>Ga0315288_10000645_pt1 | contig 43961 bp, 41 predicted proteins | sample YL17G11_20_MG_FD_203454 | JGI IMG/M metagenome (GOLD analysis project Ga0315288, IMG submission 203454) | Sediment microbial communities from Yellowstone Lake, YNP, Wyoming, USA - YL17G11_20 | ecosystem: Environmental > Aquatic > Freshwater > Lake > Sediment | place: USA: Wyoming | collected... | reverse complement strand
ATAATGCCTGTGAACATCATATATAGCACCTATGGTGGCCTCTCACTGTTAATTTTCTGGCTATGCGATCAGTCGCGTAGCGCTAATTCACACCAAAGATTTTATACTCGCTTGATTTGGGTCTAGTGTCAATTCATTAATATCATTGAATACCTTAAACATACTCTCAATTGTATTACTGATAACTCTTCTACTTCCCACCAGACCCCTTGAATCCTTGACTCCTTAAACCCTTGAATATAAGATTTAGACAAGCGGAACAACATTGACCCACCAGAACTGATGAGAAGGACGTAAGAAATGACATACGATCTTGCCATAGTAGGGGCAGGTCCCGCAGGCTTAATGGCAGCACACACCGCTGCAAAGCTGGGTGTAAAGGTAGTAGTTATTGAAAAACGGAAAGATGTATCCCGGATCACCCGTGCCTGCTGCCAACAACTGGTAATGGATGAAAACTATGAGAAAGAGAGTATTGAGTTACAACAAGGAAAGATTATCTTCCCCCACAATGGTTTTGCAGTCGACTACCGGGGCACCACCGTTACCGTAACTGATAGCTACTTCATCTCTCCCCGTGGCCACAAGGTTCATTTTTCCTATGAGGGCAAAAGACCAATAGCGATAAAGTTTGATAAAGCATTTCTGCTTCAAGACCTCTGGCAAAAGTGTGAAAAAAGCGGGGTAGAATTCAGAAACAGCACCCTTGCCTACCATGCCAAAGATAGCTCAAATGGGGTAGAAGTACACATGAGCTCTCAGGGGAAGAAATCAATTCTTACGGCAAAAAAGCTGATTGTGGCCGATGGTGTTAATTCTAGGATAGCTGAAGTTCTAGGCATGAACCAGAAAAGAACCCTCATCACTATTGCCTTCTGCATTATCTACACCGTTGAAGGGGTAAAAGGTTTCGAGAGGTCAGCCCTTAAGTGGCACATGGGGCTTACCTATCAGTCGAAAGCTCCCGTAATCATTGGTCCCTCACTTGAAGATAAAAATCAGGCAGACATAGTTATCATGGGAAGCAAGCAGGACCCGCCTGAACACATTTACCAAAATTTCATCACCAAAAGCCCCCTTGCCTCCATGTTTGGGCAATCAAAAGTAGTAAGTAAACTGGGATGTACCGTAAAAGCCATGACCCCTATGAAGGTTCCTCACCAGGGCAATGTTCTGGTCATAGGTGACGCCGCTGCCTACATCGAAGTGGAAACCCAGGGCGGACTCATGTGCGGCTATCATGCGGGAAACGCAGTGTATAAGGAGTTACAAAGAAAAGACGGATTTAAAGAATATACTACCTGGTGGCGTGACTCATTTGAGTTTAACGGTGAGGAGTACCTCAGGGTGGCACAAGGCTATGCGCTTGTCCCTACCTATACTGATGAGGAACTGGATTACCTCTTTTCTCTGATTGAAGACAGGATACTGGAAGGCGCCTATGGTCAATATAAAGCCCCCCGATTGCTCTGGGATGCCATACTGCAACACCGAGAAAAGATTCAAAAAGAAAGGCCCGCGCTCTATGAAAAAATTAAAAATAATAGTGAGATAACCTTAAAAGGAACCTTTTAATGAAGTGCTTCTCACTGAGGTAATGATCGCTTAAAAATCAATAATTCTTTATTAAACCGACACTTTTAACTACTTTCTTAAACCGCACCCAGATAGTTCACTCCTTTTTTCTTCTCTACTCATATCGCCTTTGGAAAACGTGTGAACCTATTTTTTCTAAAACCCTTGCACTGTTTTCTCTCACTATGTTATGGTATACAACATACACAGTGCTCCATTATTCTAAGCATAATTTTATAAGGTAACTACATGTTTTTTCTCTTGACATAAAATTAAAAGTTTGATTATCTATGAGCGCACTCATTTATTTTTTGGGATTTTTCACCCCATTGATGCATCCTATAGCTTGATTTTTGTAATCCCTTAAAAATTAAAAAAAGAAGCAATTGGAATCACGCAGCCTTTATAAAAAGTTTAAAACAAAAACTACTTCATAAGCCGGAGAGAAATTATGAACGCACCTGCATCAACCATGCAAAGTATTATTAACAGCCTCTCGGGAATCGTAGAAAAACAGAATATCCTCACCGATCCAGAAACACTTCAAAAATATTCCTGCGATATCAGCTTGCTCCCCCCTCATATGCCCGATGTGGTAGTCAAGGTCAAAAAGACCAGCGAGGTACAGGGAGTGCTCAAAGTCGCCCATGAAAACCACATCCCAGTAGTCCCACGAAGTTCAGGAACAGGAACTTATGGCACCGGTATCCCAGAGGAAGGCGGGATTATTCTTGACCTTTCTGAGATGAAGAGAATACCGCGAGTTGATACCAGAAATAGGTGGGTACTGATTGAGCCCGGGGTTACTTTTGGAGAGCTTAGGGAAGCACTTGCAAAACACGGTATGCAACCACTAAATCCCCTGCTCCCCCGCAAAGACAAGTCAGTCATCACTAGCGTGTTGGAGAGGGAACCGGTACTCTCGACCAAAACTGAGTGCGATGAACCCCTTAGGACCATGGAACTGGTATGGGGAACAGGTGAGCTTTTAAGAACAGGCTCCATGACGGTTGATACCATCCCGGCTGAAGAGATTCCTGATAAAACCAATTCTGACCTGTGCAGCACCGGAGGACCTGGTATCGACTGGTGGAGACTTTTAACAGGATGTCAGGGCACCTTTGGTGTAATCACCATAATGAACATAAAGATTTTTCACAAACCGCTTATCCAGAAGGTAGTGTTCCTTCCCTTTAACACCCTGGAAGATGCGGTGATGCCCTTCTATACCATTCAGCGGCGGGAGATCGGACATGAGTGCTTTCTCCTGAATAGCTATGACCTCGCAACCATCTTAGCTGAAAGCAATAGCACCATTCCTGAACTGGTACATTCACTACCCAATTATTGCATCGTCCTGAATCTCTGGGGGGGTCAGTTCTTCCCTGAAGATCGTATCAGCTATGAGGAAAAGGCAGTGAAAGAGATTGGGGAACAATACCACTTCACCCCCAGCGAGAGGCTGGACGGCATAACGGAAGCCGATCTCCGCTTTCAAAAGATACTCACCACACCCTGGGAAGGTGAGGTGTACTGGAAGGAACGGCAGATGGGTGGATGTTTAGAAATCATCTTCGAGAGCGGTCTCGACAAAGTCCCTTCACACTGGGCTCTCTTCAAAAAGACCGCAGGAGAGTACGGGAGAGACACGAGGAATCTCGGCGTGTACATTCAGCCCCGACAGAGAGCTCGTGTGTGCCACGTTGAGTTCCATATCCCCTGTGACCCCCAGAGTGCGCGAGATCTAGAACAGGTGAAAGTATTCCAGCGAAAAGTTAGTGAAACCCTGATTAATGCCGGTGCCTTTTTTTACCGACCATACTATGACTGGGCTGAGATGGTCTACTCAAGGAGTGGCTACACCCACGAAACTATCAAGAAGCTTAAAAAAATACTTGATCCCAATAGAATACTAAACCCCGGCAAACTCGATTTATAATACCACCAAGGACTCTCCTAGCTCATGAGACAAAAATACTGGGTCCCTTTTATAAGGAGGAACAATGGCATTCTCAGACATCACCTATAGGGCACTGCAAGATGTAGTAGGCAAGGAAAATGTAACCAATGATCCCATCATCTGCCAGTCATACTCGCGGGTACAGTGGACTGCTGACGGGTGCATACAGCGCTCCCAGCTTGGTACCAAAATGAGGCCAGACTGTGTGGTCATGCCGGGGTCAACTGAAGAGATACAGGCAGTTATTAAACTGGCTAATCGCTACGATTTCGTGTTTATCCCGCGCGGTTCAGGAATGATTAACAGTGCCTTCCCCAATCCAGGCCAAGCCCAGATGGGCAAGGGGGTTGTGATCATCGATCCAAAGCGGATGGATAAAATTTTAAAGATTGACAGAAACAACATGTACATGGTGGTAGAGCCGTACGTGAGCTTTGCCTCCGCTCAGGCAGAGGCAATGAGAGTAGGTTGTACCGTTCCCACTCCCCCTGCCGGCGCTCAAGTCTCCCTTTTGGCAAATATCCAGTGGCACGGCGCGTATGGCAACTCCTGGCTCTCAGCGCTGGGGGCTCACCAGCTCCTCGCCTTTGAGGTGGTGCTTCCCAACGGTGAGATTTTAAGAAGTGGATCAATAGCCCAGGAAGGCAGTGAGGAAGACTGGATTTGGAATGATGGACCGGGACCAGATCTGCGCGGCTTTTTCCGCGGCGCACAGTTTGGGCACGCAGGCGGCATGGGAATGGTAACCAAAATTTCTACGCGCATGTTTCCCTGGCCTGGTCCTAAAGAATTTCCAACCCAGGGAAATGCGCTGGAGAAAGAGTCATACTTCTCAAAAGATTTCATCAGATGGTACATGATTGACTTCCCCAAAAATATGCAGGCATATCCGGAAAATGAGGAAAAGCAGCTCCGCTGGTCCTGCGACCTCCACTACGAAATCTCCCGGGCAGAGCTTGCCATTGTGGTACAGCATAATGCCAAGCAGTTCCTATGGTGCTGGGCAGCCCGCACTAAAGAGGAGTTTCACAAAGGAGCAAACGAAGATTTCTTTCCCCATGGATACAACATTGTAGGACTGTGCGCCCTCACCAATCTTGAACAGCTCGAGTATGAAGAAAAAGTTTTGAAACACATTGTACACAAAATGGGTGGCAGTTTTCTCTCTGAAGCATCTCCTGATCCACTGGACCGGGAGCGTTACAAAGTCTGGATGCGCATTGCCAATGACTGGATCAGGGTGGGCCACTCCATGCGCTTGAGTCGCCCCACTGACTGCTTTCATCAGGGAACGGCGTGCCTCGATTCGATCGATACGGTAGCTGAAGAAATCCTCCGGGCAAACCGTGTGCAGAGAAAGATGCGAGAGGAGGGGCAAGGCACTCACCTCCTCCCCATCAGCTTTCATGGAGGTTGGATCAGCCCCACCGAAAAGGGTTATGGCGCATTAATGACCACCGACCTCTGGCCCGAGCAGGAACCGGAAAAGGCAGCAGAAGCAATTAAGTTCCTTCTCAGTAACCTCAAGGAATGGGTGATAACCAAGAGCGCATCGTCAACTGTGATACTGCTTGGTCCTGTGTATGACCTGCTCGGACCACAATTCTTTAATGTACACCTGCTGGTGAAGGCAATGAAGAGGGAGTTTGATCCGAATAATGTATCCAATCCGCCCTACGCCACCACCCCCAACGTGGTGCCCCCGGAGCAACTGGCGGAAATGACCAAAGTACTATAAAAAAGTGTTCTGGCTTGCAGGCTGGCCAGCTTGCAAACCTTTCAATTTTACAAAGGAGAATAGTATGTCTGAACAACAGGGAACCATTGAAAAGATACTGGCACAAAAACCTTTTAAAGTGTTTGACAGCCACGCCCATCCGGGACTGGAGAAAAAGGGCATTACTGAACGACCTGGCTGCCTTGATTTCTGGTGCGGTAATACGGTTGTTGCAAGAAGCATGATGGGGGCACGGGCGTTTCTTGGTGATCCTAATCCTTTTAACATCCTCACTAAGCCTGAAGAGTGTCCTAATCTCACTCCCGAAACATTTGTGCAGTATATGGATAGCGTAAATGTGGAGGCAATGTGCCTCCAGTGCATCCACGGAGTTACTGATCCCTATCCAGGGAACAAGAACGGGTGGAAGTGGTATGTACCCAACGAGTATGTGAAGAAAGAATTTATCGACGCCTTTCCCGGACGTTTCACCGCAGTGGGCGGGGTACATGCACGCTATGGCAAAAAGGCAGCAGTGGAAATGGTGATCTCCGCGCATGAGTGTGGTTTCCCTGGTATTAAGATACACCCCCCAACCATCGGCTATCCTAACAATCCTGACCTCTATCCCGCGTATGAAAAGTGTCAGGAACTGGGGATGCACGTGCAAATCCACACCGGTGTGGAAGAGCTCCCAGGTACCAGGGCCAAGTACCAGGATCCTGTCTACCTAGATGATGTCGCGATGGACTTCCCCAACTTGAAGATTCTGCAACTTCACTGTGGTGTATTCAACAACCCCTTGATGGGGCTCTGGAATGTGATAAAACATGATAACCTCTATACCGATATCACCATCCCCCATCCCACGCTCATGCAGTTTAAATACTACTGGGACCTTGATCATATCCGTTTTCTTGAGTTTTTCATGCCAGATAAAGTATTCTATGGGACCGATTTCCCTCTCTCCCTGCCTGTGTACAGGGCAATGGTAGACAACATTATGAACCTGCCACTGACTACTGAATTTAAACATAAGCTCATGGGAGATAATTTTAGAAAGTTCCTCAACTGGAAAAGTAAAACCCAGTAACTTATTCAAACATCACGCCCTTTAAAAAGTGTATGAACAGCACCCCGGTTACTTTTTACCAATGGGAAATAACCGTGTTACCTTAAAAGCCTCTCGCAACGGGTGTTCGATAAGTTTTATTGGACATCCTTTTTTTGATGAAAAGGAGGATTTCTACCTATGGAGATCAACTTAGAAAAGTGGGCATCAGTACTGCGGACTGATCCCGGTCTGCAGGAGCGGTTGCAACGCCTAGACCCCAAAGGATATCCCGCTACCCAAAAGGGGGATCTGCTCTGTATCAAGCTTAAAAATGATACCCCCATCGTGGTGCGCTGGGATGGTTCAGAAATTCAGGTTGCGAGGAGGGAGGCTAAAAAACCATTCTGCGTATGGACCATGGATGAAGAGACTTTTACCAAATTATTCCTTGGCACCTGTCCCCCTCTTTTGGTAGCCATGAACAATAACCAGGACACTATTACCATGGAAGCTGATCACCACCACGGTGCACTAGCGCTCAGTTTCATGGTACTACTTCAGGAAAGTATGGAGGGAGGTGAGGGGAGATGATACGTTTCTTTTCTGACTACCAGCCACAAGAAACAGTAAGACCTACCTCAACTGAAGAGGTACGGGAAATCATCAGGAAGGCTAATAGAGACCGCATCCCCCTGGTTCCCGTCAGTTCGGGGACTAATTTACAAGACACCCACCTCCCCTCAGTTGAGGGTGCCATCGCGGTTGATCTCTCACGCTTGAACCAGGTGATCTACTTTGACGCCAAGAATCGCAATGCAGTTATTGAGCCGGGGGTTACCTTCCTCCAGCTTGAAAACATGTGTGAAGCAACGGGGCTTCGTACGCTCACCGCAATTGATGTCCCCAAGGAGGCTTCGATCTTGGGAACCTACCTGGAGATGATGCCTCTTTATGGTTGGCCTAAATTTCACCCCTGGGAAATGCTCACCATGAAGGGATGGAGGGCAGACGGTGAACCCTTTGCTACCGGTCAGATGGCGATGTCACAGGCCCGTCCCGATAAGTACTCCTGGGGTGTTTCTTTCGCTCAGGTAGCCCGCCTCTATTGCCAGGCACAAGGAACCCTGGGAATTATTACCGCCGCAGCGGTAACCCTTAAGACCGCCACCCCACTCAACCAGGTGCTCTTCGCTTCCTGCAAAAATATCACTCAAACACTGCAGCTACTAAAGACTTTCATGGGCACAGAAGAACCCCATGAAATCTTTGCCGCCAATAAACTATACCTCTCAGAGCTTGTGGGTCAAAAAAACTCTGCTGACCTTCCCCCCTGGACAGTGATAGTAGTAATACGCGGTTTTGAAACGGATGAACTCTCCTACAAGAAAAAAGACCTCTCAGTGCTCGCCAGTAAGCTAGGAGGATCACTTACCACCCAACTTAAAGGGTCTAAAAATGCGGGGGAAAAGATTCTCTCCGAAATAAAGTACCCCACAGGATTGTCCCTCCACTTTGAGGAGGAACAATGGTGGGCTCCCCTGGTTACTATCGCTACCGCTACTCAAATCAAAAAATGTGCACCCCTTTTTCCCAGGGATTCAGGCTCCCTGCTTCTTCCCCTGCAGGCTGGTGGGTGCTTCTACTGGCAACCTGATTTACGCTATCGTAAGGGAGAAGAAAAGAAAGCCCGTACCCATTACGCAGGCATCTGCAATACACTCTCAAGAGAAGGCATGATATTTCCCAGACCGTCGGCTTTGATAGCAAAACAGGTGGCAAAACATAACCCCACCAATTTCAACCTACTTAAAGCGATCAAGCAGGCTGTTGACCCCCACCACATTATGAACCCTGGGAAATTAGGGCTCTGAGGAGGTAATGAAAGTGACCAAAGAAGAACTTCTCGAAAAAGTACTCTGTTGTAATCGATGCGGCACCTGCCGTGGGGTACCTCAAGACGCGGTTCCCAATGCGGCGTTCTCCACCCAATGTCCACCCGGGATGACCCTCTTTAGCGCCTACGAACCGGCCGGCTTGCTCTATAGTGCTCGAGGCTTGAGCCTCAACCTCCTGGAGTGGGACAGTGATATTGTCTCCATGCTCTACTCATGTACCCTCTGCGGTTACTGCGAAGACCTTTGCAGCCGCGGCTATCGCCACACCCCGGCAATTACTATTCTTGAAGAGCTAAGGAGAATTACTCCCGAGGAGCTAAAACCAAAAAGCCTGCAAAAGGCTAAAGCATCGCCGAAGAGCATAGAACGTCACCAGCTCAGCACTCTCAAAGAGTATGGTGTTTTTGAGGTGAGCGAAGGAGGGAAGGTTGACACCATCCTCTTTCCTGATCACACACTCCTCAACAATAGAGAAAAGCTAAAGGAGATAGGGTTTTTAATCCACAAGAGCGGCAAAAAAATTGGCTATTTCTGTAATGACCCACTCCCTCCCGTTGACGCTAGCCTTTTAAGCGGTGGCTACCAGGAGGTGTTAGAGGAGTGTCTTGAAGAAATTGACACCCGCCTTGAAACCCATGGAATAAAACAGATCGTCTGCTATAACCCTGAGAGCCTCTCCGTACTTCTCAGGTTCAGCAACAGTCGTGCTCAATTCATTTCGATCACTGAATTCTACGCTGAGTTGCTTAAAAAGAAACCAGTAAAAAAGCTGAAACTCCCGACAGTCACCTATCAGGACCCCTGCCATCTGGGACGCTACGCCAAACAATACCTTGCTCCACGAGAGGTACTCTCCCGTGTAGGTCTTACCTTAAAGGAGATGTGGCGTTCCGGTTATAATTCACTTTGCTGTGGTGCAGGAGGAGGAGTTATCTTTTCCAATCCTAAGCTTGCAAAACGGTATGCAGCGAACCGCTGGGAGGAAGCACGGGCAACGGGAGCAAGGGTGATGGTGACCGCATGCCCATTCTGCTATGCTAATTTACAGGGAAGCAAGCCCAAGGGTTACAAGGTGATAGACATTACTTCCTTAGTGGCACAGGCGTATGGCTATAAAGGAAAGGCGGTGGTCAGATGAACGACATAGTAAAAGAACTGAAAAAGATTGTAGGAGCCGAGTGGGTACGTACTGATGCCCTCACCAGATACTACTACTCTTCAGATGTGATGACCTATTTTGGACAGGGCGCTCTCTACCCTGAAAATCGACCACTGGCAGCGGTGCTCCCTGCATCTACCACCCAGGTACAGAAAATTATTACTCTGGCGAGAAAACACAACCTACCCCTCTACCCGGTAGGTGGGGGAACGGTACTGCTCATTGGTTCTATCCCTGGCAAGCCAGGTATTGGGATCACCCTCGATTTTCACCGCATGCAAAAGATCGAAGTAGATAAAGACCGGATGGTGGTTCGGGCTCAGCCAGGGGCAATGGGTTTGCAGGTAAGTCAGCTGATTCACGAAATGGATTTTGGCTACCGGCCCTATTTTGGAGGAAGTCCAGGGACATCGCTCTTTGTTCCCTATCAGGTATTTACCGGTCAAAATAAGATGGCAGGTTACCAGGATGGCATGGGAATTAATTGCGTCTGTGGAATGGAGATTGCTCTGCCAAGTGGAGAGCTCTTGAGAACCGGCTCCATGGCACATCCCAAAAGCCCCGCCTGGCCGCACGGACCAGGTCCCGGGCTTACCTTTCTCCCCTTCTTCGCTAACGGAGGATATGGGATCGTTACCGAAATGGAGTTTCGCTTCTTCCCTACTCCCCAAGAGGTTGCATCCCTCTGGGTAACCTTTCCCACCCTCCAAGGTGCAGTCAAAGCCATGTATGAGGTGATGAGGAAAGAGTATGCCTGCGGTGCCACGGTGATGGGCCCGGGATGCTGGACCCATGCCCTCTATTCAAGCCGTCACTGGCAGGAGGGAGCCCACTTTGTAAAAGGCACCCAAGACATCAATTTGATCGGTATGTCATTCAGGGGCACTCCTGGCAAGGTTGCCTTCGAGCGAAAGGCGTGCATCCGCATTCTCAAGGAACATGGTGGAGTACCAATGCCAAAGTGGATGGTTGCCATCCTTGACGGTCATGAAGAAAATGCGGCGGGCTGGCAGCAGTGCAACAGCTCCAAGATCTGTGGAACCTTCACTGGAAAATCAGACTCAGGTGGTATCTTTGTTTCCGGTGGCGTCTTTGATTCTTTAGAAAAACTCGAAGATTATATGGATCGGGGTATGAAAGTCTACCAACAGATCTCCCGTGAACACCCAGCATTTTTACATCACCCCCACCCCATCCTGCGCCTCTATGCGAGCTGCGGACAAACCTACCTGGCCATGGGTGGGCACTCCAACGCGGCGGGAGAAGTAATCTTTGTAGTCGATTATGCCCGAAGAGAATTTCTTCCTATTGTCGGAGCCATCAAGGCACAGTTTGATGGGCTTATGCAGGAGATTGGCATGGCTCCACTGGGAGTTGGTCGTGATAAGAGAACCTGGACTGAGTGTCCCGCTCACTTCTCCATGGCCCAAGTTCTTAAAAAGATTGTTGACCCCCAGGGGTTCTTATCTCCCGGCGTATCATTTCCCCTCTCAGAATAATATTTGACAGTATCATTGATAACAAAGACCCTTTCTCTTGCTGCAGAGTTAGGGTCTTTTTTATATCTTATATCTCATATCATGGCATCATCTACCCAGTTATCTATTTTTTCCTGCTGTTTTTGCCTTGACACACAACTGCAACCTTCCTATTCTTATCCCATCAAAAAGCGAGTTCTTATCAATCAATATACAATCACGCCTTTCGTATACTCTCTACATTTAAAGCAAGTTCTTATCAAGAAGGCAGAGTAGGCGAATTAGCCCGCAATAGGAAGACAACTTTCAATGCAGAAACCATCTGACACCCGCAAAATCGCGTTCCTCGGCTATTATCTGCCGAGGAAGTGCGTTCGGCGTAGCGGGCAAACAGGTGTTGCTCACGTTCGGTCTGCTTTCGCCGAACAAGGGCATCGAGTATGCGCTGCCGGACATCATCAGCGAATTTCCTAACACGGTTTACATCGTACTGGGCCAGACGCATCCTAATCTGCTGCGCGAAGAGGGTGAATTTTACCGCTTGGGCCTTGAGCGGATGGCCAAAGACCTTGACGTGCAGAAGCACGTCGTATTCTTCAAGCGCTTCGTCGAGTTGGACGAATTGATGCGGTTTATCGGCGCTGCGGATATTTACCTTACGCCTTACCTTACTGAGGCACAAATCACTTCGGGCACGCTGGCCTATGCGTTCGGCGCCGGCAACGCGGTAGTGTCCACGCCCTACTGGCACGCGACAAAACTGCTGACCGCAGAACGCGGCAAACTGGTGCCGTTCCGCGACGTAAAGGCCATCGCGCGGAGGATCGTCTCCCGCGTCCTGGCCCTCAGTTGACGAAACTCTTTCAGCCTGTTATCATTTATCCCATCCATCGTACACCTCCTGTTAAGGTTGTTAGTTGTTTACTCTCACTTATTACTTAACAAGAGGTTTCTTTTTTTTCTAGTCTGGTAATGTTTTTTTTCTATACTAATGGGGAGGGGTTTCCCTTGCTGTTTCTATAATATAACGTTGGTTCTGAACACAATTTATTACTGAACCAGGGAATGGCGTTTAAAAATCCTAAGGTCGATAAATAGCGTGAAATTCTTATAACATAAACCGATAGATGTGCTATTATGGCGTGAATTGTTATTTGATGAGCGAGAAAGATTATGCTGTCGCTCGTTCCAAAAGCAGGGGTGATTAACATTACAATACTATTGCTCATTTGCCAAAGGAGGTAAACCATGAGAATACTAGCTTTTATGGGAAGTCCTCGCATCAAGGGACTCTGCGCACAATTCACCGAGAGCGCACTTAAAGGCGCCGCAAGCAGAGGTGCTGACATAAAGCAGCTTAATCTCATAAAGCATACTATCAAATGCTGCCGAGGCTGCTATAAGTGCGTCCATAAGAATCATGGCCTTCCCATTGGTATATGTCCCTTGAAGGACGATATGGCCGGTATCCTTAAGGAATACTTAGAGGCAGATGGGTATATTCTAACCTCACCCGTGTATGATTTTACCGTTACCGCAGTAATGAAAGCATTTATTGAACGACGGTTTGCCCTTTACTACAAGGTGCAAGGCACTATAGGCATTCCTGATGCACGGGTAAAACAGAATTTTAAAAAGAAGGCGTCACTGATTGCCACCGGGAGTGCGGGTGAAGAATACGCATCTATTGCTGAGCCCTGCTTTGAAGTGATGTCGGGTCATTTCAGGATTGAAGAGATAGACGTTGTAGATCAGCTCTACGTGGGATTAATTCATCATGTTGATGAGAAGAGGTACACGCAGAAAATGGAGGAGACGTTCGCAATGGGAGTACGGCTAGTTGAAGAAATAGAAAACGCACGGAAGTAAAAGAGGGAGGTGAGGCTTTTCATAAATTTTAATATTCGCTTTTGCGGTAATGATATTTTACTTCTCTCCTACATCCTGCAGTAGTTTTTTGAGTTTTAAAAAAGCGCCATCTGTGAGAGGCTCACCATGTCCAAAGAGACAAAACTCCAAGTCGAGTGCTGACAGCTTCTTTACTGAACGGAGTGCCTCACCGTAATCTGCACATCCCATCCTCGGCGGAAGTCGTAAACCCGATATACCACTCAGTGCATCACCCGTAAAAAGAATTTTTTTTTGTTGGTGATAGTAGCTTACGCTGCCCGGTGAGTGACCGGGTGTCGCTATCACCTGAATGCCACCAAAGCAGTCAATGGTCTCACCACCATGACAGGGAATATCCACACCGGTTGGCTCATACTTAAAGACAAAGGTCTCCATAAAAAAAAGGGCTGCCTTAAAAAGCTTTCCCCCGAATCCTTCTCGCCCCATAGTCCAGGTTTTGCGCACCCTCTGGATATAGTCAACTTCAATGTTGCTCGCTACGACCTTTGCACCGCTTGCTTTTTTCAGTGCTGCCAATGAACCCATGTGATCCATATGGGCATGAGTAATTAGAATATGGGTTAGTTCATTCGGCGATCTTCCCAACTCCTGGATGCTCCTCAGCACACTCTCCTCTTCCCCTGGTAGTCCCGTATCGATGAGGCTAAGACGCTCATCAACCAGAAGGTAGATATTTGACCTTCCCGCACGGATGAGATACACATTCTCTAGTATCTTTTCCATTGACCTTATCTCCTATTTATTATTTAAACCTCTAGAGTACCTTAATCAATTTCACTAGAGATTGTCAAGCACTTATTAATTTTTATACTATCCAGGTTAAAAAAAGCGACAAAGAATTTTGCCACCCCGCTTTTTTTATCATTAGGCTTAATTTGCTCTCAATTTTGATAAAAAATCATATCTATATATGTACTATACACTATCTAGATATTACTTTAAGTCCAACAACTACCTATTGATATCCTATTAAATTAAAAAATATTTTTTATCATAAAAATAAATTCTTCTTGACAATCCAATAACATATAAGTATATTGGAATCCAGTGGTAAAAAATGGTATAAAGTGGTTTATCCATAAACAAAGATGGGATAAATAAACATGTTTCGTGGAAGATATGAGCATACCATAGACTCAAAGGGCAGAGTCAGTTTACCCGCTAAATATAGAGAACTATTAAGCAGCAACTATAATGACCGTCTCATCATAACTAATTTTGATAGTTGCCTGGTCGCCTATCCTTATGATGAGTGGGTTAAACTTGAGGAAAACTTCCGTCAGCTCTCCATCCTGGATGAAGAGGTACAGAGCTTTATGCACTATTTCATCTCCGGAGCAACAGAGTGTACCATTGACAAATTAGGACGAATGCTCATCCCCCCCACCTTGAGAAAACACGCAGCGTTAGAAAGAGAGATTGTATTTGTTGGCATGATCACCAGGATTCAGATTTGGGACAAGGGAAGATGGGAGAAAACATTCGCCGAAGCTCAAGATAAATTCAATCAAATTAAAGGGAAAGAAGTATTGGCAAAATTGGGTTTTTAACCTTCATCATCAATGAAAACAACACACGTTCCAGTTCTGTTGGCTGAGGCTGTTCACTATTTGAACTGTCAGGCCAATGGAATTTATCTGGATGCAACCGTGGGGAGTGGTGGCCATGCATTGAAAATCCTGAAGGATAACCCTGAGCTTAAGCTCCTCATCGCTCTTGATTGGGATGAGCAAGCGGTGAAGCAGGCTCGTAAAATATTACAGCCATTTTCTCACAAGGTCGTTATTCTTCGGGAAAACTTTATCAACATAAAAACCGTTTTAGAGAAACTGGGGATTAGTGAGGTAAATGGAATCGTGCTGGACTTAGGGGTATCATCTCAGCAGTTAGAGGATCCCCAGCGGGGGTTCAGCTTCAGATTGAAGGGACCACTGGATATGAGGATGAATAGGGATTTATCCACCACTGCCTTCGAGATAGTAAATGACTCCTCAGCTTCTCAATTGACACACCTGCTGCGCACCTATGGAGAAGAACGATGGGCATTGCCTATCGCACGCACCATAGTAGCCGAGCGAAGAAGAGGACCACTTGCTGATACCATGCAGCTTAGTCAACTGGTAACTTCTGCCATCCCTGCTGCCCACTGTCCCAGGAATATTCATCCTGCCACCAAAACCTTTCAGGCACTACGCATTGCAGTAAACAAAGAGCTCGAGAACCTTAAGGAGGTTATCAACTCAGGTATCGAGGCACTCGCCCCCCAGGGAAGATTCTGTATCATCTCTTTTCACTCTCTAGAAGATAGGATAGTAAAGCACCACTTCAGGGCAGCCAGTAGAGGATACACCCACCCAGAAAAGGCTTTTCTATCCCACGAGGTTAAGGAGGCCACGGTAAAGATTATCACTAAGAAGCCCCTTTACCCCCAACCGGAAGAATTAAGGAACAATCCCAGGGCGCGCAGCGCCAAACTACGGGTGGTAGAAAAACTATCGCCACCACTCACCAAGGTAAAGAGAGAGCAATGGCAGAGATAGTGGTGAGAAATAGTAATACCTTCACCCTCCGCAAATACCAGAAGGTGAGCAGCAGAGTAAAACAAGGTCAAGGCATTGCGCTCCCACTTTTCATTCTCACCGTCCTCTTCATCGCGAGCTTGATATTCTTTGTGTGGTCCCGACTGCAGGTAACCTACGTAGGATATCAGATTTCTAACGCTAACCATAAACAGCAGCAACTCCTCAAGCTGAATACACAGATGAAGGTAGAGATCGCGTCACTTAAATCTCTGTCCCGTATCGAGCTCATCGCCAAAACTCAAGTGGGGTTGATTACCCCTGAACCGCACCAGGTGGTGTTTGTAAAATGAAACGGTCTTCCTTCCAGAGGTGGCTCGCACTGCGTATCACACTACTCGCGTTCACCTTTACTGCCCTCCTCTCTATTACCATACTGAGGGCATTTCAGCTTCAAGTCATTGAGCGAGAAAAGCTCTCTCAGCTCATTGAAAAACAGTATCTTAAATATGTGAAGCTTCCGCCCGAGCGAGGAACTATCTATGATCGAAAGAAGAGAGAGCTTGCGGTGAGCATTGAAGTGGATTCTCTCTATGTACGACCCGCGAAAATAAAAAATAAAAAAGAGATTGCTAAAAAACTCTCTCCTCTCCTCGAAATGAGCACCCGCAGTGTACTGAGCAAGTTCAACTCTGATCGACCCTTCGTCTGGCTCAAGAGGAGTATTTCTCCTGCGCAATCCCAGCAGATTAAAAAACTCAACCTCGAGGGGATAGGCTTTGTTGAAGAGAGTGAGCGATTTTATCCCAATCGAGAGCTCGCCAGCCATTGCGTGGGATTTGTGGGTCTGGATAACAAAGGATTGGAAGGCATCGAGCTCTCCTACAACAGTCACCTCCAAGGTACGCCGGGCTATCTGATGGTAGAGAGGGATGCCCTGGGAAGAAATATCTATAATAAGAATTTCACCCAGGTTGATGCCATCAAGGGTTCTAACCTCCAACTCACTATTGATAAAACCATGCAGTACGCCGCTGAAAAGGCACTGGAAGAAGGGGTGAAAAAACACAAGGCGAGTGGAGGGGTAGCGATCGCGATGATCCCGCAGACCGGCGAAATCATCGCCATGGCGGTATCCCCCACCTTTAACCCTAACAATTTCAGTGAGTATACACCCTCGCAGTGGAGAAACAGGGCCGTGACTGATACCTTTGAACCTGGCTCAACCTTTAAAATTTTTCTGATTTCTTCAGCGCTCGAAGAGGGCATCTTTCAACCTCAAGATATTTTCTACTGTGAAATGGGCAGCTATCCCCTTGAGAACAGAGTCATCCACGATGTGCACAAATATGGCTGGCTCTCCCTCTCGGATATCGTGAAATACTCAAGCAACATCGGTGCCTGTAAAATAGGGCAAAACCTGGGTAAAGAAACATTTTACCGCTACATCAGGAGATTTGGGTTCGGCAGTAAAACAGGTATCGATCTTCCCGGAGAAACCGGCGGTCTTCTGCCACACCTCACCAAGTGGTCCCAGGTAAACCTGGGTACCATCTCTTTCGGCCAGGGGATCTCCGTTTCTCCCCTTCAGCTCATCGCAGCCCTCTCCGCCATCGCCAACGGTGGCATCCTGATGAAACCGTTTATGGTAAAAGCCATCTTTAACAACAGTGGTCAAGTAATAAAGGAGTTTCAGCCAGAAAGCAGAGGAAGCATCATCACGCAACGTACCGCTCGCCAGATAACCTCTATTCTCACCACCGTGGTTGAAAAGGGGGGAACGGGCGAGAACGCTGCCATTCCTGGATTCACTATCGCGGGGAAAACCGGTACTGCTCAAAAGGTAGACCCCACCACCAAACAGTATTCCCCTCACAATATGGTGAGCACTTTTATAGGCTTTTTCCCCTCGGATGACCCTAAAATTGCACTCCTCGTACTTATCGACGAGCCCCAGGGTGTTCGCTATGGGGGAGTAGTTGCTGCCCCTATTTTTAAAAAGATCACCCTTCAGATTGTCCGATACTTGAACATTCCTCCACGCCAAGGTGATATGACCCTAGTAAACTGTCGCCCGTCCCACCACCTCTCCCCAGCCGATACCGCTGTAGACCATAACTTCTTTAAAACCGCATCACTCAGTGAAATACAACTTCCAGATACTATGCCAGATTTGTCTGGTTTAGGTATAAGAGAGGTACTCAATAAGGCAGAGGAACTTGATCTTCACATTGAAATCATAGGCAGTGGCAGAGCGGTGAGTCAGTACCCTCTCGCTGACAACCGCCTCGAGTACGACCGAAGATGTTGGGTCAGGTTTCAGCCGCTTTCATAACACAATGCTACTATCCACACTGCTTGAAGGGTTAGAGATTGAGTCAGTCCAGGGAGATACCCACATCCTGATAGAAGGCATCTCCCATAATTCGCAAAACATTACCCGTAACGGTCTCTTTGTTGCCGTTAAGGGCACTCATCAAGATGGGCACCACTACCTTGAGGAAGCCATTGCCGCGGGGGCAACGGCCACCATAGTAGAAAAATCCCTGCAACCTCGAAAAGGCGTTATCACTATTAAGGTACCAGATAGTAGAATAGCCTTAGCCCACGTTTCCGATCGCTTCTACGGACGCCCTTCCCAGGAGCTCACGGTGATAGGAATCACTGGCACCAATGGAAAAACCACCACCAGCTATCTGGTAGAATCGATCCTCAAGGCTGCCGGTCATCACCCTGGAGTAATAGGTACGATTGACTACCGCTTCGGGGCACAGCACCACACGGCACGTAACACTACTCCTGATATACTGGAACTGCAAAGAATGACGAGGGAGATGGTTGATGCACACACCTCCCACCTCATTATGGAGGTATCCTCCCATGCCCTAGAGCAACATAGAGTAGAAGGCTTACACTTTGACGTAGCAGTCTTCACCAACCTCACCCCGGAACACCTGGATTACCATGGGACAATGGCACATTACTCCAAGGCAAAAGAATTATTGTTCTCCTACTATATCTCTCGAAGTTCCAAGGATACCACCTACTCCGTTATTAACTATGATGACCCTTGTGGGAAATACCTCTCCACGGTAACACCCGCCCAGGTTATTCGCTATGGCATTAAGGAGGGAAAAGAGATTAGCCTCAAGGATTACCGAGTAAGCAGTGAGGGACTCTCTGCACTAATTGCCACCCCCTATGGTGAGATGAACATTCGCTCTCCCCTTATAGGAAGCTTTAACCTCTCTAACATTTTAGCAGCGATAGGTGTGGCAATAGCTATACAAATTCCTCAGGAGGCTATCATCCAAGGCATTACACAACTGAGCGTGGTTCCGGGAAGACTGGAAAGAATACCTAATCAGGATGGCATCACCATCCTGGTTGATTATGCTCACACCAGTGATGCACTCGATAATGTACTCACCACACTCACTACCTTACCCAAAAAGAGGCTCATCACTGTCTTTGGATGCGGAGGGGATCGTGATAAGACCAAGCGGGGGCCGATGGGAGACATTGCCACCAAAAAGAGTGATCTCGCTATCATCACCTCAGACAACCCCCGCACAGAAGACCCCCACGCCATTATTGAGCAAATTGAAGCAGGTATTGACCATTCCCTTTCTCAAAAGTATGCTATAAGAAAACTCCCGGACACCAACCACCTCAAGGGGTATCTTATCATTCCTGAGAGGAGGGAAGCTATTCGGACCGCGGTTTCATTCGTACAACCCGGTGATATCTTGCTCGTTGCTGGCAAAGGTCATGAAGACTACCAGATTATTGGAACCACGTACTCTCATTTTAGCGATAGGGAAGAATTACAAGAGGCTCTTACCCTAAGAACACCTCGTCACTGAGCGCGCCACTCATATGGAACTTACGGTAAAAGAAATCATAGAGGCAGTAGGTGGTGCCTTACTACAAGGTTCCCTCACTCAACGCATTCGGGGGGTCTCTACCGATTCTCGCACACTCACCTCGGGTGAACTCTTCATCCCGCTCAAGGGGGAACGGTTTGACGGGCACCACTTTATCAATGATACCCTTGCCAGAGGTGCCTCGGCAGTAATGGTCAGCAAAGATTTTCACCCCCTGGAGCTACCTCCCTCCACCAGGGATATACCACTCATTCAAGTCGAGGATACCCTCCACGCACTGGGAGATCTCGCCTCGTTCTGGGTACGGCGGAACAGGGCAACCATCGTAGCGATTACCGGGAGTAACGGAAAAACCACTACCAGGGAAATGACGGCAACCATTTTAGAACAGAGCTACCGCGTGCTCAAACCTGAGCATAACTGGAATAACTTAATCGGTGTACCCCTCACCCTGCTGCGCCTGGAATCTCACCACCAGATCGCCGTCATAGAGATGGGTATGAACAGAAGAGGTGAAATCAAAAGGCTCTCCCAGATTGCTCAGCCCCACATAGGACTTATCACCAACATTGGTCCCGTCCACCTCCAGCATCTGAAGACCCTGGAGAATGTGGCTGAAGCGAAGGGGGAGCTATTCGATTCACTCACCGCTCAAGACTATGCGGTACTTAACGCCAATGATCCTCTCATTATGAAACTCTCCACGCGCTGCCCCGCGCGCACGTTCACCTTCGGCATCAATGCCCACGCTCAGGTAACCGCCCCCAATCTTTCTCCCTCAGACTACAGCACCCACTGTTTCACCTTGCAGGTGGAAGGTAAAAGCATCCCTCTCCGGCTCACCATTCCCGGAATCCACACGGTATATAATGCACTCGCCGCAGCCTCTATTGCTACCATTTGTAAACTTCCCCTGGAAGAGATCAAAGCGGGTCTGGAGCGCTTCACCGCCTTTACCGGACGCATGGTTATTACCACCATTGATAATAACATCCACATCATCAATGATACCTACAACGCCAATCCTGTCTCTATGGAGAGCGCACTCCGAACATTAGCGCAGGTTAAGGGAGAGGGAAATGGTATCGCGGTACTAGGTGATATGCTGGAGCTAGGCGACGCCTCACTCGCGTATCACCACCAGCTAGGTTCATTAGTGGGTATACTTCATCTGGATTCACTATTTCTCATGGGAATATCTGCGGAAGCGGTCGCACAAGGTGCTCGGGCTACCGGGGTGAGTGAAAAAGCAATCTACATTGGGTCAACCCCTGAAGAGGTTGCCGAGCAACTTGCCAAAAAAGTAACAAGAGGAGATTGGATACTCTTTAAAGGATCCCGGGGAATGAAGATGGAGAAGATTCTAGAATACTTTCTCCACCTCCTCAACCACGATCCTGCACCTTCTTCTCCCATGGCCACCTTCACCAGTAGGTGTTGTCTATAACTAGTGAATGAGATCACTGCTCCATTGTTACTACCTGTGCTCACACTATAACAGGGAGGACACCATGGCAAAGATACACACACCAAAAATATTAGTAGTTGATGATGAAAAAGATATAAGGGAAATCACCCAGGCATTTCTGGTATTGAACGGGTACGAGGTGAGTACCGCCGCCAATGGGAAAGAAGCCTTGGATAAACTGTTGAGTGATCACTTTGATATGGTCATCACCGATTTACAAATGCCACTGATGGGGGGAATAGAACTGTTACAAAAAATATCCCAAATAAAATCAGATCTCGTTACTATCGTGCTTACCGGATATGCGGTGAAAGCATCTGATTTCCCGACAGAACCCTTTGCCCACCTGCGCAAGCCCTTCTCCCAAAAACAACTCATGGAAGTTGTACAGGAAGGGTTAAAAACTGTTGCAGGCTAAGCTACTAATCTTACATTAACAGGACGCTGCCCATGCTCTACCATCTGCTCTATCCACTCCATCAAATCTATAGCGCATTCAACGTATTTCGCTATATCACCTTTAGGACCATCTATGCCATACTCACCGCCCTCCTCCTCACCTTAATCTTAGGACCCTGGATAATCAAAAAACTACACTCGCTCAATGTGAAACAGTATATACGAGAAGATGGCCCTGCTGCTCACCTCAATAAGCGAGGGACACCTACCATGGGAGGCATCTTGATCCTGCTCTCCTTAACTACTGCTACCCTGCTCTGGGGAGATTTGACCAACATCTACCTCTGGACTACACTCATCATTACCTGGGGACTTGGTATCATTGGACTCATCGATGATACCAAGAAATTACGCAGCAAGAGCTCTCACGGCATCTCAGCGCGGGTAAAATTATGGGGACAAATCCTCCTAGGAATTGCACTCGGCACTTTCCTCTACCTCTTACCCGATTTTGATAAAGATATTACCATTCCTTTCTTTAAAAAAGTTTCTCTCGATTTGGGAATTTTCTACATTGCATTCGTAACCCTCATTATTGTCGGCACCTCTAACGCGGTAAATCTCACCGATGGACTAGACGGTTTGGCAATAGGGTTAGTGTTATTCGTCACCGCAACCTACCTTTTATTCACCTACTTTGCCGGTCATATTAAAATTGCTACCTACCTGCAGATTCCCTATGTTACCGGCAGCGGAGAAGTGACTGTTTTCTGTGGTGCACTTCTGGGTGCTGCCACCGGGTTTCTCTGGTTCAATACCTACCCCGCTCAGATTTTCATGGGGGATGTGGGTTCTCTCGCGCTGGGGGGTGCGCTGGGAACGATAGCCATCATCAGCAAACACGAAATCGTTTTAGCCATTGTGGGAGGGATCTTTGTCGCAGAGGCACTCTCCGTGATCTTTCAGGTTGCCTCATACAAACTGAGAAAAAAGCGGATCTTCGCCATGGCCCCCCTCCACCACCACTTTGAACTGATAGGATGGGCAGAGCCAAAAATCATCGTGAGGTTCTGGATCATTGCAGGCATTCTCGCACTGGTGGCTATTAGCACCTTGAAATTGAGGTAATCACCCAAGGAAAAAGGTGAGCACATGGAATTCTCTCATCGAAAGGTTGTAGTGGTAGGATTGGGAGCTACCGGCAAAGCTACCGCCCTCTTTCTCCAAGAGAAGGGAGCTCAGCTCACCGTAAGCGAAGTGAGGGGGAAGGAAGCACTAGAACCCGTCATCAGCACACTTAGCAGTCAAGGGATAGCGGTTGAGACAGGCGGGCACAGGCTCGAAACATTCTTACGTGCAGAACTTATCGTGGTAAGTCCTGGAGTACCCCTAGATAGTGCTCCTCTCAGAGCCGCCGCTGAACGGGGAATAGAAATCATAAGCGAGATAGAACTTGCCTCTCGCTCTATCCACACCCCTCTTATTGCAGTCACCGGTACCAATGGAAAGACCACCACTGTGAACCTGATCGCTGAAATCTTTAGGGCATCAGGGAAAAAGATTTTTTTGGGCGGGAATGTCGGCACCCCCCTCATTGAGTATGTACGTGACGGTGAGGCTGCTGACTACCTCATCATTGAAATAAGTAGCTTTCAACTTGAGGGCATCCGAGCATTCAAACCCTTCATCAGTGTGCTTCTCAATATTGACTACGACCACCTTGATCGCTATGCCTCCTATGAGGATTATATCGCCGCCAAGGCAAGGATCTTCATGAACCAGAGTGCTCGAGAATACGCAGTCCTCAATGCTGATGACCCCGAGGTACAAAAGCTCTCCTCTGCTATTAACGCCACCACCCTCTACTTTAGTTGCGGAAAAGAGGTGCCCCAGGGAATCTCATCGAGGGATAACTATCTTTATTACCACAATGGCACTGGCACCACCCGTTTCACCCTCGCCCCCCTCTATCTCAAAGGCATCCATAATCTCCATAACATCATGGCAGCGACAGTAGTGAGCACCCTGTGTGGGTGCCCTCAGCAAAGTATTGAGCATACTATCGAACACTTTAAAGGACTTCCCCACCGCCTGGAACTTTTTCAAGAGACCCGCAACATTAAGTTTTATGATGATTCCAAGGCAACCAATGTGGGCTCCGTAGTGAGGGCGCTCGAGGCTCTTGAACCGCCACTCATCCTCATCGCGGGTGGAAAAGATAAGGGCGGGAGCTATCGTCCTTTAAGACCTCTTATTAAGGACAAGGTAAAAGTCCTGATTCTGCTTGGGGAAGCAAAAGAAAAAATGTACCAGGAGCTCAGCTCACTTACCCACACCCTGCTCGCTGATACCTTTGAGGAAGCGGTGAAACAGTCGCTCCAGCACGCATCACCAGGGGATACGGTATTACTATCTCCTGCGTGTTCCAGCTTCGATATGTTCAAAAACTATGAAGAACGAGGGGAAACCTTTAAAACACTCATCAACACCCTCACCTGAACCCTGCGAGGTATGACTATGGGACCACGTATCAGCCATAACTACCTGCTTCTCTTCATCGTGTGTATCCTGGTGAGTATTGGTATTATCATGGTGTATAGTGCAAGCTCCATTTCTGCCGCAAACAGGTTTGGCGATAGCATTCACTTTCTCAAACGACAATCCCTTTTCGCCCTCATTGGCTTTCTCCTCATGCTCATCGTGATGAAGGTCAGATACCAAGTGTTACGGCGACTGTCCTTCCCCTTCTTCATCGGGAGCATTTTCCTCCTGATGCTGGTCGTGATACCAGGGATAGGCACCACTATTGGAGGTTCGAGCAGGTGGTTTAGGATAGGTCCCCTCTCTCTCCAGCCTTCAGAGATAGCCAAGTTCGCCCTGATTATTTTCTTTGCTGCCTCTCTCTCTAAGAAAGAAAAAAATGTAAAGTCCTTCTCCGTAGGATTTCTGCCCCACCTGGTAGTGACACTCCTCCTGTGTGCACTGGTACTCTTGCAGCCAGATTTTGGAACGGCGGTGATGCTCTTTTCCCTCTTCTTCATCTTGATGTTTGTCGCAGGGGGTAAAATCAGGTACCTCGCCTCGGTATGCGCCGTGGGAGCGGTGGGCTGCTACTTTCTCATCTCGTCAGTGGGGTACCGCCTCAATCGGATTAGTGCCTACCTCAATCCCTGGGAAGATCCTACCTCCACCGGCTTTCAGATCATTCAGTCATTCCTCGCCTTTGGTTCCGGTGGGCTATGGGGTACCGGGCTTGGTAATGGAAAACAAAAATTATTCTACCTCCCCGAAGCCCACACCGATTTTATCTTTTCCATCATTGGAGAAGAACTTGGTTTTATCGGGGTGCTTTTAATCATTTTTCTCTTCATCGCGCTCTGTTTCTGCGGGGTGAGAATCGCGCTCAAGGCGCCAGATCTCTTCGGCACTTACTTAGCACTAGGCATCACCTCACTCATTGTACTGCACGCAATAGTTAACCTAGGAGTGGTCATGGGCCTTCTCCCCACCAAGGGTTCCACGCTCCCCTTCATCAGCTATGGGGGGACCTCTCTGGTGGTGAACCTCACGGGAGTGGGGATTTTGCTTAACATTGCTTCACAACTATCAATGAAACGCACCCCATGAAAATACTCATTGTCGCTGGTGGCACGGGAGGACACTTGTTTCCAGGAATTGCGCTCGCGGAAGAGTTCACCATAAAAGACAAAATCACTGAAATACTCTTCGTGGGAACCAAAAGAGGGTTAGAACAGCGGATGCTCTCGCGCGAAGGGTTTCCCTTTGAGTTAATCGATGCCTCTCCCTTAAGGGGTAAGGGCGTGCGAAAGCTCCCAGAATTTCTGATCAATAGTATCAAAGGAATCCTGCAATCAATCATGATTATAAAAAGATTTCACCCTGACCTGGTAATCGGACTGGGCGGATACACCTCTGCCCCCGTCATGGTGGCTGCATCGCTTATGGGTACTAAAACAGCTCTCCACGAACAAAATGTACTTCCCGGTCTTGCTAACCGGGTGCTGGGGAAAATAGTGCGCCTGATGTTTGTCTCCTTTGAAGACTCACGCAGCTACTTCCCAAAAGCTAAAACCATCCTGACCGGCAATCCCATAAGAAGGCGATGTGTGCACCTTCACCCCTCTCCCCTGCCCCCTACTCCCTTTGCGCTCTTAGTGCTGGGAGGAAGTCTCGGTTCCTCCCAGATCAATCGGGCGATGATTGATGCCCTCCCCCACCTCATCGCGGTTCGAGATACGATCAGCATCATTCATCACACAGGCGACCAGGACCTTAACGCTGTCAACGAAGCCTACCGACGCGAGGGATTCTCTGCAGAAGTGGTACCGTTTATCGATGAGATGGCGGGTGCCTATCAACGGGCTCATCTGGTGATCTGCCGTGCGGGTGCCACCACCCTCGCAGAACTGACGCTGCACCACAAAGCCTCTCTGCTCATACCATACCCACTCGCCACCGACCACCACCAGCACCTCAATGCCAAGGTGCTAGTAAACCGCGGTGCGGCTCAGATGATTGACCCGGAGCAGCTTACCGGCGCCACCCTCGCACAGCGCATCCTCCACTTCTACCACCACCCGGAGCAGCTCACTGAGATGGGCAGTAACGCGGGTGCACTGGCACGGCCACGCGCAGCCCAAGCAATTGTTGAGCACTGTTACAAGCTTGTCAAAGGAGAGCAATGTTTAAGCAAATAAAACACATCCACTTTGTGGGAATAGGTGGCATAGGTATGAGCGGAATCGCTGAGGTGCTCTTGAACCTTGGCTATAAGGTAAGTGGCTCAGATCTATCCCTCACTGAGACCACGGAACGACTGCAGCAACTGGGTGCAACTGTCTATCAAGGCCACAGTGAAACACACCTTGCCGATGTGGATGTGGTGGTAATCTCCTCAGCAGTGAGATCTCATAACCCGGAAGTGACCGCCGCACGCAGCAGGGCAATTCCCGTGATCCCGCGTGCTGAAATGCTTGCCGAATTGATGAGGTTGAAATACGGGATCGCAGTCGCCGGTGCACATGGCAAAACCACCACCACCTCCCTCATTGCCACGGTACTCGATAAGGGAGGAATCAATCCTACCATAGTCATCGGAGGAAAGCTCAACACGGTCAACACCAATGCCATTCTAGGCACAGGAGAGTTCATGGTAGTTGAAGCAGATGAGAGTGACGGTTCTTTCCTGAAACTTTCCCCCACCATCGCAGTGATTACCAACATCGATCCCGAACACCTGGATTACTACAAAAATATTAATGAAATCAAACGAGCCTTCATCCAATTTGCCAATAAGGTACCGTTCTATGGGCTCTCCATCCTCTGCTTGGATAATGAGCACGTGCAAGATATCATCCCCTCTATAGAAAAACGGTATCTCACCTACGGGCTCACCCCCCAGGCAGACCTGCAAGCGCGGGAGATTGCGGTGAAGGGACTATCTATGATATTCAAGGCATTCTACCACCATCGCGAGCTCGGTACCGTGGAACTTAAGATGCCTGGTATCCACAATGTCTATAATGCTTTGGCAGCGATCGCTGCGGGGGTGGAATTAAACCTCGATTTTCCGGTGATAAAAAAGGCGCTTGAAACATTTGAGGGGGTACAGAGACGGTTTCAGATAAAAGGTGAGTACCATAAGATCACCGTTGTTGATGACTACGGGCACCACCCCACCGAAATCAAAGCAACCTTAAGTGCGGCGAAGTCAATCTGGCCACAGAGACTAATTGTAGCTTTTCAACCCCATCGCTATAGCAGAACCAGGGACTTGTATAAGGAATTTTTGAGTGCCTTTAATCACGCTGACATTCTCTTGATCACCGATATCTATCCGGCAGGGGAAGATCCTCTGCCGGGGGTGCACGCAGAAACACTCCTTATTGGGATAAAACAGCATGGGCATAAACACGTCTACTACCACCCGCAGAAAGACGAGTTGGTAGACCACCTCCTTGAGCTAGTCAAACCAGGAGATGTGGTTATCACCTTAGGGGCAGGAGATATCTGGAAGGCAGGAATCCAACTCCTCAACAAACTTAAAAGTACAGTATGAACTCTCTCATCTCAGAACACACCCTCAAGGGGTTGCGCAAAGGGCTTAAGGGAAAAATAGTTTACCATGCTTCCCTCCGTCGCTATACCTCGTTACGGGTAGGAGGTCCTGCTGAAATGGTAGTGTACCCTGCGACGAGAGAGGAGCTGCAACACCTCATCCGCTATATCGCTTCCCACGCAGTTCCCTGCCTCATTATAGGGAGGGGCACCAATCTCCTCGTACGAGATGGTGGTGTAAAGGGTATGGTGATAAAGCTCAGCAGCGGTTTCAGCAGGATAAAGGTGGTAGAAACACTACCGTCCTCAGTGAAGGTAGCCGTAGAAGCAGGCGTTTCACTATTACGATTCGTTAATTTTACCCTGAGCAAGGCCCTCTCCGGTGCAGAATTTCTCACCGGCATTCCTGGCTCCTTGGGCGGTGCCCTGGCGATGAATGCCGGTGCTCATGGGAAGACTATGCAGGATATTGTGGAATCCATTACCTGGGTTACCCCTCACGCTGAGATAGAAGAAAAGAAAAGAGATGAACTCACCTTTGGCTATCGCAGGTTAGTGTTGCCTGCCGGCACCATCATCGTGAGTGCACTGGTAAAACTGCAACCAGGAAACCAGCGAGCCATACTCACTGAAATCAGAAGAATCAAGACCTGGCGAAGGCACACCCAGCCACTCAACCAGCCCAGTGCGGGATCAGTATTCAAAAACCCTCCACACCATGCCGCGGGGCAACTGATAGAACAGGCAGGCCTTAAGGGGTTTCAGGTGGGTAAGGCTAAAATTTCGGAAAAACACGCCAATGTTATCGTTAACCTGGGTGGGGCTACTGCGCAAGACATACTCACCCTTATGGAAACCATGCAGCAAAAAGTCCTTAAAGACACAAAGATCTGGCTTGAACCAGAGATAAAAATAGTGGGGGGCAATGAAATCCTCAACTGCTAAGCCCTACAAACACAAGAGAATCGGGGTTTTAATGGGAGGCGCTTCCGCAGAGCGAGAGGTATCTCTAAGAACGGGACAGGCCGTCTATCGAGCGCTCCTTAAAAAAAGCTACCAGGCCTTCCCCATTGATGCTTCCCCTTCATTACCCTCTCTGCTCCTCAAAAGGAAGATCGAGGTAGCGTTTATAGCCCTCCACGGCAGGGGTGGGGAGGACGGAACGGTCCAGGGGATGCTAGAGGTAATGCATATACCCTATACCGGTTCAGGGGTAGTGGCAAGCGCACTTGCACTCAACAAGGGTATGACGAAGCAACTATTGTGCTACCATGGCCTCCCTACGCCTCGCTTTCAGATCATTCCAGGAAAGGATACTCGCCGGGCGGATTTCCCTCACACCATACGAATCCCCCTCCCCCTGGTGGTAAAACCGATTGCCGAGGGTTCAACCATAGGCACTACCATCGTCACCCGAAAGCAAGACCTTCGCCATGCCTGTCAACGCGCAGCCCGCTTTGACTCCCACCTACTGATAGAGCGATTTATCGAGGGCAAAGAAGTGACCGCAGGCATTGTCAATGGTGAACCATTACCCCTGATTGAAATCGTACCGCGAGGTGGATTCTACAACTTCCACTCTAAATACACACCTGGTAGAACCGAGTACCTTATTCCTGCTCGAGTTAATGAAAAGTTGGCTACCACCATCCAGCAGCTCGCACTGGCAGTGTACCACATCCTCGGCTGCGAGGGACCCGCTCGTGTTGACCTTATGGTAAGTCACAGGAGAAACCAGCCCTACATCCTTGAAATCAATACCATACCCGGTATGACCGAAATCAGTCTCCTCCCCAAAGCGGCACAGCACGCGGGGATAAGCTTTGAAGACCTGGTGGAGAAGATAGTGAACAGCGCTCGACTAAAGGGAACTAACCAAGAGGGGTGGCTTAACGATAGGCACTCATCAATTCCTCCTCTTAAAAAAGCTCGCATAAAAAGCCACCCCTCGTATCTCATTAATAGAGAGCAGGGGGCAGTGTAAGGAATAAAGATGAAAACAAGAAAAACCAGAAACTATCGTATCACGTCGCGTGGCACCACCAAAGCAAGTAGATATCGCTCTCGCACGGTTCGGTATGGCGTAACCTGCATCCTCATCGGTGGGGCAATGGCATCTGCTTTATTCGCCGCCTCTTTAGTCCGCCGGGTAATCCTTGCCTCACCCGCCCTTCAGGTCAAGAAAATCCAGGTTGAGGGATGTAGTAGACATACCCCTGACCAAATTATCGCCATGGCGGGAATTATACCTCGCGTAAATCTCTTTTCTCTCAACCTTAGCCAGATCTGTCAATTACTTGAAAACTCCCCCTGGATCGAGCAGGCAAAAATCACCCGCATACTTCCCGATCAGCTTGCAATCAGTATCATTGAGAGAAAGCCGGTGGCGCTGATCAATCTAAACCAACTCTACTTAGTGGACGAAAAAGGAACCATCTTTAAGAAGGTAGAAAAGGAAGATGGGGTGTCACTTCCTATCTTAACCGGGGTGAGCTGGAACGACCTCATGAACCGTCACCAGCGCTACGCTCCCCTCATCACCCAGGCACTACTCTTTATGGAACAGTGGGCTAAGGAAGGGCTCGATCCCTCTGCCCTTTCTGAAATTCACCTTGAGGTGAGCTCGGGACTCACTGTGTTCACTACCCACCAGGCAGTACAGATGGCAATGGGATTCCCTCCCTTTCAGCAAAAGTGTTCACGTCTGCGCACCATCCTTCTTGATCTTGAGCACAAGAATCTCATCCCTCACACTATCGATCTCACCTATAGCAATAAAGCATTTGTAAAGAGTGGCCCACGCTATGAAATCACTAAACCTCTCGAGAAAGGAGGTGAAAACCAATGGGAAAAAATGGAAATATAATTGTGGGACTTGACCTTGGTACCACTAAAACCTGCGCCATCGTGGGAGAGCTCAGCAAAGACAGAATTGACATCATCGGTTTCAGCAGTATCCCCTCCCGGGGGTTAAAAAAGGGGATGGTAATCAATATCGAGAGTACCACCGAAGCCATCAGGAAAGTGATCGAAGAGGCAGAACTAATGGCGGGGTGTAAAATCAATGCTGTCTACACAGGGATTGCAGGCAGCCACATCAAAGGGCTCAACAGTCATGGAGTCGTCGGTATTAGAGATCAAGAGGTGAAGAAGCACGACGTGAGCAGGGTCATCGAAGCGGCGAAGGCCATTGCCATTCCTCTCGATAGGGAGATTATCCACGTCATCCCTCAGGAATTCATCGTGGATGAACAGGATGGCATCCTCGATCCTCTCGGCATGTCAGGGGTGAGGCTCGAGGCAAAGGTGCACCTGGTGACCGGCGCAGTGGCATCGGTACAAAACATTGTGAAGTGTGCCAATCGCAACGGGCTGGTGGTGAGGGAGCTGGTACTACAACCGCTCGCTTCCTCCGAATCCACGATAGAAGAGGATGAAAAAGAACTCGGTGTGGCATTGGTAGACATTGGTGGTGGGACCACTGATATCGCTGTCCTGCAGGGAGGGTCCATCCGCTACACGTCGGTACTCCCCTTGGGAGGAAACCACCTCACCTCAGATATCGCCGTAGGGCTCAGGATACCGCTCAATCAGTCAGAAGAAGTGAAAATCCACTATGGAGGTGCGTCAAGTGCTGAGATTTCTAAGGACGATACCATTGAGGTCACCTGTATGGGTGCGAAGCAACCCCGAACGATTTCAAAAAAATTCCTTTGCCAGATCATTCAATCACGGGTAGAAGAAATCTTTAACCTGATTGACAAAGAACTTATCAGGTCTGGCTACAAGGAGTTTATCGCCTCAGGGGTAGTGCTCACCGGCGGTACCTCCATGCTCCAGGGGGTCGTGGAGGTGGGGGAACGGATTCTTGATCTTCCGGTGAGGATCGGATATCCCAACAGCGTGGGAGGACTATCGGAAATCGTCAAAAGTCCCGTCTATGCAACAGCGGTAGGTCTCCTCCTCTATGGGAAACATCACGAGTCTAATGGCAATTATAAAAAAGCCAATAAATTTACCTCACTCGCTCAGAGCATAAAAAACTGGTGTGAGGAAGTTTTTTGAAAACCACAACGGCACAGGATGGATCTCACCACCTAACCTAAAAAAAAGGAGGAATATATGAGCTTATTTGAAATTGAGGAAGACAGGGGGCAGGGTGCAAAAATTAAGGTCATCGGCATTGGCGGCGGAGGCTGTAATGCGGTAAATACCATGATTGCCTCACGTCTGGAAGGGGTAGAGTTTATCTCAACTAATACTGATATCCAAGCGTTAGAGCGCTCGCTTGCCCCTATAAAACTTCAGCTCGGTGCACAATTGACTAAAGGACTTGGTGCAGGTGCCGACCCTGAGGTGGGAAGGAATGCCACTATTGAGGACGTCGATAAACTAAGGGAGGCGCTGCGCGGGGCAGATATGATCTTTGTCACTGCGGGACTGGGAGGAGGAACGGGCACCGGTGGAGCACCAGTGATAGCAGAGATTGCAAAGGAATTGGGTGCCCTCACCGTGGCAATAGTGACGAAGCCTTTTCTCTTTGAAGGCAAAAAGAGACAGCGAGCTGCGGAGAAGGGGTTAGAAGAGCTTAAAAAGTACGTCGATACCCTCATCACCATCCCTAATCAAAGGCTGCTCAGCATAAGTGATCGCACCATGCCACTTATCGAGAGCTTTAAGAAGGCTGATGAGGTGGTACTCAACGCGGCCAAATCGATCTCCGATCTCATTACCATCCCCGGTTTGATTAATCTCGATTTCGCTGATGTTAAAACTATCATGTGCGAGATGGGAATGGCGTTTATGGGGCTGGGAGTTGCATCGGGAGACAACAGGGCGATAGAGGCTGCACAGAGAGCGGTATCGAGTCCCCTCCTAGAAGATATTTCAATAAACGGGGCACGAGGGTTACTGATCAATATTACGGGGGGAAATAACCTTACCCTCCATGAGGTGAATGACGCCTCAACCTTGATTCAGGAAGCGGCCCATGAAGAAGCCAATATTATTTTCGGTGCGGTCGTTGACCCCACCATGGAAGACGAAATCCGCATCACGGTGATTGCCACAGGGTTTGAGACTGCCGAAGAAAAGAAGTTCGGTGAGTTGAAAAAGGCAATCTCTTCGTTTCCCCGATCGATTGATGACCATGAGGTTCCTGCCTATCTGAGAGATGATCTCAACGGGGGAAATCACGAGCCCATCATCACTAAAATAGGCACCATCGTGAGCGAATTCGTAACGGATGACTATGATATCCCCACGTTTTTACGAAATGCTGCTGACCCAGAGCCATGCGATGCTTGACCCTGAGCTCATAAAAGTTTATACTAGTTCTCACCCTGGAGGGATTTCTTCACTCGCTCACCTGCGTGCGTCGCATCAATGAGTAGGCAACCGTCTCGTAGAGTACTAGATAAGGTAAAGGATTTACTCTCCTACGAGAAAGGAACAGTTAAAAAATCATGGGATGGTAACACTACCGTCGCCTTAGTCTATCCCAATAGATACTATATTGGGATGTCCAATCTGGGATTTCAGGCGGTCTATCGGCTGCTCAATAGCCTTCCGCATACCCTCTGTGAAAGGGCTTTCCTACCAGAACCAGAAGACCAGTGGCAGCTCACCAGATCTCGCAGCATGTTATTCAGCCTTGAATCGTGCCGTCCCCTCCGCGACTTTAATGTTATCGCCTTTTCCCTCTCCTTTGAAAATGATTACTTGGCTATCCTCACTATCCTCACCCTCGCCAGGATCCCCCTGCTCAGCACCGAGCGCACCAGCGATCACCCTCTTATCATCGCAGGTGGCATCTGTACCTTCCTCAACCCAGAGCCTCTCGCAGATTTTATCGATCTTTTCATCATAGGCGAGGCGGAAGCGGTACTCCCGAAATTCATCTCGGAGTACCAAGGCTACCGAGATGAATCCCCTGGCAAAGAGCACCTCCTCTCTCACCTCACTCAGCTTGAGGGGGTGTATGTCCCCCGATGCTATGAGGTGCACTATCAGCCCTCAGGTACCATCGCTTCATTTACCTCCCGGGGGAACGCTCCCCCCACTGTACGAAGGCAGACCATTCACCACCTTGACACTGCTCCCACCTATTCCACCATTCTCACCCCCCGCACCGAATTTAGCAACATGTTTCTGATGGAGGTGAGCCGGGGGTGTGCGCACCGCTGTTACTTCTGTGCGATCGGCTGTGTGTACCACCCCTACCGGAGACGATCGCTGGAAGAGCTGAAAGAAACCGCTGCACGGGGATTAGCTCAAAACGTTAAAATCGGGCTTATCGGAGCTACCCTCTCCGATCACCCTCACCTCACCTCCCTCTGTAATTTCATCATCGATTCAGGCGGAGCATTCTCCGCGACTTCCATGAGAATAGATTTAGTGAGTGAAGAACTCATCACCCTGCTCAAAAAAAGTGGTCATCATACCATTACCCTTGCTCCGGAAACAGGCTCCGAACGATTGCGAAGGGTGATAAGAAAACAGCTCACCGACGAGCAAATCTTTACCACCCTCGAGATGGTAGCACGCTACCAGTTCCGTTACCTTAAACTCTACTTCCTCATCGGTCTTCCCACCGAGGGAGCTGAAGACATTGATCTGCTCATTGAGCTCACCAGAAAAATAAACCACCGCCTGCGTAAATCACACCCCCGTATCCCCTCCCCTGAGCTCATCACCTTGAGCATTAACCCCTTTATTCCTAAACCATGGACCCCCTTTCAATGGCACCCCCTCGAAGATATCACCACCCTCAAGGCTAAACTTAAAAAGATCCATAGAAGTCTCAAAAAGGAAAAAAAGATCCTGGTGACCTGGGATCTCCCCAAGTGGAGTTACCTGCAATGCTTACTCAGCAGAGGAGACCGAAGGGTAGGAAAAATCCTGATGGCTGCCCACCAGCGGGGAGGCAACTGGGCACAGGCTTTTAAACACGTTGATCTCAACCCGGACTTCTATACCTATCGTGAGCGAGCACTCGATGAAATCTTCCCCTGGGATTTTATCGATCATGGAGTACGCAAACAATCGCTCGCCTCTGAATATATCCATGCCCTCACTGAAAACACCACCTAATCCCAGGTGATATAGCTCTCCTTAAGCTACCTATGAGTGGTGTACACACTACTCGCGTTCCCCTCTGGTAAGTACCTTATCAACAAAGCCCTCACCGAGGTCCTTTTACAGGTTATCTACCCCTTCACCGGGAGGGTGAAAAGGTAGTTTCTTGATAACACTACCGCTGGGTGAGACGAAAGGAGTAACCGGGTGAGGAACACAGTGAGCAAGGCATACCATGATGAGGAAGGCGGGGTAAAGGTAACGCAGCACGCGGGAGAGAAGAAGTCTTCTTACTTAAGTGACAGATTTCTAAAGAGCAAATGATTTTTTCTTTAAGGTATTGCGAGAAACCCCTAAAATCTTCGCAGCCTTACTCTTGTTACCTTTTACCTTTTTAAGGACCGTATTGACGTAGAGGGATACTATTTCATCCAGTGAGAGAAAGCTCCCGTTCATGAGCAGAGCATCCAGGGTCATTAACTTTTTACTTACATTAAATTCCACCTCTTTCATAGCAATGCTCTCTGAGGAGGTAAGGATCACCGCATGCTCTATAAAATTTTTTAATTCACTCACATTACCAGGCCACTCATACGACTCCAGATAATTGATCACCTCTTGATCAATTTTGACTACCTGTTTTCCGTAGTCCTTGCTGATCCTCTTCACCAAGTGCACTGCCAAAGGAACAATCTCATTGGTTCGCTTTCTTAAGGGGGGAATGGTGAGGGAACGTTTACTAATTTTTTGATACAGTTCTTTGTTGAATTTTCCCTTATCCACTAATCCTTTTATATTTATAGTGGTCGCCGCGATAATACGTTTACCTCTGTGAACACCTCCTCTGGTACCACTGTTTCTACCTTTTCTACTCTTAAGGTACCTGAGCACTTTGAGCTGATCACTTTTAGAGAGATCCTCGATATGGTAGAGAAAAATGGTTCCTCCCTCACGGACCTCACCTTCCTCAGCCTTTTCTTTTTGCCCCTCCACTCCTCTCTGCACCTTAGGAAGCTGTGCGTCTAGTAATCGTCCTCTCTCCTCTTTACAATTTATGGAGACAAAGGGATAGGTAAATTGATGACTCTTGATATGAATCACCCTCGCCACCAGCTCTTTTTCCGTACCCACCTCACCAACAAGCAGTAGCGGGACGTTCCCTTCCTCAGCAAGCACAAGTGCCTGCTGATAGACATCTTTCATACTTTTGCCCATGGGGAATTCCGATTGTGCCATTCTCTCCAGGTGCTGGTGCTGAGAGTTTTTTACCGCTTCTTTGAATTTTTTTATCGCTATACATCTCTCTAAGACAATTTTTATCTCTTCTACACTATAGGGTTTTATAAAATAGTGTTCCGCTCCCAACTTCAGTGCCCCTATGCCCAGCTCAGCAGAACTTACTATGGAGAAAACGACCATGTCGTCATCGCTTTTTTTAATTTTCTTTAAGATTTCCACCCCACTCATATCCAGAGGATCAAAGGTAAGCAACACCACATCTGGCTTCTCTCTCTTGACACACTGTAAGCCCTTTTTACCTGATGAAGCAATGGCTACCTGATATCCACAGGTAGTACAGAACTCCACTAACCCACTATGGTCTGTTTCCTTACCATCAATAATCTGTATCTTGAGACCCATCACCATCTCTCCCTCTATATACCTATACTCGCCTCTCAGCGAGAAACAAAAAACACTACTTAATGGTAAGATGTATAACCGATAAAAATCGTCCCCTGAAGTGAACCGTATTGAGGTAAGGGTTAAAGAGTAGCTCTACAGAAGAGTGTGGTACCTGATGTATGGAGAAGATTAGCACACAAAGATAAGGTAGATAAAAAATTCACAATGAAACCAGCATCATTGTGATTATATAATGCCTCAAATACAAACCCCTCCTCTTCTGTACACCGATTGCAATTATTAAATTGGAACTTAGCAAATTCTATTTTTTAAGTCAAGCAATTTAAAATTTTTTTATAAAATAGCTCTTGATTTAACTTTGTTTTTTTGACATGCTATTTTTCGGCATGAAGAGACGGTGCAATAAACTCTTCTTCCCACAGCATTGATGCCTGAGAGCGATGGTGCCGTGCATGTATCTACGGTATCATTGTAGTATCTATGAAAACTTCATTTTTTAAGTCATACCCATACCACAAGACTGGCGAGGTACACCATGGATGAGATACCCACGATGATTATTAAGCTTCTCTTGTCAGCATTTCTTGGAGGTTTGATAGGTCTTGAGAGAGAACTGCACGCACGCGCCGCAGGCCTGAGAACACATATTCTCGTTGCCATCGGTTCAACCCTAATTATGATGGTCTCCCAGTACATGTTCACCCTCTACCACACCTACACCGCAAGTACCATTGTGAGGTTAGACCCTGGAAGGATTGCAGCCATGACCATCACCGGAATCGGCTTCCTGGGAGCAGGAACCATCATTCAATCAAAAGAAATGGTACGCGGGCTCACCACTGCCGCGTGCCTGTGGATCATAACTGCGGTGGGCCTCGCCGTGGGCTGCGGCTACTACCTGCCAGCTATTAGTGCATCCCTTATCGCCCTCAGCTCACTCTATCTCCTCCGCTCTCTCGAAAATTACTTAAAGAAAGATTGGTATAGAAAACTTACCGTCACCACTGACGACAGTGTTGATCACTTCTCTTCCATTGAAGAGGTGCTCAGCACCAACTCCATACACATTCTCAGAGTTGGATTTGAGAGAAATATGCACCAAAGAGAGATCACCTACCATCTCGATCTCAAAATGAAAAAAAATCTCAGGGACTTTGAGCTGGTACATGAGGTTACTAAGGTAGCCGGATTGAAGAAAATGCAGTGGCTTTAAAATACTACCCTGCATCGCACGCCACCCTCGCCTTCAGATGAAAAAGATTTTTGTAAACGAGATTAAAGAAAATGAACCGGTGGAAAGCATCTTTTTAGTGAAACACAAAAGCATGCTCTCCACTAAAACCGGTAGTCCCTATTTGAGTCTCCTATTGACGGATCACACGGGAGAAATCCCAGGCAGGGTGTGGGAGCAGGCTGAACATCTGGCCAAGCTTTTTGAAAAGGATGACTTTATAAAAGTAATATCTCACGCCGTCAGCTACCAAAATTCCCTTCAGCTTACCATCACCCATATCGCGTTATGCCCTCTTTCTGAGATTACCTTGAGCGATTTTCTCCCCCAGGCAAAAAACGACCGTGAACAAACTTTCCTCAAGTTAACAACCATTACTGAAGAAATACACAATCCCTATTTAAAACGGCTCGTTGATCTGTTCCTGGCTGATGAAGATTTCGTGATGCTCTTTAAACTCTCACCCGCAGGAAAGGAATTGCACCACGTGTACCTCGGGGGATTGCTTGAGCATACTCTGAGTGTTGCCACCCTCATCCTCGAGATACGCACTCACTACCCAGACCTCAACCTGGACCTGCTCCTCACCGGAGGTATTCTGCATGACATAGGCAAGATCCATGAGCTTACCTACACCAGGTCATTTGACTACACCGATTCAGGAAGACTGCTGGGCCACATCACTCTGGGGATAGAGATGATTAATGAGAAGCTCCAGGCAATCCCGGACTTCCCCCCGGAATTGGCTACCGAACTTAAACACCTCATTATCAGCCACCACGGCGCGTACCAGTTTGGTTCACCCAAGCGGCCGAAACTACTGGAGGCACTGATCCTCTACTACCTCGATGACCTTGATGCAAAGGTAAACACTATTCAATCCTTCATCCAGCGCGAGAAAGAACCTCACTCCAAGTGCGCTGGTTACCATCCACTGCTGGAGCGATACCTCTTCAAATCTTTAGACCTAAAAGATCCTCACCATACGTACTCCACTCACCAAGAAGAGCACCATGACTAACCCACCAGAGACTGTGCCGTAATTTGTGTTTTTGTCATTTCGAGGAAATCCGAGAAATCTTGAGCATAGCAAAATGACTTTCCCCCTATTATGACACAGCCCACCAGGGGAGAGGAAAGGCAGCCCTCTCGGTTGAGGCAAAGAAAATGCTTGTTAAAGAAGGAATTCTATACTACCATCTTGATTACCCACGCGTTTTTATAGCGTAACCGCTTTGGAGTGTTGCTGATGAATATCTATAGTATTCTATCGCTTGCGATCGTGTTAAACGCACTGGCTAACATCTTAATGAAAGTTGCTATGCGCGGGCAAGGAAAGACCACAGGCATTACCCATCTGATCACAAAGTCCCTTTCCAATCCCGTGCTCCTCTCCGGGTTACTCTCTTTTGCACTCGCACTGGTTGCCTACTGTTATGTGCTCTCTAAGCTCAATTTAAGCATCGCTTACCCCCTCATGACGAGTCTCGGCTTTTTAATTGTAATCCTGGTATCCTGGCTCTTTTTGGGAGAGGTGATAACCAAAATTCAAATTATCGGATTTGTTTGCATCATCGCAGGGGTATGGATGGTAGCTAGATGAATCCACGATGAGGAACTCGACTGTGCGTGATCACACCTGGTATCTTATCTTCAAAACCATGAGGCCAAAGCAGTGGAGTAAGAATCTCATCCTCTTTGCTGCCCTCATCTTTTCTCAAAACCTGCTCAACCTTTCCCTCATCTCAGAGGTAGGTACCGCCTTCATCATCTTTTGTCTGCTCTCCGGCAGCGTGTACATACTCAATGATTTAATCGATTTACACCAGGACCGCACCCACCCCCAAAAATCTTTAAGACCCCTTGCCTCTGGAAGACTTAAACCCTCTACCGCTATTATCATCGGGATTATCTTGGTCACCATTTCTCTACTCAATGCCTTCTGGCTCAATACCAATTTTGGATGGGTTGCCCTGGGATACTTGATTTTGCAGATAGCCTACTCAACTATCTTAAAGCACATCGTCATTCTTGACGTCCTCGCCGTTTCTTTCGGGTTCGTACTGAGGGCTATTGCGGGAGGTGAGGTCATCGGTGTTCCTATATCCTCCTGGCTTCTGGTGTGCACCATCCTGCTGGCGCTGTTTCTCGCGCTCGGAAAAAGGAGGCATGAGCTCCTCCTGCTTGAAAACAATGCGATTCACCACCGCAAAACGCTCTATGAGTATAGCCCCGATCTCCTCGACCAGATGATCTCTGTGGCGACCGCCTCTACGGTAGTTGCCTACGCACTCTACACCATGTCTGCTGATACTATTAAAAAGTTTCACACCGATAATTTAAAATACACTATCCCCTTCGTACTCTATGGCATCTTTCGCTACCTCTATCTTATCCACCAGAGGGGCGAGGGCGGAAGCCCTGAGAGAATACTTCTAAATGACAAGCCCTTGATCTGCAACATCGTACTGTACTTAATCACCATCTGGTTTTTTATTTACAGTTGAGTAAGTCTTATTAGCCTGCAGGCTGGACAGCATGCCAGCTTGCAAGCCCATGTAAATTGAGAAAGGAGGTCCGGTTATGGGCAAAATCAGCAGGCAACAGAAGGCAAAGAAGAAGAAAAAGAAGATTAAAAGGATTGGGAGGGGAAGCAGAAGATAAAATTAAAAGGGAGTAGGGTGTAGGGATAAGGATGTAGGGCAAATTAGTCCACAGTCGACGGTCGGCAGTCCATAGAAATGAATCGTGCGTTTACAGTCAATAGTCCACGATCAATTGTTCATAGTCCATTGATTACTATAATAAACGACTAAAGAAAGTTGTCATTGCAAGGAGTCCTTGATAATGCCGGACGACGAAGTAATCTCATGAGATTACTTCGCTCCGCTCGTAATGACACTCCTTATGTCAATTTATTAAAGTCGCTCACTATAATGATTGCGGCCTCACTCCAAAACTCCCTACTTCCTACACCCCTGCTATTTTAAATTCATTGAAAAAAGTAAATAACCTGGCAGCATGAAAAGCTACAAGCTTGCTAGCTTGAATGCATGCCAGCCTGCAGGCCAATATCGCTCGCAACCCTTAACTCGAAACGTTTTTACTTTTTACCATTTACTCTTTACTATTCACAATGCACCATTTACCATTCATGATGCTCACATCGCATATCACACATCCCTATAAACAAACTTGCATGCTGGCAAGCTAACTCGTAACACGCAACGCTTTTACTATTCACCATCCACGATTCACCAATTATTTATGCATCCTACATTCTCATCCCTCATCTCTCAGTACTCGTCACTCATCGCTCAGCACTAATATTATCAAGGCTTGACCCCAAATTCATCATGCACCTGTATTCCCCTCCTAAGTTCCTTGACAAATATTTTTGCATATGCAATTATCTTTACATGTATAAGATTCGCTTCGCCAAAGATGTAGTCAAAGATTTGAATAAATTATCAGCTTTTTACCGGAATCAGATTCTAAGTGGCATTGAAAAGCAACTTTCATATGAACCAATGTCCCTGTCAAAAAATCGAAAAATGTTAGTTAACCTAATACCTCCTTGGGATGCTGAACCACCAATTTGGGAATTAAGAATTGGTGCGCACCGAGTTTTTTATGATGTTTCTGAGGAGGGAAAAACGGTTTTCGTACGAGCGATAAGAAAGAAACCTCGAGATAAAACCACTAAGGAGATTCTATGAAAACAGTTACCATACGGGACTTGCAGAAAAAGATTAAAGATTGTGTGGATGAAGCACAGCAAGATCGTATAGTTATTACCAGACGCGGTAAGCCCGCAGCGGTTTTGGTAGGTGTAGAAGGGCAAGAATGGGAAAATGTTATATTAGAAACAAACCCAACGTTCTGGAAGCTTATTCAAAGACGCCGTAAGCAGTCAACCCTCTCCCTTGAACAACTTAAATCTCAATTGAAAAAATCAAAATAACTTCTTGATCCACGTTAGTTAGTGTCAATACTAGCTCGTTTGCATCCAGATTCCTAATTCTCATCACTCGGCACTCAGTGCTCATGCATCGTTAAATGGACCAATTACTAAAAACACTTAAAGAAAAAAGTTTCAATATTTTTGCCCATAACCCTGTGTTATTTGCCTACCTCTATGGGAGCTATGCACGAGGAGAAGCACTCCCCCAGAGTGATATAGACATCGCAGTATTTGTGGGAAGAGACTTCCTTCAAAAAAATTATCTAGACTTGGAACTTAATTTATCGATTGAACTAGATAAGCTTCAGTTAGGAGCTGAAACAGAGGTAAGGGTAATCAACAGGCTCCCTCTTTTAATGAAAGGCGAGATACTTACCGAAGGCCACCTGATTTACTGCCGTGATGACTCAATCAGAGTTGAGTTTGAAACCGCCACCCGAGATGAGTATTTCGATTTTCTTCCTTTACACCGCGAGTATCAAAGAATCTACTTTAACCGATGATATCTAAAAATCATGGTTGACCAAGAAAAGGTTGAGAGAAAAATCCAACAATTAAATGAGTTTCTGGATATTTTAGAAAACCTTTCTAAACTATCGAATCAAGAATTGCTCAAAGATCCTGTAACACTTGGCAGTATCAAGTACTATCTTCAAATAAGTATTGAATGTTGCATCGATATGGCCAACCATATTATCGCATCCGAACGTTTCCGTTCACCCAATGATTATGGGGATACGTTCACTATCTTATCAGAAAAAGGCATTATCACGGAAGATTTTGCCCAGGTGTTGAAGCAGATGGTTAAATTCAGGAATCGCATTGTCCATATCTATGGTGAGGTAGATGATCACTATGTTATTGAGATCCTAAAAAACAGACTTGATGATTTTCAAGCTTTTCGGAACGCTATTTTAAAATTCATCAAAAAAAGCGAATAACCTGACAGGATTAAAAGCTACAAGCTTGCTAGCTTGAATGCATGCCAGCCTGCAAGCCAACATAACCCTCAACTCGCAACCCGTAACTCGTAACATACCCACTATTCACCATTTACTATTTACGATTTACTATTCTTACATTTAAGCCTGACCCCAGATTTTTAAAAATATTTTTCCTATAGGCAAAAGAATTAGCTAAAATTTTTGCTTACAGGCAAAAATATTTGATCAATTTTTAGGTTATGCTATAATAAAAATATGATAAGAGACAGATGCTTAACAAAATATATTGTTGAAGACCTCCTGGAGAAAATGGTCTTTGTTGGTGGTGCACGACAGGTGGGAAAAACAACGCTCTCCCTCCATCTTGTTGCCAACCACTTTAAGGGCTATGAATATTTTAACTGGGATAACAGACATGATAGAAAGAGGTTAATCGCTTCAGAGTGGTCTGGATCTGCTGAACTGGTGATCCTAGATGAAAACTGGCTCATTTCTTAACCGATTACGAAGGATACAATGCCCAGCTCTGTTTTTTACGTAATGTGGATAAAAAAGAAGTTGATTTCCTTTTGGTAGTCAACAAAAAGCCCTGGTTTGCAGTAGAAGCAAAGCTTAATGAGGAATCTATTTCAAAATCACTTCTGTATTTTAAGGATAAATTACCCATACCCCTAGTGTATCAGGTTCTTGAGAAAACAGGTATTGACAGATTTAAAAATGGGGTCAGAGTGGTATCAGCAGATAAGTTTCTGGCAGGCTTGATTTAGTGCACGATCTACTTTAGAGCTATCCATCTTCTAGTTACGATTTTCATTTTTAATTTACAATAGCATGAGACTATTCTTTACACACAAGTAATCATCCTATGATTTTGTCTTTAAAAGCTTTTTAATTCAATGGGGAAGAGGTTTCAAAGACAAAAGTTTGTTGATTTGTAAGACAAAGTCTTAACTCGATACGAGTTTAACTTTTTAACTCCGTCCCCCACCCTCTTGACCGTAACATCAAGATTGATATTCATGATATGGCTGCCTTGCGGGTACAGATATCGAGGTTGAATAGGAAGCTAAGGCAGGAGACAAACTTTAAGGTTGAGAGGGTGCAGAGGAGTGAGTGTTTTTATTATCGCATCGCTTAGGCACCATGAGATTTATTGATTTTCTTAATGGATAAGTTCGATATTAAGCAGAATTTTATTTCTATTTAGTTATATTGATATAGTTATTATTAATGAAAGACAGAATATTTTGAAAAAACTAATAAATTCTCTTGACATGAAAATATATTATGATATATAAAAATAGGTTTATTTTAGATGTAGATGAGTAAAAAACATAAAAAGAGGCTGTGTATGCTCTCTTTCTATCGCGATGGTAGCGTACAAATAAGAGCGCAATTGAAACCTCATTCATAGAGATTGTACTATGAATGAGGTTTTTTATTTTTACTAAAAATGGTGTGAGGTAGATACTTCTTTAAAGGAGGGGTTTCACGCGTGGCATCATATTCTAGCAAGATCGCATCGTGCGATGTAGAAAGTTCCCTTTTACTAGAACACATTTTCTGGTGGGAGGGATTTTTGTTCTATGTGATCTCTTAACTATGTTTGGTAAGAGTTGATATAGAGGTAGATTGTGGATTAAACATTTTTCAATCCTCAAAAACAGGAGGGGGTTATGAACAAGAGGTATCAATTACTGTTAGTAGTTACAATTATAATGATGCTTTTCCCGTGTATGACTCTGGCAACACCCATTCCCGATACAGGGCAGACCAAGTGCTATGACAACTCCCAAGAAATTCCCTGCCCTCAACCAGGACAACTATTTTATGGTCAGGATGCTCAGTATCCATGCAACCCGCAGTCTTACACTAAACGAGGATATACTATATTTAGTTGAAAGTTGAAAAGTGGCTCCCCCCGTGGGATAATCCACGGGATTAAATATAAACCCTTAAAGAAAGGAGCCACTTATGAGAGTAAACACCAGAAAGAGGAGA
>Ga0315288_10000644_pt1 | contig 43966 bp, 56 predicted proteins | sample YL17G11_20_MG_FD_203454 | JGI IMG/M metagenome (GOLD analysis project Ga0315288, IMG submission 203454) | Sediment microbial communities from Yellowstone Lake, YNP, Wyoming, USA - YL17G11_20 | ecosystem: Environmental > Aquatic > Freshwater > Lake > Sediment | place: USA: Wyoming | collected... | reverse complement strand
GTGGAGCGCCTTGCGCCGGCACGCTCGGTACCAGGCACAAACCGACCAGCTACACCCGTTGCATTCGTATGGTCATCGCAACTCTCCTGCCAGCCACTCTAAGGAGCACCTCGGTTCTGCGCTGAAGTGCGTGGTTCTGCGCTGGAGCTATAACACAAACACCCCCTGCACACTTCAATATCGGGTGATCCTTGCCCAGTTTGAAGCGCTCAGGGGGCGGTCGTAAATTTTCTTTGAGGGGATGTCGAACGTTCAATACCCACCGGAGGCTCGGGGTAATGTACAGGCCCAACCTATGCTGGAGTCAGCCGGTTATCCCGGCAACTCGCTGCCAGCCGAGCCGGTATGCGGCACCTGACCCAACGCAGGACTCAACGTTGCGGCCGGTTCCACCTGTAAAAACCCGAGCGGCCGGGGGTCGTCGAACGCCCTTCGAACGCCGCTCAATCAGCCATCGTTAGACCTCCGAATCGGACTCCTGGTGAGCATCTCGATTGCCCTTCCATCGCCCTCGTTTCCATCCATTACGACTCGCTGCGCCTCGGCGACTTTGCCAAGGACGTAGACGCGATAGGCAGCGTCAGGATCGCTGTTGCCATGACGACGCTTCGGACAATGCCAGCCGCGTAGTCGATTTTTGATGTGCAGCCTCGCCAACCACCACTTTGGGCAGTTGCACGCCCCGCAGTATGACTTTTCACGCATCGAATCCTTGAACAGCCGCAGGAGGATCACGCGATCGGGGCATGGGTCGCACACGGTCTGCCGTTCGCCGTATTCGCCCTGAGCAACGAATCCGCCTGTCAGCGCCGTCCACAATCGCATCACACGCGGCAACAGGTTGACGATCCATAGCAGCAACCGCACCATTCGCCTCGGGGTTGCGATAGCGTTTTCGATCCAGTTTGATTTCTCTCCCGGTCCACAGGTATGACAGGAACCTTCGATGGGCCGCAACCCTAACCACCAATGACGAATCCTGTAGCGCGGATCAAGCGTGGGGATTCTCCCGTCGCCCTTGCCGTTGCTCGGCGTTTCCGGCATCGGTTCTGCCAGCAGCGCCTCTTGCAGCCGTCGTCGCGCATCGGGATCGGTGATTCGGTTAAGCAACGCGATACTCACAACGAAACCTCGCATTCCCGTCCGGGCCATAGAAGACCGGGCATAAATCCTGTTCGTAGTACCGGCGACAAGCGTGGCCGGGGTCGATCACCCCGCTGGCTCGCGTTGAGCAAATCGCCCCCATCGCATCGGCGGGCCGTCCATGTTCAACGAACGGATAAACCACGTCACCGTAATGGTTTTTGCAATCCTGCGGTCCGCCCGCTGGCATCATCGCCCGTTCGGGCTTTTCACTCACGATTTCGGCGCTGCCCTCGATCCAGCGTTTCATCAATGGCGGCGTGGAGGATGGACGATACGTCAGCGCCCAATCGCCACGTACGCAGTGTAGATCGTCAACCCATACTCTGTCACACGATTCGGAGGCGTAGCAACTGCGGGCATCGCGGTTCCAACTTCCGACCCAATTGTTGCAATTTGTCAGCGTACCATTGCGACAGTATTTGCCGCCGCTTCCATACTCGCTCGATCCGCCCATGTAGTCGATATCCGGTGGATGGGGATAATATTGGCGACAGCACGGACGGATATTGCATGGGTGGGCATCGCCGGTAAGCCTGCATGGGTCGGAATCTGCCCATCCTAGCGTCCCCTCGAAAAACTGCCCGCAACGTTGCAGACATTCGGCGGGCGTGATGAAGGCGCACAGAGTCGAGCCCGGATGAGCGGGGTCGGGGTAACAGCACGGGGTTTTGAGTGGACCTTGAACCGAGCATCGAGCCTGTACAGTCCTTCCGCCGTGGATGTAAGGTATCCAGTCATAGTAACCTACGACTTCCACGGTGAAATGTGCTTGACAATGACCACCGGCATCCATAGCCCAGGAGGGCCAATCATAAATCCAGTCCGAATCATATGCCCACATGAAGCCGCTAGGGAATGCCGGGGTGGTGGGGATGGTATCACGACATGCGAAGAACGGCCCGCTAAGATCGTACCATTGCCTACTCTGGTAGCCTCCAATGCAACTCGCGGTAACCAAAACATCTAGCACCGTTCGCCATAGCAAAGCGCCGCCGGAGCAATTGTCCCCATTGCAATCGCCGAAACCGCTATGGCACAGTACGCCCATTCCCCTGAGACGGCATTCGGTACGACAACGGGCGATGCTGGAATCTCCGATGATGCCGATGCAAACCGGCTCACCCGTTGTCCATGTAACGCAATGGCACGCCATACCAACCTCACGGCACCAAAGACACTACGCAATCGCTCTGAGCCACGCCCGGCGCGGGCTTGCCGATGAACCAACGGTTTTTCTGCATGACGTACTGAGAGCCGCCGAACGCGAACACGGGCAGAATCAAGGCCGGCAACACGTCACCCGGCTGCCCCGACTTCATAGGGAGATAGTGCGCCCCGGTGTAGTTCGGCCACACCTCCGCGTATTCCGGTGGCGGAGGCGGCGGCGGGCCCTCTACCGGCGGCGTGGGGGAGGGTGGAACATCGTCGATCCAGTTACCATGCACCTTGTCGTACTTCACCGGTTGAATCACCAGCCAGAGAGCGCTTGGGGTGTTGGTCGGCAGTGTATCGAGGACCCTGACAAAGCGAATCGGCGACCCTCCCCCCATCAGTTCGATGATCCACGCCCCGTGCCGGAACGTCGCCCACACCGGCGTCGTGGTTTTGTCGATCGCCGCCGATCCCCATTTGACGCCCTCGTAGTCCGCAGGGTCCGTCGTCTCCAGGGGATAGCCCTTTTTGATCGGCCCGAAGCGCTCGTATTCCCCCGCAACTTCCGCCCTCGGGGGGTCGTTAGGATCACCGGGCGTGCCGGCGTAGGCGGGCCTCGGAACCTTCGGGATCCGGCGATTGGCGTAGCGGATGCGCTGCCAGTAGAGGATGTCGCCGTCGATGTGATCGAGGACCGCGATGACCCGCGGCGCGTACGGCGCATATTGCGCCGTGGATGGCTGCACTCCCCCGCCGGAATCGGGGACAGGCAGGATTCGTTCGGCCCGTCGCCGCAGGCTTTGCGGATCGTTCATCTATCGCCTCCTCTGCCCCGCAAACTCGACCGCCGTCGCCGCGACCGTCGTCGTTCGCGCCCTCTTGGACTTGGCGGCGAAGATGTTTTTCTCCGCCGTTCCCGCCGAGTTCCGCGCCCGCACTACGAAGACCCGCTCCGTCCCATCCGCAAACGCCCCGCTGGTGAACTCATAGCCCCGCCGCGCCCCGATCACCGGCGTCGCGTCCAACCCCGTGAGCGAGTCGGTCAGCGGAGTGTTGTAGTCCACGCTCTCCGCGTCGGGGCCGGCGAAGACCTGAAAGTCCGCGGGCCATGCCCCTTGTCCGCGGGGGTCGTATTCCCACGATACGCGGAACTTTCCCCCCGCCATCGGAGTTGCCGACACATGCCGCGGGAACATGGGCAGCGGCGGGGTGATCGGAGTCCGCGATCCGTCGAAATCCACCCGCACGGGTTCGCTGAAGGGCCCGGCGAATCCGTTGCCCAGCACGATCGCCGATTGATATTGAAAGGCCCCGTCCGCCTCATGCGAAAAGCCGGTCATATTGAAGACCACCTCGTCGTTGGGCCGGGCGAAGCCGCAGATCGACCACGGCCCCACGTCGGGATAGAGCCGTCGTCGCCGCAGAATGGTTCCGCCCGCGGGGTACGGAAAGACCGTCCCCTCGGTCAGCACGTATCCCGCGCCGAGAAGCTCATGGGAGGTGAACCCCAAATGGAAAGGGTCGCACGTCCGCAGATATTGATCCAGCAGCAGGCTCATTGTGGTATCAACGCCTGGGTGAGGGGATCGACCTCCGTGATTCGCCGTACTCCGCGCGGTGTCGTCAAATCGGGTTTATACGCGGTGATGTCGCCCGTCTGGCGATTCGTCGTGATCTTCATGGTGGCCATCGCGTCGAGCACGGAGTCGACTATCTCCGGCACATCGGGAACCGCGGCCACAATTTGAAAGTCCTGCCACACGGGGAGACACGTCGCGGGATCCGTGTAGATCATGCGGAGGATTTTCAACGTATCCGTGTCCGTTTCATCCAAGGTCACCCGGTAACAGCCGTGAGCGTCGTAGGTGCTCGCCGTGACCGTGGCGTGGCGGATCGTCAATGCGCCGCCGTTCTTCGAAAGCATGATCCCCGTCGAGGCATGATCCAATGCACCGGCCAGACCCGCTTTCAGGCTCACACCGTCAGTTTTGTCTAGGAACGGTCCGAAACAGATCACAACCGCGGTGGACTGCTTGAGGAACATCAGGCGACCCTCCGTTGCTTGTAGGTGTGCATGAAGAGAGGAATGGCCGGACCGCCCCCCACGGCCCCCGCCAGGCGAGGACGATCAAACGACCCCAGAATCTCCGCCGGAAGGATGTCTTCGGCGATCGGGTGTTGGACGTTCCAAGGTTGGTCGAAAGTCCTCTCGTCGCGAGGAACGAAGAAGAGCCATCGTTCGTCGATCGGCGCGGCGAGTATCGGTAAGGCGACGGACTCCGGTTGCGACCAGGATTCGTAGACGACGATCGCCCCGTCGAGGAGAGGACGATCAAACGACCCCAGAATCTCCGCCGGAAGGACGCCGTCGGCCTTAGGATGTTGGACGTTCCAAGGTTGGTCGAAAGGCCTCTCGTCGCGGGGAACGAAGAAGAGCCATCGTTCGTCGATCGGCGCGGCCAACTCTTCCAGGAAAGGTTCGGCGCCCCCGGGCAGTTTAACGATCTCGACTGCCGAGACGGCGAATGGCGCATCGAATGATCCTAAAACCTCGGGAGATAACTCGCTCAGGAACGGTTCGATGGTGCCTGGGATCGTCCCGCTGGGAACATCCGGCGATCGCGCCCAGGCCTGGTATTGCCACATCGTTCCGTACAAGCGTCAGGCTCCTATCGCCCAGGCCAGATCAACCGCCCGTGCTTCAGGGCGTCATCATGTCGCTTTTTTTCGGGGTAGCACACGCTCAGGCAGGCCGGGTTGCTGCATGTATTTCCGCCGCACTTCTGGCAGAAAACATGTGGCTTGCCCGATCCCTTGACCATGACCCAATGCGCCCCGCAGTGAACGCACTGTTGGGTATCCCTAGTCGTTTCGTTGCGGTCGAGGTCCGTAACGATGACCACCCCCGCCGCGTGTGGAGAACTATGCTCAAACACGAGCGCCCTCCTTCCAGCCTACTCCAGCCACATGCAGGAGGCGTTGATCGAAAACGCGGCGCTTTGCTGAATCACGCTCAGCGCGATCCCTGCGCTCGCCGCGGGAGTCGTCAATAACTCCCTTCCCGGATAGGCGACCCATCGGAAGCTCGCCTTCTGGTGGACGGAAATGTCCAGAAGAGCATCCCCAGGGGTGGGTTCAGTCGTATACCCTCCGCCCCCGAAGGTGCACCCGGCCGCGGGGCTGAATGAGTCCCTTTTGACCACCGTGGTGTTCCCCGCCGGCGTCGTCCCCGTCGTGCTCGTGCGCTGAATCTGGTACTCGCCCGTCTGCTCGACCGGAGTAGCGCCGCTGCTGATCTCGACTTCGCAGAGCGCGGCGCGGGTCGAGGCCGATGCCAGGACGTGCAAGGCCGCGTCAAGCGCCGCCGGGGTGAACTTTTGTCGACCCAGATAGTAACTCATGGTACGTCTCCTTTGTTTTCGCCGTCGCAACGGACGGCTGGTTTCCTAGTAAGCCACCGCCACGGGTGGTTCGACAATCAAATTTTCGCAATGGCGTTTCCACTCACACCCGGTGGAAACGAACGTCAAGGTATCTGCCAATTGAACCCAAGGAGCCAGATCATCCGTGGCCGTATCATTCTCTGGGAGATCGCCGCCCCAGTCCCCCAATCGCATCCGCAGGGTGTAGGCCATAATTTATTCCGATAAGTACTGGGCCAACCCGATTTCCACCACCAAACGATCACCCGCCACGGTCGGGTAGTAGTCCCCGGCCTGCGAGGTAACAAATAAGCTCCGATTGGTCAGCACGTTGACATCCGCGTCTACGTCGTCGCGGGTTATTGAAACGATGGTTTTCCGCTCCTTCGGAGTGGTCGTTTGATTCCACACATACAACCGGAGGACCGAGACCGCCTGCCAATAACCCTGGTCGGACCCCCTTATGAGACATTGCATTTTGACCGCTTGAGCCCCGTGGATGCTCTGCCCCGGTTCGAGTTCGTCCGAAATGTACTGACGAAAAAGGATATCTCTATCCAGCGTAACCGTGGTCGTGAATACAACATTCGTCAACGCTAGGCCGCGTTTCGCGGTTTTAGTCAGTGCTCGAACGAGGATTGACGTATCGTCCCAACTGGGATTCGGCGTGGGAGAGATCGGCGTCTCTTCCGCATCAGCGCCAAAATAAAATCTCGTGGCCATGCGTCGCTACGCTCCGTCTGAGCCCCCGCATCCGAGCTTCCGCAACACCCGATCCCCCGCATTCATGCGGGGCGGGGAATTCCCCCGGCGTAAACGCCGGGGCTCCGGTATTACGCCGCCGTGATCGCCTGCACGTAGGCGTCGAAACTCACCGTGGCGCTCACCGCCCCGTTCACCGCTTTCACCTTCACCGAGATCCGATCCCCCTGGGCGAAGTCCACATCGATCGTGTCGGAGTTATCCTCCAACGTCCCGTCCGCGATGTTGATGGCGTTGGCGTCCGCCGCGAAGACCGAAGCCCCGTTCTTGAGCACGTCGATGACGCAACTTCCCCCGGTCGGCGCGGTCCGCACCCGGCCCCGGGCCCGCTTGAGTTTGAAGGGGAAGGGGGCGAGGCAATCCCAGGTTTCCTGGTTGATCGTCAACGTGCCCGGATAGTGGCATGGCCCGATGGCCAGGGGGATCACCTGACCCGTGCCGACGAGCTGGCTGAGGTTCCATTCCGTACGGGATTGCTCGACCCAGATGAACCCGTCCTTCAAGAGCGTGAGGCTGGGATATAGAGCGTTCACCGTATTACAGACAAGGCTCAGAGTCCTTCCGACCGTGCCGAGTCGGATATTGCCGCCGCCCGTCGCGTCTAGGTCATTGACCGTGATGGTTTTGTTTGGCCCCGCATGCAGGATGATCGTGTCGCCGTCGGCGCCGCCGTTGATTGTTCCCAGATCATCCACCGCCCCGCTCTCGGGCATCAATCGAAAACGGCCGTTCGCCGGTACGGTGATAGCGCCCGAGGCGATAGTCACATCCTCCCCCAGTTTGTGGTTCAGTGGACCGACATTCTTGAGCGCCTTGCCGTTTACGTCCAGGTCCTGCAACAGCAGCCCGAAGCTGGCGAAGTTCATCGGCTCGGCGATCCACGTCGTGGTCGTGATCTGCATGGCGAGCACGAGCTTCTCCACGTCGTCGAGCACCAAGTCGCCGTGCTTGAGCTTGATGTTCCCCGTACTCTTGATCGTGACCACCCGCGCCGCGTTCTCGCATCGCAGAATGAGCAGCCGGTTGATCTTGCCCGCATCCGCGGTGATGGTGACCAGGTCATCCGCCGCCGCGTCCGCCTGCGTGTCCACGGAGTGCACCACCTGCGTGGGCGTGATCGTGTCCGACGCCAGGGTCAATTCCGTGGAGGCCGAGAACCATTGCTGGCCGACGGCCTTGAGCGCCTTGCCGTTCACGTCCACGTCCCCGCCGGCGATCACCGACCACCAGGCGTTGACGATGTCGATCTGGAAGTTTCGCATCCGGGGGTCTATGATCGCGGTCACCTCCGTGCCGCTGGTGAACACTTTGGCGATCTTGAAGTGCCCCGTCCCCGGCCACGCCGTGGTGCTGATCTTCAGCGTCTGATCGCTGTCCAGATACAGGTAGTTCGTGGCGCTCGGCGAAAGGGGCTGGCTGGCGATTCCCGCAAAGACTTTCTCCGTCGCCCCGATCTGGTAATTGAGCGCCAACACACCCACATTCAGCCCGCCGACCTTGATGCACGCTCCCCCGAACCGGCTGATGAGTTCGAACAGGGCCTCGTGCAGTTGCTGGTAGCGGGTGAAGACGCTCGGCGAGTCGAACTTCGTCGCCCCCTTTTTCCAATGCCGGATCCCGGTCTTGGAATCAACCATATCCGAAAGGGCGTCGCCCTGGGCGTCGGTCAGGGGCGGAAACGTTGGACTGGCCATGCTCTACTCCTTGTTCTTGCTCAGGCTGAAGGTCAGCCGGTCATTGCCCGCGTCATAGGATGCAAACGCAAACTCGTGGATCCCCGGCGGCTCCTCGCTGCTCACAAAGGCTTCCAGTTCCACGGGCGCCGCGCCTTGCGGATTGCCCGCCTCGTCCAGCAACTGCACGGCGAAGCGGTGCATCCCGAACGCGGGCGGCACGTGCACCGTGATCTCCCGGTAGGAGAACGTCTCTCCGCAAGGCGTCTCCCCCAGCAGTTCATCGCCCAGTCCCGAGGCCCGCGGCGGTTGGGCCAGCGTCGTTTCGGGGACGGTCTCTCCCAGGATTTCCGAGCCCAGCCCGTCCGATCGCTCCAGCGCCGCGACGAACAGTCCCGCCCCCGCTTTGAGCAGCGGCCGCGTCAGGTCCACCGGGGAGAGCGATCCTTTCGGGATCCCATGCGGCGCGAGCACCGTCCGCGCCCGCACCACGCCGAAGTCGGTGAAGACCCGCAGCGCGTCCCCGGCGTCCGCATCCGCGGGATAAGGCACTCGAAGTTTGACCGGCGTCCTCATGCTGTCATCTTCCCCGAGCCCCGGCATTCATGCCGGGCGGAATTCTCCCGGCGTGAACGCCGGGGCTCTGGAGCGCAAACGCCGGGGCTCGGGTGCATCATTCCGCCCCCAACTCCGGCGCATGCCGCAGATCGCTCAGGTGATACACCGTCCGGTATCCCGCCTTCTCGTCCTTGCTGAACTCGACCGCCACGCACTCCGGGTAACTCCCGAAGGCGATCCCTAGTCCATCCACCCCGGAAAACGAATCCCCCAGCCGCACGTCGGTCTTCACGTACGGCGCTTCCCACGACCCGCTCACGGTCTGACGCCCCGTGGCCTCCGCCACCCGGTTGCAATGTTTGTTGAATGCGTCCGTGTCGTCGCGGTCTTTGAAGGCCGGGTCGGTCTCATCCTTGGCCATCGACGGAAACTCGATCGGTGGGGCGATCGTCTTGCGGCTCACGAAGCGCTCAAACCCCAGGTCGATCGTCTGCGTCCGTTTCCGCGCGAAGGGCGCTCCCGAGGCCAACGATTTATTGGTCATCCGCACGTCCCCCCGCACCATGCAGGTCACCGCCACGAAGAAGTGCGGATCCCCCCAGGTTCCGTCCTCCTGCAAGCCCAGGTAGGCGTTGATAATCCCCGTGTCCGCAACCTGCGGGTTCTCACGGAGGCTGGGACTGGCCCACAGGTTGTCGTCGGGAAACCAGATCGCCGCCCGCTTGGCGTCGATTTTCGGGTTCCCGGTGTAGCGGACCCAGTTCAGGTCCGCGAGGGCCGTAAAGGGGTCCGTAGCGTGGAAATTCAGCCACACAACCGGCTCTCTCGAACTCGTCGCCAGATTGATTCGCCCGATGGTGGGCAGGAAGGGCCTCCGGTGCGGGCTCCATAGCTTCACCTCCTCGATCGGCACCGACCCACCCAGGTTCCCCTCCGCGTAGACCAGGTGATCGAAGGAAGAGTCGTAGGGGCTCCAGAGCAGCGGATTATCCCACGGCGCTTGCCGCGTATAGGGCGACGTGGCCAGGTCGGCATTCATGTACTCCTCGGTGTCGGGGAAGACCCACAACCGCCAGACGTCCGCCACTGTATAAAACAGCGGATCCTTGGCATGGTAGATGCTGTTGTACTGGCGGAGGTCCGGCCTGAACTCATCACCCCCATCCTCAAAGCCGAAGGCCTCCTCCCATTTGTCTCGCGCCGCCTCCAACAGCGCCGCCTTCGCCTCGGGGGTTATGGGAGGCGATCCCTCAACGTCCGGCGGCACAACGTTGTCAACGTACGGCGGATGCGGCAACCATCCGGGCCGTAGCAGCAGTGTGACCTGGAACTCCTTCGCCCCGCCCAGGAAGGCCGGGGCGTTCACCGCCCGATCGTCGAGCACCAGTTGCGCCTGTCGCGCCTCATTCCGCCCGGCGATGTCCGCCGGCGTGAGTCCGCTGTAGTTCGCAAACGGCGCATCCCGCGGGATGTCCAGCGTTCGCGGGATGCCCATGTTCCGGCTCTGCGGCGAGTTCTGTTCATGGCTTTCCGTCTCCAGGGCCGCGAACACCCGCAGATGAAACTGCGGCTCCTGCGACTCATCGGCCCTCAGTTCCAGGTGGAAGTGCAGCCCCACGGCCGCGCAAATCGCCCCGATGGCCTGCTCGGCGTTCATCGCCTGGATGGACACGTTGTTGATCCGCGCCGCCATCTTGCGTATGAAGGGATCGTTCGAGTCTTCCACCGGCGTGTCCATGTTCGCGAACTGATCCGTGTCCAACAGAAACGACGTCGCGTTCACCTTGCGGGTTTCTCCCGCTCCGGCCTGCACGACGTAGTGCCATACCACGTAGCGCAGGGCGTCGGCCGCGTTCCAGAACTCCGCCATCGGCGCATTGTCCACCGTGAAGGCGTACAAGATGTGTGCAAAGCCCCCTGCGTCCGTCACCAAAATCTGGTCGACCCGCTGCAACCGATTGGGCTTTCCCTTGGCATTGAACACCGGCGGATCGCTCTCCACGTCCGCCAGCTGGATATCTTCACTTTCACCGACCGGGATCGAGGAGTAGCGCATCTTCCGCCCCACGATCTGGGTTTTCTCGCCGCTCCGCAGCAGATCCTGTCCTTCGCTGAGGCACGTGCAGGTCAGGGCCTGGTGTTTTTCGCTCCACGACGGCGTGCGGCTCATGGGCCAGCCCTGGAACAGGAAGATCGGCGCGTCCGCCCCCATTCCCACGGCGATCCGCACCCGCTTATCGGGGTTCAGGTCGTCGAGAATGTGCTTAAGGTGCCGCTGTCCGATCTCCCCCGGTCCTTGCAGCTTGCTCGCGTCCAGGGCCCGCAGGATCAGTGTGGCCGTATCGTCCTGGGCGTCGAGTTGCAGGTTGATCCCCGACCAGTCGGTGTCCGTGGCCAGGACGAATTCGTGGTAGTTATTCTCCAGGTACAGCGACACCGCCGGCGGCGTCCGCGAGAGCGACATCGGCTGCATCTCGCTCCGCACCGGGCGCTCGATGGGCTGAATACGTGTACGATCAATCAACGGCGGCACAGCGTCGCTCCGCTCCGTCCGACCCCCGCATCCGAGCCCCGCCATTCATGGCGGGCGGTTATTTCCCCGCATTCATGCGGGGCGGGGAATTCCCCCGGCATAAATGCCGGGGCTCCGGTTCATCCCAGCACCTTAAAAACGACCCTCAACCCCACGATCAACGTAAACGCCCCTCCCCCGGACAGCGCCTTCACCGGCCCGTCGAAGCTCCAGTCCTCCAGCACCGCATTGTTGGACAGCGTCCGTCCGAAGGAGTTCACCAGTGCCGTGGGCTTCATCGCCCCCGGCGACGGCGCCGCCAGCGCCCCCGATACTCGAGCGCTGCCGTGCTTGGCCCGATTGAGGTCGCTCACGATCGCCCCCAGCGCCGCGTCGCTGCTCACCTTTAGCGTTCCCGACCATACAATCCGCGCCTGCTCGAATCCCAGGTTGTCCTCGAAGGCCACGTTCTGCTGCACGATTTTCTGATCCACCACCGCCGCCCGGTCCGGCCCCTCGTGCACCTGCATGGTGTAGAAGGCCAGGTTGTTGGCTCGCCGCGCCCCGCCCGCCTGACCGAGGTCCAGCTCGTCAACTCCGTTCGTCCCTCCAAATCGCGGCGTCGTGCTCATGCCCCTTGAACCCTTGAACCCTTGAACCCTGCGACCCTTGAACCTTTCATCCCCCTACTCCTCCGCGAGTCTCGCCCTCGCCGCCCCATTCATGCTCGCCTCCTCCCGCGCCCGCTGGCCGGGGACGATCATCTTCCGATGGGCCTCGGTGTAGTTGTGGGTGCTGTTGTCGATCGTGACGTTGCCGCCCCTGCCATTCCTATTGGCCTTGTTCAGTTGCTGCTGCACGAACTCGGCGGCGCGGATTTCCTCTGGCTCGGCCTTGATCCCTTCACCTGCAAGGACGGCCTGCAAGTCTTCGATATCTGAGAATGCCGGACCATGCCCTTTTACCATATCCGTGAGAGCCTTAGAGAAGAGATTTGCTCCAGCAAAGTTGGGGAAGATTTGCGTGAAGCTGGGATACTTCCCTTCCATCCCTGGCAGAGCCTGGACGATTTGGCCGAGCTTGTCGGCATCCATTCCCACCGCCAGGGTGCCGGGCAGACTCTTGATGAAATCTACAATGCTCAAAGTTCCGGCAGCGGCCCCCCTGACTTCCTGGGCTGCTCCCGCCGGGATGCTCCCCGCCTGCGTTCCCTCCCTGGCCCGGAACTTTGCAATGTCCGCTGCGTTGCGTCTCAAAGCCCGATCGAACGCCCTTCGACGCGCCTCCGGGCGGGCCTTTTCATCCAGTTCCAGTTTGCCTGCGTCCATGAGGAAGCCCGCGTCGGCCATTTGATCATCTGAGAGGCCTTGTCCGCCCAATAAGGCTTCCGCCCGGTTAATGGACTCCGTGCTGATTGACTTTCCGAACCGTTTCCCGATCCCCGCGGCCTGCTGCTCGGCAGCGCGTGCCTGATCCGCCGTCAGACCGCCCTCGCGGCGCTTGTCGCTAATCGACTCGATCGTCTGCTGTTGATCTTGCTCGGCGCGCTTCAATTCGTTCACGGCATCCTGCTGTTTTTTGATCTTCGCTGTGACCTTCTCTAGCTCCTCCCCCATCTTGGCATACGCCCCGGTGATCTGGTCGATCGCGAAGACGACAGCCCCACCCGCGCCGAGCAACGCCAGACTTGCGGCGTTTTCCTTGATGAAGTTCCCCGCGCCCTTCAGGGCGCTCCCGAGTTCGAGGTTTTTGTTGGCCAACTGTCCAACGACGTGAACGCTTCGGAAAAGGCCCTCCACGTAGAACGCCAGCCCCGGTGAGACCTGGCGGACCAACCCCACGAAGTTGCGCATGGACAGGTTGAGCTCTTCCTGTGCTTGTTGCGCGGGCGTGAGCTCGGCAATGTACTGTCGGAGGATTTGCTCGTCCTCCATGAGCTGAGGTAGCTCACCAACGGCTCCACTGGTCCGCGCCGTCTGCAACGCTTCCGTCGTTTCGCCGAGCCTTTTCAGAGCGGCCGCAAGGAGCTCCGCCGAGCTGGCGGTGGAGTCGAACCCCATCGCCTCGGCGAACATCGTCAGCCGAGTTGTCGTTTCACCCGCCATGCATCACTTCGTTCCGAAGTTCAAAGTGCAAAGTTCAAAGTGCGAAGAGATCGTTTTTTTGAACTTTGAACTTTCAACTTTGAACTTCCCTACTCCGGCGTAAACGCCGGGGCTCGGGGTTACGCAAACCCAAACAGCTTCGTCGCCGCGTTCATCTGATAGAACGTGGACGGCGCCGTCTGAAGCCAGCCGCACTCGCCGCTCACCGTGAACTCCGAGAAGTCCCCGCCCTCCTTGTGCCCCATGCCCGTCCAGAGGACGTTGTTGACCGTCAGCGTTTGATTCGCACCGCCGGACAGGTCGAGCAAAACCGCCGTGAGGATCCCCGCGATGGCGTCGGCGATTGCTCCCGCGATGTACGTCGTAGTCGCCGCTTCCGAGCGGCCTCGAAATGTCATCGTGACCCGCAACGTATTCCAAGTCTTGATGTCCACGGAAGTGACCGCGATGTCCGCGTCGCCGTAGTCCTCCGCGACTTCCGCGTCCAGGGAGAGGTTGATGGTCTCGACATGGATCGGAAGCAGCACCGGCGGCGTGCCGGTGGGATCGAATGAAGCCGTGTTCGGACGGTAGAGGCGCACCGGCGGAGTCCTCGTCGGCGCCGGCGTAATAGTGTGGTCCGGGACGAAGATGTTGGACAGCGCATCCGTCGAATTGGTGAACTTCACCAACCCGCTGATGGTCAGCTTGGGATCGGCGTTCTTGGAAAGCGTGAGCCGCATCCCCGTGGCCACCAGTGCGGCGGCGGTGATCGTGTACTTCGTCCAGAGCGCCGTCCCCGCTTGCTTGGCGTGGAAGGTCGTGGCCCCCGTGGGATTGACCAACAATGCATTGACCTTGGTCACGTCCGAGCAGTCGAAGGTGAACGGCACCCGTAAGCCGCTCCGCGACACCTCCGCGATCCCCTGGGCGTTATCCGGCGTACTGCGGATCACGTCCTTATAGGCCGGGTCAAAGCTGAGGCTCGCCGCCCCGCCCACCGCCACGCCGTTCAGCGTCACGCCCTGCAAGAGGAATGTTCGTTTGTTCGCCATCGTCTATCCCTTCGTGCCTCCGTCCCTTCGTCCCTCAGTCCCTATGTCCCTCCGCCGCTACGCGGCGGCGGCTTCTCTCACCACCAACTCCGCCCGCATGATGAAGGCGTCCGCCCGCTGGAAGACCGCCGTCACTCCTCGAAACTCCGCCCGCCCCGCCCAGAACCCATTGGCCGACAGGTTCACTTCCTGGTTGTGCAGCGCATTGCGCAGCAGATCGCGCATCAGGTTCGTCCCCGGCGTCCGCCCGTCGCCCTTCCGCGCCGCCGCGGGCCGGGCGTTCTGCACCACGATGTAGATCGCGTAGGTCGGCTCATAATCCTGCTCGCCCTCTTCCAGTTCGATCGCCCGGTCGCTCTCGAACAGGACGGCTACGTATATCCTTCGGTGGGCCAGCATCTCCTCCACCAACTTCTCGCCTGAGGGCGCGTTCGTTCCCGGAAACGGCTCAATCTTCGCGTCCGCGAACACGCTCAGCGTCTGCAACCGTTCCACGATCCACGCCTCGGTCAGCGACGCCAGTGAGCCGTCGTGCGTCTCCACCCCGATCGCGAAAATCCGCACGATCTCGGGCGTGCCCATCGGGACGCCGTGGGGTGCAAGCCGGGTCCTGGCCAGAATGAGAGGAGTGATATTCATACAATGATGAACGCATCCCCCGCCGTCGGCGCCGTGGCCACGCCCGTGAAGGTGAGCATCTTGCTCGTTCCGTTATAGTCCTGGATCACCGTGCTCACCCCGGTCAGCACTCCGCTGGTGAAGATCAGCGTCCGCCCGTTGTACTGATCGTCCCTCGTCTCCGTCAGTCCTGTGGTCATCTGCGTCGTGGACAGCGTCCCCGCCGCCGCCGCCCCGGTGATCTCCGTCCCCAGCGCCGTCTTGAGCTTCGTCGCCGCCGCCGCGAGACCGTCGATCTTCACCGCGTCGACCTTGTCGAATCCTTTTTCGAGCGAGAACCGGGCGATGCAGAGGTTGAATGTAGACCCGCCCACCACCATCCCGACCACGACCACGTTGAAATCGTTCCCCGCTGCATAGAACGTCGGGTTTACGGAGGTATCGATCCGGCAGTGATGCACGCCGGTGACGGCGTCGAAGTCCTCCGTGTCGGTGATACCGTCATCCGCGTCCCCGTCCGCCAGTTGCGTGACGGAGTTGCCCTTGTAGACGCGGATCGTTCCATTCGTCGATCGCGTGGCGGAACCTGTGTCGCGATAGGAGTTCCAGATGAAATCCAGAACGCTCCCCGCCGCGTGGTTGCCAAGTTCAATCGGTATCATGTTTCACCTCACAGTGTGCCACCGCTCTTGAGCAGTGCAGTCCCTTCAACTCTCCGACCCTTGAACGCTTCAACTCTTTGCCCCCAGAAACTTCGGCCACAATTCCTCGTTAATCACCCGCACGTCCTCGTCGCTGAAGTACAGGAACGGCTTGGCTTCCTGGATCACATAGTACGCCAGGGCGTACAGCGGCCCCTTTCCGTAGCCCAATTCCCCTTCGGGATCGAACAGTAACCCGAAGACGTTAGGCTTGCTCCCCATGTAGGGCACGAACTTCAGCAGTTCCCGGTTGGGGTCCAGGTCGCTCGGCCACAGTCTGTCCCGTTTCAACCCCACCGGGATGGGGATCGCCAGGGCCTTTGTCCCCGGCCCGTCGCGGGGGATCGTGCCCCCGTACTGCACCTGGGCCGCGTAGGGCAGATTGCTCCCGAACTCCACCTGGTACTCGCCGAGCTCGAACACGGAGTCCGCGTTGCCGACCGTCAGCGACGCCGCGAGCCTCCCCGTCCGCACCGCATCCTTGCTCTTCTTGCCCAGCACGTCGTTGAGCCGCACCGTCGCCGAGTCCATGCCCTGAATCGCCACGGCGCGTAGCAGCGGTCGCGGATTGCGCATCTTGCGCCCGATCTCCGTCAGATCGCCCGCCGGTCCGCTCACCTCGATCCTGGTCCGGATGTTGATAGCCATGCATCACTACGTTCCGTCCGAACCCTCGCACTACCCGAGCCCCGCCGTACCCGAGCCCCCGCATTCATGCGGGGCGGGAATTCCCCCGGCGTGAACGCCGGGGCTCCGGTCCGCGATCACAGATCGCGGAGCGTCGCGGCGTTCTGCGTCGCGCTTCCCCAATCGATCGTCGGGGCGTCCGCGGTCGCCGACGCCGGCGGCGTGTCCGCGGGCAGGTTCACTTTGCCCTCGGAAACCGCCACCAACCACTTCACCGCATTGTCATATGCCCGGCGATAATCTTCCGGCACCGGCGGCCGGCGGAGCATCAGCCGGTACACCGCGATGTCCAGGGTGAACCCCGACAACGTGGCGTCCAGGTCCGGGTGGGCCGTGAGGTCAACGGGTACGGCGTAGCGTTTCGCCAGGTACCCGTTGACCTCGCCCTCGCTGCTGAGTCGCACCTCGTCGAGCACGTTGGTGTTGACCGCCGTGCCCGAGTCGCTGCTCAGTTGCACCGCCCGGTCGACGCCCACGCGGTCGATGATGTCCTGGTTGACGATGTAGCTCATGACGAAATACTCAAACGCAAAAAGACTCAAACGCAGAAACCGGCCTTTGTTTCTGTTTTCTGCGTTTCTACGTTTCTGTGTTTCTACGTTTCCGCGTTTCCCCGGTCGGTCAGGCCATCACCCCTGTGGCCCGCAACCGACCGACTACTTCTTCAGTCGCAACTGCTCGATCTCCGCCGCCGCATCGTCGCACAAGGTCTCGATGGGCACGCCGATCGAGAGGTCCAGTGCCTTGCGGAGTCGGGCTATGCCGCGATACCCGCCTGGCGGCGCCTTCGGGATATCCTTTTTTTCCGCCGCCTCTGCGGCGGTTTTGTCATTCCTGACCATCGCAATCTCCTCGCCTCTTCCCCTTGCTCACATGCCCTCGCGGACTTCGCGACGGATCGCTTGGATTACGTCAGCGTCACCCGGATAGCCTTATGCCAGTCGCCCAGCCAAATCCGGTACACGGCCCGCACGCCGTAGCGGTACACCTCCTGCATGAAGCCGCTCTCGCTGTTCTGTTCCTGGGCTTCGAACGTGATCGGAGCTTCGTCGAGGAACGTGAACGGCATCAACGGCTCATTGGTCTTGAACACATAGAATTGCGCCGCGTCGGTGAACTCCGGAAAAGCGATGACGTCGGTGGGCCGGCCGACCAACGGCGCGACGCTCGTACTGGCGATGATCGACGCCGCCAGGGCATCCCTGAACACTTGCAGGTTTTCGGGATGACAGGCCACGATCAGGCCCGATGGCGACATGCGCAACGGCTCGCCCCGTTCGTCCTTGAACATCGCCATCGCCGCCACGGCGGTGGAGAGCGCCCGGCGAATCGTCGGGATGCTCGGGGCGGTGGGTGTGTTCGGTTCGGCCGGCATCACCGTACTGATGTCGAAAGTCAGATTGTTGCTCTGCGCTCCCGACGCTCCCCGTTCATGGTCGGTGGCGAAGAAAATCTTGCCGTCAGGCGACGTAAAACCCGCCGAGCCGCCGTTCTTGATGAGCCCGCCGAGCAGGTAGTCCTTGTGTGTGCCCGCCCTCTGGGCGAGTTCCTGGACGCGGATGCGGAGCTGCCCCGTCTGGTCGCGCTCGATCTCGAGGCGATCGACCTCCAAGGTCGATTCATAGCGCATCGTTGCGATGTTGTAGGACTCCGCCGCGAGTCCCTTTCCAAGACGGCCCGTTCCCCACTCCCGCATCTGCGGAACAGAGTCGAGATGACGGAAATCCTCATTCCCCTTGGTCGTGGGCACGCGCATCGTCAGCCTGTCCCACACGACGTCCGTGATCGCGGCGAGCCGGGCGAAAAACTCGCTCCGCAGGCCCGATACGTTGAGTCCCGTACTGACAATCATTTTGCACTCCTTCGCTTGCCGTCGCCCGGCGATCCATCACCGTGCGGGCTGTGGTTTCTGTTTTCCGCGTTTCCGCGTTTCAGTTAGACGTAATCCACTTCCACCGTGAACGGCCCCGGATCGGCCGTTGCGCCATTGGTAACCGCCAATGTCAGCACGTTGCCCTTCGCGGCGTGCCCGTTGGTGATTGTTCCGAGACTGTCCGACGCATTGGCGCCCGGAAAGACCGTGGTGTTGTTGTAGGTCTTACTCGCCACGGCACCTGCATCGATGGCCAAGGCCACGACGCAGGTGTTTCCCGCGTCGATGCCGGCGGATGCCGTGCTGGAGTTGACCACCCGGGCCTCCACGATCCACCCGTCATGGCCGAAGGCGTGAATGGCCCGCGCCGCGATATCCGCGCCCGCCGCCAGATTTTCGACGGCGTGCTGGATGGTCTTGACGCTCCTTCGCCCCGGATCGGTGCGCAGGATGATGTTCCCGCTGGAGACAAAATCTTGCACCACGCCCACGAACGTATTGCCCGCGGCGACGAAGGTGAGTGTGTCATCCGCGGAAGCGAAGACCGGCCGACCCATGTCGGCGACCGCCGCCCCGCTGAGCGCCACGCCAAAATCGCCAAGCGTATACACGCGGACCGACTTGGCCCCGTTCGCTCCCGCGGTATTGTCCATTTCCTCGTAGGCGATCCCCGCGAAGCGATCACCCGCCGCCAGCGGGCGGGCATATCCCCCCGCGAGCAATCCGACGATGGCTCCCTTGTAGATGCGCACCGCGGTCGCCATCGCGTAGGTCCGCAGTTCCTGATCGATGTAATGATCGACCTCTCGATTTGCTGTCAGCGCCATCCTTGGCTCCTTTTTCAGTGTGCCACTGCTGTGTCAGCAGTGGTCGTTGTACCCTTTCGTGCCTTCGTCGCCGCGCGGTTTCGCGGATCGGAAACTCAGGCCGCGATCTTCTTGGCTTCGTCCACGCTCAGCCGGTCTTGTCCCGCATCCTGCAGCGCCAAGCTCACAAAGTCCTTGCAGGTCGTGAGCTTGTGGAGCGAAGCGTCGTCGCGGAACTTCTTGGCCGAGTTGGCGATGATCGTCTCCCGGCTCTTGTCGCCGCCCGCCGCCCCGCCTTCCGGCGGCGTCGTCCGCCCTTCCGGGCAGTTCACCGATCGCGCCGCCATCCACTTCTTGAACTCCTCCGGGTCCCGCCGGGCCACATCGCGGCACACCTTCACGTCGACGAGGTCGTTCGGGTTGATCTTTCCCTTGCCGTGGACGGCGATTAGGTCATCCACCTCCCGATCGGCGAGCTTGTTCTTGATCGTGGCCAGTTCACCCTGCATCGCGCTCAGCCCGTCCTTCGCCTGTTTGAGCGTGTTCACCGCCAGGATGATCTCGCTCTCCCCCGCCTCGGGCTTGAGCCCCAGCTCCTTCCGCGCCGCGTTGGCTACCAGTACGGCCTTCGCCGTTTCCGGCGGAATTTCCGCTCGCTTCTTCAGTTCGCCGATCTTGTTCGTAATGGTCTCGACCTTGCAGTCGGCTTCCGCCAGGCCGAGATCCTTCCCGATGAGCAGCAGCTCATTCATAGCCCTGTCCTTTCTCTGGCCGGCGGCCAGTTTGTCATCTTGTCCCTTCGTCCCTTCGTCCCTGAGTCCCTGGTTCGTGTCCTTCGCCGCGATGCGTTCCATGCCCACGATCGCAGGTCTATTGGTGAGTCCCACGGAGTGCAGCCCGATGGCCTTGCCGTCCGCCTTGCGCACGATGAGCACCGGCGAGACGTATTGATATTCGCCCGCGCGGATCAGGTTTCGCGCTCGTTCCGTCCAGGCCACGGCGGCGACGAGGCCCTTGCCTTTCTCATAGCGCAGCCCCTTCACTTTCACCCATCCCGCCGCGGGCGACGTTCCATCCGGCGAGGCGTAGTCCCCGCCCAGCGTTTGATGCTCATAGTCGATGACGAGCATCGTGGCGTGCTCGCTGAAGGCCTTGTCGATCGCCGCCCATGATTCCTCATCGAAGGTGAAGTCCCCACTGGTTGACTTGACGGTGCCGTCCGGCGCGATGAGCACGTCGATCGTCTCCGCCTGCCCCGCAAAGTCCGTCGCCCGCAGGACCATTCGACAATCGTCAATCGACAATCGACAACCCGCGCCGCCCTTCATCGCCCTCGGCTCGCTCCATTGCCGTTCGCACACCGCACGTCGCTGATCCCCTTCGGGAAAGTCTCCATTCATCATCGCGTCGCCCATGCAGCGATTGACAAAGGTGTCATGCGACTCCCCGTCGTTTGGTTTTGGCATCGGCATCGTCGTCACTCCGTCCCTCAGTCCCCTCGTCCCTACGTCCCTTCTTCGCCGATCATCCCTTCGACGGCTTTGCGGAGCTCCGCTTCGATGCTCCGCAGGTCAAACTTCCCCCTTGCGAACCCCGGCTTCTCCGCGATGCCTCTGCGCTCCGTCCCCGGCACTTGGATCCGCGTGCGCACATAGGGCAGGTCGATTACTTCCCCCCGCGCCTTGGCCTGCCCGGCGGTGAGGGATACGAACGTGCAGCGGCACCCCCAGTCCCAGGGCGGCGTATGCGCGTCCCAGAACGGATCGTCCCAGGCGAACACCTTGCCGTGCAGCGCCGCGTGCGTGGCCCGCACGTTGTTCACTCCCGGCGTCCCGTCCCCCACCGTCCAGTACATCCGATAGGGAAAGAACTGCACCACCTCGGGGTCGTCGAGCACTTCCCGCCGCGCGTCGTTGTACGCCTGCATGGTGTTCTGCAGGAACATGGCCCGCAGTCGGTACAGCGCCGGTCTGGGCACGCCCTCGACGTCGAACTTCTTGAGCAGTTCGCGTTGCACCGCCGACCAGTCCGTGCCCTGTTCGATCGCCTTCTCCACCACGTTGCGGATGTCCTGCACCATCCGCGCCTTGTGTACCGTGGCCACTCGGAAGGCATGGGCCTTGGCCTCCGCGGAGAGCTTCTCGAACGCCAAATGGGTCAGCGCCGCCTTCTTGGCGAAGTGCCCCGCCGCCTCCGTCGCCGGTCGCGGCGTGAAATCGCTTTTGGTTAGCACATTTACAGGCATTCATGCGTGCCACTGCTCTTGAGCAGTGCCTTACGTTCCCTGTGTGGCTTCGTGGCTCCGTGGCTTCGTGGCTGGCAGTGCACTCGCTCTTCCGATCATCGCGCTCTGCACGTTCGCATCCGCGATCGCCATCTCCAGCGCCGCCGCGTTCATCCGTCTCAGCAATCCGCCATTGAGCATCATCAGCGCCGCCTGTCCGTCCCCCGCCACCTTCAACACTTCAACCACCGGTTCCACAACGCCCGCCCGGTACTGTTTCGCCGCCCGCCGCACGTGCCCGCCGCTGACGCGGTCCAGATTCGCCATCACCGCCTTCTGCGTCCTCAGCATGCTTCCCGTCCTTGCGAACGACTCACTCCGACGCCAAAATCCAACACGCCTTGCGAGAGACGCCGAGCGGCGATCTCGCAATAGCGTTCCTCGATTTCGATGCCGATGGGCCGGCATCGAAGATCGCGGGCGGCGATCAAAGTCGTCCCAGAACCGACGAAGGGGTCGCAGACTGCACCGCCGACGGGGGCGAGCGCCCGAATCATCGCACGAATGCAACCGAGCGGTTTTTGGGTCGGATGAACTCCCTGCCCCAATCTATTCGGCGTCAGGCCGATCCATCGGTCGGGATGTTGGCCCCCATGCCAAGGCCGTTTGCCTACGAACGAAACCAGAGCTAATTCGATGCCACTCATCATCGTTGGCCTGGGCGTAGGCGGTGGCGCGGTCTTCACGAGTGAGTAGAATCGCCAGGGGATCAAAGCGCATCCTCGCGTTTCGGCCAGCGTCGCATCTAGCCTCGCGAATCCGCCGAAAAACTCGGCGAAATAGGCCCCGGTCTGATCGAGTGTCCGTACAGCAGCATATCGCCATCGTGAATCACAAAGGACGTTGTGTTCTGCATCCGACCAATCTTCGATGAGAGTTGCATTCTTGCGAACCACCGCCCCGTCGATTCCGTATGGCGGATCGGCCAGCACGAGATCGATCGAACCAGGATCGAGTCTCGGCAGCACCTCACGGCAGTCGCCGTGGTAGAGCGTGACGAGGTTGTCGGAGTAGTACGGAGTCATGCGTTTCTGTTTTCTGCGTTTCTGCGTTTCCCCTTCGTCCCTACGTCCCTTCCCCGCGGCGTGAACGCCGGGGCTCCGATTACTCCGTCCCTTCGTCCCCCAGTCCCTTCGTCCCTTCCTCGCTCGGGTTCCCCTCCATCACTCCCGCGATAAACGCATCAGTCGGCTCCAGCACCTCGTCGCCCTCTTGCGGCTCGGGAATGCCCAACCGCTTGTAGGCCCAGGCTTTCGGCACCTGCACGCCCGCGCCCTGCGCCGCGCGGAGCAGCAAGGCCTCCTTCTGCCGATCCACGGTCTCCGGCTTGACTCGTCGGAACGTGGGCAGCGGCACATCCCGCCCCGGATACTTGAACGCCGCCATCGGGGCGATCAGTTGTTTCCGCACCGTGGCCGATTCGTTCTTGATGTCGTCATCGCGGATGTCGTCGCGGACGGCGTCCTGCACTACCGCGGCCGCGAGGCCGCCGGTAACGCCGGTGCTTTCGGTCGTAAGATTGCCGCCCAGCCAGCCCACCGCCGTCTCCCGGTTGCAGAAGTTGAGCAGCGCCTCGTAGGGGGCGATGCCCCGCTGGCTGGACTCCGCGAACTCGAACGCCGTTCCCTCACTGACCATCGCCCAGGCCGATGTGCCGATGTTCTTGAGCATCTCCGCGAGGGTTTTCTTTTCCTCGACCGTGGCGCCGGGCCGGTACTTCCCGATCCGCACCGGCATTCCGAAGATTTCGCAGAAGATCGCCCAGTCCGCGAGGGCCAGTTTCTTCATCAGCCAGATCCACGCCTGGGCCTCGGAAAGCGACTTCGCCAGCGGCGATCCGCTGACCGAGTCCGGTACGTGTACGATGAACTTCGGCGTCGCCGCGGGCATCCCCATCCGCTGTTCCTGGGTGACGATGCGCACCTCGTCGGATTGTGACAAGTTCATGGTCAGGCGGTCGCTGGGGATGGGGAAGACGGCGATGGGTTCGTAGTTCTCCCATTCGATTTCCGCCACCGCCAGGTTCGGCCCGATGGCCGTGGCCAGGTGCGTGAGCGTCGTATCCAATCCGTCCAGGCCTTGGAAGGATTCGCGGACGTACGCGGCGACGTCGTCGGCCAGCGTTTGATCCGCCCCCTCCTGCATGGACTCCGACGCGGAGACGATCTCATAATCGAGCCGCGTCAGCGCCAGCCGCCGCGTATTGGCCACGCTCCGCAGCCGCAGATCGCGTTGCTCCATTTCCTCGTAGAGGGCCAGCGTTCCGGCCAGGTCGCCGTCCTTGCCGGACTGGATCAACCCCGCCAATTGCGTGAAGGTCAGCCGTGGCGTGAGCGAGCTTCGCAGGCTGTCGAGCGCGGGATTCCACGCATACACCCGCCCTTCGGGCGGTCGCCCGCGCAGGGCGCCGATCACCTCGCCCACCCTCATCGCCACTTGTTTCAATCCGCCCGCCATCGCGTCACGTCGTCCGAGCCCCCGCATTCATGCGGGGGGAATTCCGCCCGGCGTAAACGCCGGGGCTCCGGTGTGGCTACCAGTCTCTCATTCCCGCCATTGCCAACTGCGGCCCCAGCTCGCACTCGATGGGCCCGCCCTCTTCCGCCGCCGCGTGGCAGGCCAGCGCCGCCGCCCAGAAGCGGTCGGCGTGCGATCCCTCCTCCCGCGGGGCGTCCAGGCGCACGTTCCCCGCGCTGGTCACCGTCTTCCGTACGCTGTGCAGGTCGTTGCGGATTCGTTCATCGACCGGGATGCGGATCAGCTTGTCGATGAACCGGTTGCGCATCCGGCTGGCGATCTGTTCCTTGAACGGGCCGCTGAGCGTGCACGCCTCCACGGTGTGATCCCCGAACCGCGTCACCAGCTCCTCGGCGAGCTGCATCCCCAATCCGCTGGCGTCCACCGCGCACCGCCGCACGCACCGCTGGCAGATGACGTTCGAAGCGGCTTCGAACTGCTCTCGAAAGGGCATCTTCGCCAGTTCGAGCATCCCCAGGCTTTCCATCACGTGCTCGCGCACCGCGAAGGCCCAGATCACGGTCAGATCGTGCTTACGTCCGATGTCGATGCCCACGACTGCGTCGCCCTTGAGGCTCCGCAGTTCATCGAGGTCCAGCTCCCGCGAGAGGTCCTGCTTCTCGCACTCGCAGATCTGCTCGTAGGTGAGGAACGCCGTGGCCTCGTCCACGAACTCGCAGAGGAACTCCTGTCGCCAGAGTTCGTCATCGCCGATCGCCGACCGGAGCACTTCGCGATCCACGGCCAGACCGTCGGCGATGGCGTCGTCAATCGTCACCGTACTGTGCGCGAACTGCGGATTCTCCCGCAGTTGGTAGAACATGTTCTGTCGGCCCTTGGGGGTCGAGCAGACGTCCAGTTCCCCCTGCCCTCGCAGGATGGTGGGAAAGACCGCCGCCCAGATTTCCCGGTCATGCTGGTGCATGGCGAACTCATCGAGCAACACGTCCCCCGTGAATCCCCGCGCCGTGTTGGGGTTGGCCGGAAGTCCGATGATCCTCATCCGCCGTTCCGGGATGGCGATCTCCAGTTGCTTGAAATTCACCCCCTCGAAGAGATCGTGTTCCCTCCATTCGAACCCGATCTTCAGCGCCTCGACGTGCTGACGGACCTTGAGCATCAGTTCCCGGCTCTGCCGTTCCCCGGCGGAAAGCAAAATCTGATTGCGCTTCCGTTCGAGGCCGCGGTCCACCCGTCGCAGTCCGAAGGCCGTGCTCTTGCCCACCTGGCGGCTCCAGTTGTTCCATGTGAACCGCGCCGGGTTCTGCACCGCCCGGAGTTGGTATGGCAACAATGGGAAAGCCGGTTGCACGTTAATCGCTCCCGCCCACGGGCTACTCCAAGCCGAAAACGTCACGACGCACGCGGCGCAGCATTTCCTCAGCGCTTTCCGCCGGTCCGCTCGACTGTTTGGTTTCAGTTGCATCCGCTTTTTCACTCAGCGTTTCCGCCCGTTGTCCGATCCGTTCCACGCGGTCCATGTATTCGAGCATGATCTCCGCGGCCCGCTGTCGTTTGCCTTCGTCCGTCCCCTCGCTGAGCGCCTGCTGCATCACCAAGCCGAACAGCTTCACGCAGTCCTTGCTCAGCGGCTCGGCCCCGCCCACCAGGGCCTCGCGGATCCGCGTCATGGGCGCGATCACCCGCCGGTAGCGGTACTTCTTGGCGTACTCCTCGAGAGAACGTTCCTGCTGTTCGGGGATCTCCAGCTTGCTCCGCACCTTGGCCGGCTGCCAGCCGTCGTAGAGCAGTTCGTCGATCTGCCCCAGCAGCACCCCCGGTTCCAACCCCGCGGCCTCCGCCGCCCGCGTCACCCACAGCGGGAACGTCGATTTCGGACTGTCGATTGTCGTTGGCTCGCCCATTCGTCATTCGTAATTCGTAATTCGTAACTCCCGCCTTGCGGGCGTTACGGTTCCAGCGCCGGGTCGCTCACGATCCGATCGCAGAAGTCCTTCCCCTTCGCCGTCAGCTTGTACATCCGTTCCTTCCAGGGCATCATGGCCCGTTCGTTGGTCCAGCGCACGTAGCCCCGCTCGCACAGGTAGGTGAGATCGTTCATCACCGGCTGTTCGCCGGGCAGTTCCAAGTGTAGGAGGGCCGAACAGACCGTCTCGAAACTCATGCTCTGGCCCGAGAATTGGAGCGCCAACGTGGTCAGGATTTCCCGCCGCGCCTGCTTAATCATCTTGGCCCGCATGTCGTCGTAGGTGGTCATTATTTCGGCTCCGCGTGCGTTTCCAGCGCCTTCGCGATCCGGTTCAGTCCCGTGGGGATCCCAAAGTTCGCATCCATCTTCCCGCACAGTTCGGCGAGTTGCTCACTGACGCGGTTCATGCGGTTGTTTTGCGACGCGCACGCCCTCACCCAATCGGCGTGCGAGACGTTACCTTGCTCGACGTTCACGAGCCGTTCATCCATCCGGGTCAGTTCTTTGCGCAATCCTCGCAGCGAGATCCCGATTAGCCCGCCCGGCAGGCCCACAAACGCCGCCAGCAGCCCCGCGATCGCCAGATAATCCGTCGTCGCCATACTTCGCTACGCTCCGTCCGAACGCCCGCGCCCGAGCCCCCGCGCCCGAGTCCCCGCATTCATGCGGGCGGCATCCCGCCCGGCGTAAACGCCGGGGCTCCGTTCACCTTCTCGCCCACGCCGTGTCCGCCATCGGGAACAACTTCCCCTGCCCCACGGCAATCTCCCCCGCCGCCGTGGCCATCGTCCGCAGTTTGGCGAACTCGAACCGCGCGTGCATTCGCTTGCTCCCCAGCCACGCCGCCCATTCCGCGTCGTCGCGGGCCAGCCAATACCCGCAGTGTTCCGGGCACCCGCTGGAGGCGCAGATTCGGGTCCCTTGCTCATGCAGTTCGGCGACCATTTCGCGCACTCGCCGCCGCCGGTTCTCATGCCCGCCGCCCCATCCGCACGCCGCCGCGAGATCGACCGCCAGCAGGGGATGCGGCGTGCCGAAGTCCCGGTTGCGTTCCAGGGCCGCGATCAGGGCCGCAATCCTCAGCCCGTGAACCCGCTCGGAATCTAGCGCCGTCGCCGCATTCAACCCTTCAACCCTTCAACCCTTGAACCCTTCAACCCTGCAACCGTTCAAGCGTCGTTCCCTTCGATCTTCGGGCTTCGCCCCTCCCGTTTCTTCGCCGGCCCAATGAGTTGCAGCACCGTCCCGTCCATCGCATCCGTCCACCGCAACCGGCAGTCATCACACCGGTAGAAGATCGCCGCGACGTAATTCGCGTCATCCATCTCGTATCCCGGCCTCAGCCGTTCTCCCGTGCGCCTCAGCGGCTTCTCGCACCGCGGACACTTCGGCGGGGCATCATCCCTCACGTCGCTACACTCCGTTCCGGCCGAAGCCCATCACCCGCCGCATTCTCGTTCTTGGGTCACTTGAAGCATCAGGCTTAGATCGTGCAGGTCAACGTCACCGTCGCGATCAAGGTCGTAACAGGAGCACCGTATATCCGCTTCGGGTGGGATAGGGACGGCCGGTCCCGTCCAGCAGATTCTGATATTGTGAATCCACGCCAGCCAGGTCAGGCAAGTAATCATCCCATCACACAACCCGATGACTGCGCCGTCACCGTCGCGGGCAAGGTAAGCATCATTCCCTCGCCTCAATGCATTCCGTTCCGTCTGAGCCCCCGCATTCATGCGGGGGAAATTCCCCCGGCGTAAACGCCGGGGTTCCGGTCACAGTTTCCCGATCGCCTTGTCCGCCTTGTGGGTGATCGCCACCCCGGTCCACGCCGCGATCGCCGCCGCGATCCACTGCACCTTTTCCCACTCCACCCACCCCGCGGACACGGCGATCCCCAGCATTCCCCCCGCGATCATCCCGATGTAGGTCTTTTTCCCATTCAGCCACTGCAACATCGTTCGATCCTCCGCCCGGCGTAAACGCCGGGGCTCAGTCCGCGCCCTCGCATCCGAGCCCCCGCATTCATGCGGGGGGAACTCCGCCCGGCGTAAACGCCGGAGTTCGGGGTTCCGGGATCACGATTTCGATCCCCGGTTCGCCCCTCGGGTTCGCCTCGATCCACGGTTCCGTTCCCTCAGTCCCTTCGTCCCTCAGTCCCTTCGTCCCCGGTCCGTGGTAGTGCTTCTCGAAGGCATGGAAGTGCAGGTGGCAGCCCGCAATCGCGGCCCCCGCGATCAGCGCCGCCGCCGCGATCAGGCACCCCCGCACGAACCCTTCGAGGCTCAGGCCATGCCCTTCGTAGCCCTTTTCCCAGCGAATCCGTCGCATTTCGTCGCTCCGCTCCGATCGAGTCGCTGTGCCCGAGCCCCCGCTGTGCCCGAGCCCCCGCATTCATGCGGGGGGAAATCCCCCGGCGTCAACGCCGGGGCTCCGGCGGGTTACGGTCCCCCCGGCGGTTTGTCCCCCGGTTCCTTCCGCGCCGCCGGCGGCGGCACCGACCCCACCTGCCCCGCGTCCGCCTGTTCGGCCCCCGCCAGGTTGGCCGACACTCCCTCCGCCCGGATGGTGAACTTGAAGGTCGTCGCCGGCCCGGCGCTGGCGAACCCCTCCACCGTGTAGCCGGGGTTGATGAGCGACCCTTGCCCCTGCAACTGCGCCGTCCGCGCCGACAGTTCCTCGCCCGCCTTGGCCACCGCGGGCGCGATGACCTCCTTCACCAACGTGTTGATGCTCCGTTCGATGGGGTTGAGGTCGGGCTTGAGGCACCCGCCGCAGTGCCACAGCATGACACACGCAAGAAAGACCGGAAAACAGAGCCTTTTCTTCGGTGCCATGCTCCGGCACTCTCCCGCCCCGTCCCTTCGTCCCTTCGTCCCTTCGTCCCTTCCCAGCATTCGTGTCATCCCCTGTCACTCCTTTTCTGAACTCTGAACTCTCAACTCTGAAATCCGTGCCGTCATCCTGTCACTTTGTGGCCCGGCCTCCCTCGGCCGGGGTTGCTTGCAAAGCGCGCGGTCGCATCCCTGCGGGATCCATCCCCCGCGCGCCCCCTCGGATGTTGGGGTCCCTGGCGTTTTGTTTTGGGACGCGGACGGGGCGATTGTTGGCGCTCGCCCCGTCCGCTCTGGAGGAGGAGGAGATTCGTTCCCCCATCTGCGATCCGAACCGCGCCCGTTCCGAGCCGCGCCTTGCTCCGAGCCGCGACCGTGAGGGAGCGGTTCCCCCCGCGCAAACGAGACGCCGCTCGGAGGAGGGGCCGAGTCGGCGTCTCTGGGTGGGGAGAGAAACACTGCCACTGCTTTTTAACAGTGGATAGTTTAAACCCTGCAACCCCGGAACCTTCGTCCCTGGGTCCCTTAGTCCCTTCGTCCCTGTTCCTTGGCATCCTTGCCATCCCGCTTCCCTGCATTCCGCCCGGCGTGAACGCCGGGGCTCGGAGGCGCAACAAAAAAACCGGGTCCGATTCAGCTTCACGCTGAGATCGAACCCGGTCCATATCCTGTGTGCCACTGCTCTTGAGCAGTGCTAGGGCTTGCCGACTTTTCAGCCGGTTAGCCGCACTGGGGAACCAAGGTTTTTACGGCAAGAGAACCAGAATAAGGCGGGTTCCAGCCGCCCGTTGCGTGGGATTCTGCCCCGCCCGGCCCGCCTGTCAAGCCCCAATCTCAAAAAAATCTTTTCAGGGCAGGCAAGGCCCCGCCGAATTGCTCAATCGCCCTTGTCGGGGTGTTTGCCCGATTCCGGCTGAGTCTGACCTCGCCTGAACCTCGCTTCGATGTCGATCAGTTTCCCTCGCAGGACTCCGATCGCGGCTGGCCGTCCAGCGGCATCAATCGGCTCGAGAAGTTCCGCGTCATCTAGCAGTATCGTCAGCCTCGCCGTTTTGCTGGCCAGAACCTTCCCCGCGTCGAGATCGCTGTAAACACCTTCCGAAACCGTAAGTTCCATCGCGATTCGCGCGAACTCACCGCCTCGTTTGTTGACGGCATCCCATACCGGCTGCAACATCTGGCTCCATTTCGCCTCAAAATCGCTGATTTGTTGTGCTCTGTAGATCGCCGGATCATCCACCGGAGATCCGTAGCAGTGGCGGGGCCAATGTTCGACCTTCGAACCCCTGACGGCTCCGCGGCAACGGTTGTACCAATCTACCACCCTGGCGTATTCAGCATCGAGCGCCTGCTTCTCGTTTTCCCTGGCCCCGATCGTTCGCTGTTCCTCGTTGGTGATAAAACGGCGGTCACCATCGGGTCGTTTAACGTCAGCCCGCACCACGGCCGTGCCGTCCCCCACGGGAACGATGTTGACCACCGCGCATTCCACCCAATGAGGTTCGGTGAAAAGTTTCAGGTGTTTCACTCCCGCGATAGAGTCCCGACGCGAGTTTGGCAGGCCTGTCTGTGAGCCCCTGGCCGGAAGTGCCGTTTCCTTGAGACCCATTTTCAGCAGAACCCTGTCGGCCTCGCGCAGCGCCGGATCGAGGCTGGTAACGGCGTCTTTCGCGGATTTCCCCGGCTCTCCGCCAAACGCCACATAACACCCTGTCAGCACTAGGCTTGCTACGATTGTGCATCGCATCGTTGACACTCCCTAACGAAACCCATACAATGCTCCCGATTCGCCGATCGGCGAATGCCAGCCCGGTCTCGCCTGGCGGTGGCCAAGGAATCGTGTCCGCAAGGAGGCGGACCCGCCAGGCCCCTCTAAAGGAAGGCTGCCATGATTCAGTTTGCGATACAATCGGAACTTCAATTGGCGCGGGATCAGGCACATCAACTCATCGATCGCCTTCAATTTTCCGATCTGATTGTTGCGATCCCTGTCCTTGCCCGGTATGCAGGGCCTGCACCAACTCAGAGCCGAGCTTTGGAATCGGCACCTTCCCCGTGCGAATCAACTCCTGGCATTCTTCACGCGCCCATTCCCTTTCCTGCGGCGTCAGCCGGTGTAAAAACCAGTAAACAGCGGATTCGATCGTCGAGGTAATTGACGGGCCCCTCTTCTTTTCAGCACGAAGAAGGCGGTCGATCTCCTCGGCCAGATCCAGGTTCGTTTGTGGCACAGTCTCAGCCTATCACCATCACCTAAAACCGAAATCCAAGATTTTCTAAGATTTTCCTTGCCATCGAGCCGATCTTGGTTTATACTGGTATATCATGGGCAAGGTGGTCAACATCACGGGTTCCCAGCGGAAAGGTGCCTACGAGGATATCGTGGACTTCCTTTCCGACATGGCAGCCCAGTTCGGCAGCGCGACAAGCGCCGCCGCTGTGCTTCTCAGGCGAACCCGCGAGTACCAACGTTGGCTCAATTCTCGTGGGCGGGCCCTCGACACGGCAACAAAGCGAAAGGCAGGCTGACCGATGGCGGAAGAACAAGAGTTCCTGGCCAATTGTCGCATCACCGTCGAGGACCTTTACTCGGCCCACAAGTGGCAGTTCGAGTTCACCGACCACTCGCCCTTTACCGTCGCCAGAGACCTTCATCGCTTCGTGCGCGGCTACCTCAGGCGCGATGCAAGGCCGGAAAAAGAACCGCAACAGATTTTCCCTTCGTCGTGACCTCGAACCATCGAAGCCACGGCGACACCGTGTAAAGAAGAGGCACGCTGACCGATGGCCCAGGGTATCCGCATCACCTTCTACGACGCCGCCCGGCATGAGAGCCGCTCCCTGACCGTGGCTGCGCGATGCGGTTCGACGCCGACCGTCGCTGAAGTCGCCCAATACGTCCAGGACAAAGTCGCCGCCATGTGGCTGACCACCAAGCTAAACGACCGTCGCCACAAGCGGCGTTGAAGGAGTTCAGAGCCGCGACCGTAAGGAAGCGGACTTACAGCCTTTAGCGTGAAACCGCGACACGCCGAGATCGCGGCAAGAGAACCAGGCATTGTCCGGAGGCTCGCGGCCGCGAACGGCGTCCCGGTGTAGGGGCGCGGACTGAGTCTGTTGCCGTGATTGCAGAAGCGGTACTCCCAGTCGGCCTCTCCGCTGCCTGAAGGCAGTGGGATCGCCGCGCGAGCCCCGGGCAATGCTTTTCCCCGTGTGCCACTGCTCTTGAGCAGTGCTGATTAGGGTTCCGATGCCTCGCTCAGCCAAAACATCCCCAGGTAGCGGCCCAGGTCCGGGCATCCGCCGCGCTGCACCCATTCGCAGTAGCCGGCGGTGTAAACCAGCTCCCGGCCGAGCGCGTCGCTTGCTGGATCGTGCTCGGCTGGCCGCGCTACGAAGTCACGAGCGAGCGTTGGAAAAACGGCTGTCGGCACCAGGACGTATGGGTGCAATTTTGCGTCTTCGTAACTCTCTGCGAGACGACGCGCGACGGCGAGCCGCCGCCAATCGTCGCAAGATCGCTCAATCCATCGCCGCCGTCTCCACCAGGGCAGCCGCCGAAGTTTCTCGATTGTCGTTGCCATCCGCGCAAATTCCTCCCCCGACCAACGGGCGAGGCTCATCGCCCCGGCGCTGTTCACCAGGAACCGACCCGTGCCATAGTCCCACAGCTCAGCATCTAACTGATAGATGCAAAAGCCAAGCGCCTCGCGGGACAGAACCATTGTCTTCGGCAGTTTCGTCTCCATCCCCCGATCTTATCCGCGTCGTGCTCATCGTCGATCGCGGGTCCGGGGTCGTGGTGACGAGCCGTTTCGGCGACGTCCTCCTCGATCTCCAAGGATACCCGCCGGGCATGGATCCCCAAGGGATTTCACAGGCGATTTCTCCGGTTTGCCCGAGCCCCCGCATTTATGCGGGGCGGCACGGTTCCGCCCGGCGTGAACGCCGGGGCTCCGATTGCGTTTCCCAGCCACGGAGGGCTACGAATGAGCGACGAATTGCGCCGCGACGCTGAACTATTAAGCGCCTTGCTCAACGACGCCGCCTTGGTCCGCGATCGGGTGGATGGCCAGGTCGCCCGCTTCGTCGTCAAGCAGCTCGTGGTCTGGACGGGCAAGGCCGAGCAGACCATCAGCGAGTATCGCAACGGAACGCGCAACATCCCCGTGGAGTTCTGGCGATCCATCCTGGAGCACTTCTGCGACCGCCGCATCATCGCCCTGCTCATACCCGAGGAGTTCGACTTCGAGATCAGCGACGTTCGTTGCAACTGCCCCGCCTCCGCCCCCGCGTTTTTCCGCGACGCCATCGAGGCCGAGATCGCCTACCACGAGCAGATGAAGGCCGTGGCCCAGATTCTGGCCGACGGGCGCATCGACGACTTCGACGCCAAGACCGTGCGGGAATACGACGACGCCTTCCACGTCCATCGGAAGCGCGACGCCAACCTGCACCACGCCATCGTCAACACCTTCAACCGCGCCGTGGAGCGCAAGGCGGTGAACCCGTGATTGAGTCATTGCTCTCCCTCCCTCCGTTCCTCGGTGCCACTGCTGTGTCAGCAGTGCTCTCCGTCCCTTCGTCCCTCTGTCCCTCTGTCCCTGTCACGGACATCCTCTGGGGCCTCGCGGCCTTCGCCCTCGGTTGGCTGGCGATCAACTTCGCGGAGGCTTACGAGCATATGGCCGTGAACATCCGCTGCGCCTGCGGCCGCCGCGAAATGCGCGACGTTCTCTGCGCTCCCCAGGATCGCGCCGTTCTCACCGCCGAACTGACCAAACTGTGCCCCCGGTGCGCCGCCGCCAATCGGCAATCGGCCGTGGAGGTTCCCCATGCTGCAGGTTGATTTCCAGGAGTGCCCCCGTTGCGGAGGGATGATTCCCCGCGAGGACTTCGCCCAGAATCGCGTGTCCGATCGCGTAGATCGCTACGTTTACTGCGACTTTTGCGGCATCGGCTACGAGGCCTCTTTCTACGACGACGGGTCCGTCTTCGCCCTTGACTACCGGGCCGCGACCGAGCCCGTCGCCTTAGGTAAGTTCCTCCAACGTTTGGCGGATGCGCGGGTGGCGTGATTGTCATCCTGAGTGAAGCGAAGGATCTATGCCCCAGGCAATCGCCAATCGACATTCGCCAATCGACAATCCCGCCGACTGGGTGTCGATCGACGACGCCGCGCGTCTGCTGGGAATGTCCTCGCGCCACGTTCGCCGTCTGGCCGCCGCCTCCCTCGCCCGCGGCCTCTCTCGCCTCGCCCCGCCCACGGACGGCCCGGGCAAGCCCGTCTGGTGGCTGCATCGCTCGATCCACGCTCGCCTGGGCGTGCCCGCCCCCGACACGCGCGAGGCCCGCGCCCGCGATACTCTTCTCTCGCGGTTCCCCCAGCCTGATGTCAATCGCGCCTATCGCAAGGCGTATTGGATGAAGGAGTGGCGTTCGCGCTGCGCTGCCCCGCGGGTGGCATGGCCAAGCGAAGCGCCGCCATGTCGCACCGCCGCCGGGATCGCCGCCGAGATCGCCGCCGAGGCCAAACAACACGAAGGGCCCGACTTCCTCATCAGCGTTCGTACCCTTCAGGCCTGGTGGACAGCCTACAACGCGATCGGCGACGACGGCCGGATTCGCGGCGTCGAAGCTCTGGTCGATCGCTACGGCTGTGGCACCGCCGCCCCCGGCGGTGAATCCACTCGCTCCGCGTCGGCGATCAATTTCTTCTATGGTCTTTTCCGCACCGAGCGCAAACTCACCCTCAAGGTCTGCCACGAGATCACTCAGCGTGAATCCCGCCGCGAAAGATGGGCCTGGCCGCCCAGCGCGTCGGCGACCGCCCGCTGGCTCCGCGACTATGACGACATCCCTCTGACTTTCCTGTGCCGTTACGGCCGGACGCTCCACTCCAAGAAGTACATGCCCTACAGCGAACAGGACTGGGACCTCGTCGCCCCGGGCACTTTCTACGTTTGCGATCATCATCAGGTCGATTTCTGGGTTCGCTATAAGGATCACCAGATTCGTCCCTGGCTAACCGCCGTTCAGGACTGCGGCTCTCGGCGCATCGCCGGTTGGCATTTGGGGCCCGCCCCTCACCAGGAGGCGATCCTGGTCGCTCTACGGATGGCCTTCCGCGAGGCCATTCCAGAAGTCATGCGCGTCGACAACGGCAAGGACTTCACCGCCAAGGCCCTCACCGGTCTGACCAAGATGGAGGCTCGCGCCCTGCGCCGCGACTATGGTCCGCAGTGGAAAGCCGTCGTCCGCAAGAGCCGCGATAACCTAGTCTGCGACGATCCCCGTTGGCGAGGAATTGTGGCCGAATTGGGCGTTGAACTGATCCTGGCCAAGCGCTACTCCCCGTGGAGCAAGGGCACTCTGGAACGTTTCTTCCGCACTTTCGAGGATCAGTGCGGCAAACTCTTCAATACCTATTGCGGCCACACTCCATCGGCCCGCCCGGAGAGCCTGCAACTGATCCGCGACGGTTATACCGGTCGCGGCGTCGATCCTCTTGCCCTCGTCGACGGCAGCGCCGTCCCGACTCTCGAGGGCGCCGCCGCCGCGATCGGCGATTACCTGACCGTCTACCATGCCGCCGCGCAGCGTGGCGAGGGTATGAACGGCCGCGCGCCGCTCGCTGCATGGAATGCCGCGCCGCGCCTTCGCAAGCCCGTCGAAGGCGAGCTGGATTGTCTGATCTCCGTTCGCGGCGAGTACACGGTCGGTCCCAACGGGGTGCACCTCACCGTCTGCGGCAAGCATCTCGGATACGGGGCCCGCACCGCCGGCCTCCGCCCCTGGATCGGGCGCAAGATACTGGTGTCCGTGGATCCCGAATATCCGGCGCGTTGCGTCGCTTACGAAACCGGCAATCACCGGCAGATTTGCGTTCTGAACCCCAACAAACGCATTCATCCCCTGGCCAAAAGTGATGATTTGCGTGAGGCCAGCGCCGCGGTGAATCGCAATCGCAAGGACATGGTGGACTACGCCAAGAAGTCCGCCCGCCGCACACTCGACGTGTCCGCCGTTCTCGACCGCGATCGCCGCGAGCAAGCGGCGGCCCTTCGCGCCACCGGCACCGACGACGTCCGGCCCAATATCGTCCCCGTTCGAGGCGGCTTCGCGGGGCGGTCAATCCCCGCTCAAACGTGGATTGAATCGGCCTCCACCCGCGACGTTGTGCCCGGCGATCTCAGCGAACTTCTCTCCGGCGAAGTGCGCCCGCCGGAGCCCGATTGGGATTGCGCCGATCTGCTCTCGGAGCCGTCGCCGCAAGTGGATGGTCAATCTTCGGAGATCGACGGCTTTCTATGACCGACAAGCAGGAACTACAGAGTTTCCTGACGGACCAGGATACGCTTATGGCTGCATGGACGCTGCCCAATGACGGGGTTCTCACCGACGCCGAGCGCAAGCAGGCGATGGCCAACTTCGCCGCCTACTGCAAGCGCCGGGACATCAACTTTTCCGACGTCGGACGCGAGGTCGGAACTCCCCGCGGATCGACCATCCGCGAGTTAGTCATCTACAAGTTCCGCGAGAACGCCGACCAGCAGATCCGCGTGCTCAACGCCTGGGTCGAGCAGCACGCCCGCCGCGAGGCGGCCAAGCTCGACGGCGACTTCGTCGACATCAGGACCGCGACCCAGATCAGGGCCATCGCCCAGTTGGTGCTTGAGAATGGCACGATGGGCCTTGCCGTAGGCCCCAGCGGCATCGGCAAGACGCGCTGCGCCATGGCCTTCAAGGCCAACACTCCGGGCGCGATCTTCGTCACCGTCAAGCACGGAGCCTATGCCCCGACCGGCCTGATCCGCCTGATTGCCCGCGAACTCGGTTTTCGCAAGCCGGTCAGCAGCAGCGCCAACCGCATCACGCAATTCGAGCGCATCCTCGATGAACTCCGCGGTAGCAACCGGCTCCTCTTTATCGACGAAGCCCACAAACTCAACGACGATGCCATCGAGGTCCTCCGCGAGATTCACGACGATACGGGATGTCCGATTCTCCTCTTGGCCACCAAGGACCTCCGCGACCGGGTGGAGCGCACCGCCCAACCCGACGCCGGGCAGATTCACTCCCGATTCGACGTGATCCGCGACGTGGTTCAAGGCCACAGCGCCGAATCCGGCGGCAAGAAGTACTTCACCATCGAGCAGATTCGCAAGCTCTACGAGAAGCCGCCCATCCGCCTCGCCGCCGACGCCGCCGCGTACCTGCTCGACGTAGCCAACCTTCTCGGCTGGGGATCGTTGCGACGTTGCCGGGTATTGGTGATGAACGGCGCGCGTCGCGCCCGCAAGCGTCAAAGTCTTTCCGAAGACGACGTCGTGACCATCGCCGCCGACGATCTAGCCCATGTCGACTCGCTTCTGCGTCCCGGCGCCGCCGATCAGGAGTTGATCCGCCAGCAACGGAGTGCCGTCGCCACGGCCTGAGTCCAACAATGCCCGACTCATTCATCCAGAGAACTTTCTACTTGCCGCCCAGTCTCTCCGTTTACGTGGAGGAAGATGGCGCTGCCGGCTGCACGTTCACGCTGGCAGTACAGGCCGCATTGGCGCACTTTTTCGCCGAAGTCAAGGAGGATGAGTGCCGTCTCTGGTTCCGTGCCATGCGACTCGTAAAAAAGGGCAAACTCGACTGGCGTCGCGCCGCTTCATGGGTCGCTGAGCACCGCGTCAAGGAGGCCGCCACGTGACCGAACTGCCCGCCCTCCATCGCGCCCTGCTCGACGTCCGCCGCCGCCTTCGCAGGTTCGTGGCTTCCCTCGCCGCCCAGATCGTCGCCCCCGCCCCCCCTTCAACCCTTAAACCCTTTCGCCCTTCAACATCGGGGCGCCGCGTCCCCCCGCCGCCGCTTCAACCCTCGAACCCTTCAACCCTGCAACTGTGGAACGCCGCGAATCTTCGCCCGGAATATCCCTGTGTCTTTTTTCGGAGTTGGATCGTCGACGAGGTGTACGTCGCGCACATGGCCGTTGCCTGTCATTACGCCACTTGGAACAGCAGGAACCCATGCCCCAACTGACCCAATCGACAATCCCGTCGCTGCACGACACTCCTCGCTCCAGTAGCAAGAAGCAGCATCAAACCCTCGTGCTAGCGGCGCTCAAGCACGCCCTCGACGTTCACGAACTGCGGACAATGGTCGGCGGTTCGCTCTGCGCCCTCTCCGCGAAGGACTGCTCCGATTGGATCAAGCATTTCTCCGGCCGCGACTTGCCTAATCCTCCGGGCGGCAAGCCCTGGCCCTATCGCCGTCGCCGCCCGAGCCCCCGTCATCGCCCGAGCCCCCGGATTCATGAGGGGGGAATTCCGCCCGGCATAAACGCCGGGGCTCTGGGGGGCCCTGTCCCCCGCACGATCCAGCAGGACCACATCGACCAAATCGGCCGTCTGATGCTCCGCTACTTCGAGGGCAACGTCGCCGCCGCGTCGGCCTGGTTCCTCAAAAACTGGAAGGTCGCCGAACCCCGCGATCTCCTCACCACCGCCCGCGCGGGCGAGGTCATCCGCGCTCTGAAGGAAATGGTGGCCCGCCGCGAAAGTTCAGGCGTTCCGTTTAACCCAAACGAAAGGAAGGAAACCCCATGAGGATCATCACGAAAGTCGCTCTCTCGTTTTTTCTGTGTTTGGGTGTACCACTTCCTGCACAGATTATAGGCTATGCTCCATCCGTCGCGGAGTTGCAGACTCTTATTGATGGCGGAGTCAACTATGTCGTCGTCCGTAATCCGACCCCAGGAACGGAGTATGTCCAAGAGACGCCCAGAACGATTGTCCTGCGTTCGGGGCTGACGCTACTCTGCGAGCGGGACGTCGTGATCCAGGCCGCGCCGGGCGCATTTAAGGCGGCGACGGACGTACCGCAAGCCTCGCTTGTGTCAGGGACGGACTTGGACGGAGTCACCTTGCTCGGCTGCACTTTCCGAATGCGCCGGGCCGACTACACGGTCGCCAACGGATATCTCGTGGGCGAGTGGCGGCATGCGCTCAGCCTCAAGGGCTGCAAGAACGTCCACTTGTCGGACATACGGTTGACCGAATCGGGCGGGGACGGATTGTATGTCGGCCCGTCGATCGCCGCGGACGGCGCCCGGAGCCCCTGTGAGAACATCGCCCTGGACCGCGTGCTCTGCGACCACAACTACCGTCAGGGATTGTCCGTCGTATCGGTGAAGGGCCTCACCGTGCGCGATTCGCAATTCGACGCAACCCAGGGGACCGCGCCACAGGCTGGCATCGACATCGAACCGGCGCATCCGCTGGACTTCGCCCAGGATATCGCGATCGAACGATGTTCCGCTCGGAACAACGGCGGTTCCGCCTTCCAGGTTGATCTCCGTCAACAGAATAAGACGTCCGCGCCCGTATCGGTCGCGTTCAAGGATAACCGCGGGTCGGGTATTCCGATTGGCCATCAACTGATCCGGCTCGAAGGTATCGGTCGGAACTTGGTCAAGGGGCCGCCCGGGATCGTGACCTGGGATGGGACTATCTGGCCATGAGCACGAATCAGGGCATGGTTCTACCTATTATTCAGTCCGAACCCGGAGTGCCAGCGACGGGGCAGGGCCGTTCGCGCCGTCCAGGCGACAAGCGGCAATCCGCAGCGGCGAAGCTCCTTCCACTGGCCGAAAACGTCTTCGGCGTGACCGATTTTCGCCCTCTTCAGCGCGAGGCGATCGAGGCTTCGCTCGCCGGGCAGGACTCCCTGGTCATCATGGCCACCGGCAGCGGCAAAAGCCTTTGCTACCAGCTTCCCGCCGTCGCCGAGTCCGGCCTGACCCTCGTGGTCTCTCCGCTCATCGCTCTCATGGACGATCAGATCATGCCCCTCAAGGAGCGGGGCATCGCCGCCGACTGCGTGCACAGCGGACAGCATTGGCGCGAGAATGAGGAGACGTTCCGCGCCGCCAAGGAAGGTCGCCTGCGTCTGCTCTACGTCTCACCTGAGCGATGCGACGATCTCGCCTTCCTGCCCATCCTGCGTCAATGCGAGGTGCGCAGCCTGGTTATCGACGAGGCCCACTGCATCAGCATCTGGGGCCCCGATTTTCGTCCCGCCTACGCCAAGCTCGGCCAACTGCGTGTGATGTTTCCCCACGTCCCCATCGCCGCCTTCACCGCCACCGCGACCTCCCGCGTGCGCGAGCAGATCAAGGAATCCCTCATGCTCCGCAAACCGGTGGAACTCATTGGCGACTTCGACCGCCCCAACCTGACACTTTGTGTCACCCTGAGCGCAGCGAACGGTCTCTCCCGCGATGACGCGCTCCTGGAGTCCTTCCGCCGCCTTCATTCGCAATTCGTAATTCGTAATTCGTCATTCGCGGACGGCATCGTCTACTGCCCCACCCGCGCCGAAACCGAGCGCGTCGCCGCGATGCTTTCCACAGCGGGGATCTCCGCCCGCGCCTACCACGCCGGCCTCTCCCCCGACGAGCGCCGCTCCGTCCACGAATGGTTCCTGCAACCCTTGGCGCCTTCAACTCTTGAACCTTCCGACTCTTCAACCGCCGTCGCTGTTCCGCCTTCCGCATTCACCATTCCGCATTCGCGCATCGTCGTCGCCACCATCGCCTTCGGCATGGGCATCGACAAGCCCGACGTCCGTTTCGTGATCCACCACGGAATGCCTTCTTCGCTGGATATCTATCATCAGGAGATCGGCCGGGCCGGCCGCGACGGCAAGCCCGCCGAGTGCGTCTTGCTCTACTCCCCCGACGACCATCACCATTGGCTCTCCATATTTCAGAACCGCGACCGTCAGGGAGCGGACGATCCCGCTTACCACGGCAAGATGATCGCCCTCAGCGACATGGAAGCCTTCTGCGGTTTCAAGTACCGCGACGCCCTCCCCCTGTGTCGTCACGCCCACCTAGTCGAATACTTCGGCCAGGAGCATCGACCACCGCCGGTCGATCCGAGCCGCGCCCCGAGCCCCCGCATTCATGCGGGGGGCATTCATTCCGGCTGCAACGCCTGCGACGTGTGTCTGTCAGAGCCGAACCCCGAGCCCCCGCATTCATGCGGGGGGCATTCCGCGCGGGGCCGAGCGGGGGGAATGTCGAATGGCGAATGACGAATGCGAAAGGAACCGCGACCTCGTTGGCGCGGTCAAGGATATTTTGAAACCCCATTACAGGGAGGTAGTGATGAAGAGCGTTTTACAGAGCAACAACCTGACGATCGGTCTGGACGAGACGAACAAGATTACCATCGAGATTGACGGCAATCGGCTCCTCGCTCGGAAGGGTGAGATAAACGGGGCAGGGAAACCCCGCAAAGCCGATCAGGTTGCAACAAGCGGCGGATGGATGGTGCTCGGTCCGTTTAAGATCAGCCTGAATATCTCAAAGGGTTAGAACGATGTCCAAGACACAGCAACCGACCGTTCCGCCGAGAGAGGAGTTCCGCGTTCAGCGTCGAGGGCAAGGCCCGCCTTCGTACGACGTCGTTCTCTGCGCCTCCGGGGAGGAGCTTTGGGCGGAATGGTGGAGGTCGGACAAAAGGTACTCAGGAGCCGAGATCTGCAAACTCCTGAATTGGGCATTCGCTCGCGGGTGGCGCGCGCGGACCAACCCCCATCGAGAGGATTCCGAGTTCTGCGCGGTGGAGGCGCGCTGATGCCCCTGATCGCGCAGCACTTCAACATGGAGCGCCGAAACCCCGTGAAGCCGGCGCTAATCATCCGGTACCCGGTGCGCAAGGTCCACCAGGCGTACAGGAGATGCCGCTGGCTGAAGGAGTGGGAGAAGTTGTATGGCGAACCTTGGGAGATGACGGAGACGGATGCGGCGGAGCGCATCGTCGCCCAAGCCAAGGGGGTGGAGAGTGACGACTTCCCCATCTCGGTTCGGACGCTTCAATTGTGGCGGGCGAGGTACTACGCGATCGGCGATGATCGATCGATCCGCGGAGTCGAAGGGTTGATCGACCGGCGGGGGAACAAACCGAAGGGTGGAGAGGCGTATGAACGGCGATCGCAAGAGGCGATTGATTACTTCTATGGCCTATACCACGCCCCGCAGCGTTTCACGATGAAGACGTGCCACGAGATGACGTGCGCCAAGGCGGTCCAAAACGCCTGGATGTGGCCGGCAAGTTACGCGGCGACGTCGAGGTGGCTGCGCGAATACGGGACGAAGGTTCGCACCGCGCCGCAAAGCCGACGTGATGATAACTCCACACCCGGCAGTACGTTCGGCGAATCCGAGCCTAGAAGCGTGGAGATGGAGTTCTTCGATCCATGACCCCCTCGACCGCCATTCAAACACCGATCGAACGCCCCTCGGAGGACTTCCGAAAGGCCGTCCACATCTGCCCCCGCGGTTCAACGGGAGGCCCCTTGACGGAGGCAGAGGAACAGGATAGGATTCCAACTTCGGAGGACACAAAATGCCAACCTACGATCTGCACCCCTTTGAGGATCGAAGACTTACCGTCGTACTCACCGTCACCCCTGACCGAGTCCTGCGGAGATTGCATAAGGGAGAGCAGATCGCCATCGAGAAAGTCGCCGGCGGCTGGAAGGAAATCCCCATGCCGAACCCCGTCCCCATCAATCGAATTGGCGGGTCTAAAGATCTTCGCCTCCCGTAACGGCGACCACGTCACCGGCTATGTGTTGTTTCCTTATCCGATCGGAGGCGGTGCCTCGATCCCCCTTTCCTACCGCAACGCCCCTTCGTCCCTCCCTCCCTCCGTCCCTTTGTCCCTGGACGCGATCGCATCCGCCCGCCTGTCTCTCGTCACCCGCTGGCGTGAATTGTGCTCGCAAAACCCCAAGGCCTCGCGCCTCAGCCTCGCCAATCTGGTCGCGGACTCCGCCCCGATCAGGTGCAGCCCGCGATCGCTTCAAGCCTGGTCGCGCAAGCTCGACATCGAAGGCCCGGCCGGCCTCTGCGATCGTTACGTCCCGGCCCCTCCCGCCGTGCTCACTCTCGATCCACAAACCGCCTCCGACGCCGTTCTCGTCTGCGCGTGGTGGTCTTTCCGCATCAGCAACACCGACCGCATCGACACGCCGATGATGCACTCCGCCGCCGGCCTCCTCCGCCCTTCGTCCCCTCGTCCCTCAGTCCCTTCGTCCCTTCCCGTTGCGGACGTTCTCGCCGCCATCGACTGCTATTACTCCTGGCCCTGCGACCGTCAGCGCTTTCCCTTCAAGCCCTTCGCTCGCTGGGCCCGGTACGACTTCGAGACCTGGCTCTTCCGCGCCTGCGATGAAAACGACTACCGGCGTCCCCCCTTGGAAGGCGGCTTCGCTCCGGCCAGCGAGCTTGACCACGTTCCGCTCCGTTCGCCGCAAACCATCCGTTGCCCCAATGTTCCCGACCCGCGTTCCCGCAAGCGCGACGTCTACGATCGCTGTACCCGGGCCGCGATCCGCGACTCGAACCCTCCAACCGTTGAACCTTCCAACCCTTCAACTCTTGAACCCTCCAACCCTTCAGCTCTGCGACCCTGCAACCCTTCCCCCTTGGTCGCGTGGCTCCAATCCCTCGACCCCCGTTGGCGTGGTTTCTTCCTCCGCGTCGCCAAGGGCGATCGCCATGCGAAGTTTGAACTGATCGCCACCCTGCGCCTTTGGTGGGACGGCCTGCCCGACGCCGTGCGCCGCGACATCGACTCCCGGATCGAGGCCTGGAGCAAGGACCGCTCCCGAACCGAGGTGCAGATCGCCACCCGCCGGGTGCTCAGTCTGATCCCGCGCCTTCGGGACATTCGCGGGGAGTTGACAACCCTATCCGCCGCCGCTAAGATGGTCGTTTGATGTGCAACACGAGACAAACTCACAGGCAGTGCAACGCCGTCTGGCACGGAACTTGCCAGGAGCCTCTTTTTTTATTCGGACGTGAAAATCATGTCCGATGCCATGTCCGATGTCCGATTCATCGGTTCTGCGCACCGCTTCGAAATTCGCTCATAAACCCTTATCCCACCCTGGTTTATGCATCGGACACGAAGCCCCGTAGGTCATCGCAGAACCACGCACCGACCCCTGGTTTCGGCCTGCGCAGCGCAGAACCAAGTTCCGCCCGTTTTCGCACGTAACCACCGCGTATTCATAGACTTACGTAGCATCGGACATTTGCGCAGAACCTTGGAAGCGCCCAGACCGGGCGAGCCAACCCCTGATATAACGTCTGTGGCGCACGGTCGGGAAAAGGCGACGAGCGATCGGAGGAGCCTGTTCGTGGTCCGTGTGTGCGTTCCTTTTCTAATGCGGTTGGGCGGGCAGTAGGGAGATGAACGGCGCACGAGAAAACGATGCTTTGACTGTTGTCGCTTCGGTTCTTCGCACCGAGATGCGGTAATCGTCCTTGTGGAGGAATGCGGCGAGCACG
>Ga0315288_10000642_pt1 | contig 43982 bp, 41 predicted proteins | sample YL17G11_20_MG_FD_203454 | JGI IMG/M metagenome (GOLD analysis project Ga0315288, IMG submission 203454) | Sediment microbial communities from Yellowstone Lake, YNP, Wyoming, USA - YL17G11_20 | ecosystem: Environmental > Aquatic > Freshwater > Lake > Sediment | place: USA: Wyoming | collected... | reverse complement strand
TATCCTTTGGGGTTTAGCAATCGCATTTTATATTGGAATGATCAGGGGTTCAGTAGTTTTTTATACTATTTCATTTATTTCATTTCCTGCAATTGTCATCGGTGCACTGTTTATTATTTTCCATAATCTTGTTAAAAAAAGCAATCTCAAAAGGGTTTAGAATTTTTACAATTTTTCACGAAAAAATAAGCAAGCTCGACTGCCCAGTGATGGCAAATTATGATTAAGAAAGAAAAACTCAATTAGTCAACGAAACTGAAGATGCTTATAATAGAGAGGAGAAGATAGAAATCGAGTTAAGATATAACGGAGATTGAGTAAAGTTCAAAAACATGCATTTTGAAAAAATAGATAATATAAATTATATGATAATTTTGCTTTCGTTTATCAAAAATTAAAAAGCGAGGTAGAGAGTGAACAAAAAGGGTATCACTTCGGGTGATACAGAAGTAATAAAGCAAGAAATCAAAAAGCTTGTAGAAAAATACAATAGAGTTGCTGAAGAAAAACGAATCAACCAGTACAATGAAGAAATGACAAAGAAGGACTTTATCCTTCCGTTATTTCACGCTTTGGGATGGAATACCGAGGATTCAAGTGAAGTAAGTGCTGAAGAAAAAATTTCAAAAAAAAGAGCGGATTACAGTTTTAGAATAAACGATATCCCAAAATTCTTCCTTGAAGCAAAACCAATCAAGGCGGATTTGAACAAACCCGAATATACAGAACAAGCAATAAACTACTCCTGGCATAAAGGCTGCCCCTGGGCAGTTCTTACAGATTTTGAGAACATTAAAATTTATAACGCTGAATGGAAATCAGAAAATCCAATTCAACAAAACCTTCTAAAAGATATACCCTGCTCTTCCTTTATTGAAAGATTTGATGAGCTCTTTCTCCTGTCAAAAGAGGGCTTTGAAAAAGGCTTGTTGGATAAAGAAGCCGAGAAATGGGGAAAGAGAACAAAAAAGATTTCTGTTGACAAACAGCTTTTGACAGACTTTACAAGGTTTAGAGAATTGCTGTCAAAGAATATAACAAAGCTAAACCAAAGCAAGAACATTACAGAAGAAGATTTAGACGAGGCAGTTCAAAGAATTTTGGACAGGTTAATTTTCATAAGAAACTGTGAAGATAGAGAGCTGGAAGCAAAAACTCTAATCTCAGGCTATCGAGAATGGGAGAGCAGGGGCAGGGGACAGTTAATAAAAAGCTTAAGAAATATTTTTATCGATTTTGATAAAAAGTACAACAGCAAGATTTTTGCAAATCATTTATGTGACAGTTTAGACATTGATAACGAGATTTTACACGAGATAATTGAGGGCCTTTACTATACAAAGGATAAATCAGTATCTTATGATTTTTCGGCAATTGAGGCAGATGTTTTAGGAACTATTTATGAACAATATTTAGGAAACATCTTGAAGAAAAGCGAGAAGAGAGCAAAACTTACAGAAAACCATGCGCATAGAAAAGAGCAAGGGATATATTACACTCCAACTTACATTGTAGATTTCATTGTAAAGAACACTTTAGGGGAATTGCTTAAAGATAAAAAAATAAATGTTGAAAAAATCAGAATATTAGACCCTGCCTGTGGCTCTGGCTCATTTTTAACCAAAGCATTTGATGTCCTCAACGAATATTGGATGGAAAAAGATAAAACTTACGACCAGTTACATCTCGATTACACTGGAACAGGTGAATTTTACTCCAAAAAGATAGGAATCTTACAGAATAATATTTTCGGTGTTGACCTTGACAAACAGGCAGTAGAGATTGCGCAACTTAATCTTTTGTTAAGAATTACCGAGAAAGGGCGACGCCTTCCTTTGCTTCAACAAAACATCAAATGCGGAAATTCCCTGATTGACGACCCATTAATAGCAGGGGACAAAGCTTTTAAATGGGAAGAGGAATTTAAGCAAATAATGGATGAAGGCGGGTTTAATGTTGTTATTGGAAATCCGCCGTACATTAGAGCTGATGTTGACAATAAAGAATATCAAAAACAGAGAAAAGGGATAGAGAATTCAGGAGAATATGAAACCTTATATGAAAAATGGGATTTATATATTGCTTTTATTGAGCGCGGTTTAAAATTACTTAAAGAAGGGGGGAGATTTTCCTTCATCGTTTCAAATTCTTTCAATACTTCTAAATATGCTGATAAATTGAAAAAATACATTCTAAATAATTATTATTTAAAACAGATTGACTTTTTCAAAAATGTTGAAGTTTTCAAAGGTGTGGGGGTAGAAAGTGTTATTCTTACAATTGAAAAGTCAAGGATTAAAAGAAAGACGAGGAGGATTTTACATATAAATTCATTTGATAATTATACAGAACTAAAACCGTCCGAGGATATTGTAAAAATGTTTAGGATTAGTGCTGAAATAGATTTTGATGAAAAACTAGAAAATACTCAGTTACTTGGGAATATATGTTATTTAAGTGTTGGGATGGTTTTAAATGCCGATGAAAAAACTGCCAAAGGTGAATTTAAAAAAGGTGATTTAATTTCAAACATTAAAAATTCAATGCATCCTAAACCTTATGTTGAAGCGGAATATATAACTAAATATCGTGTTAAAAGTCTCAAATATTTAGAATGGGGCACAGATAGAGTACCACGAAAAATTCGCAGGTCAACTTTTCCAGAGTTGTACATCCCTCCAAAATTAATTAGAGGTAGGACTACCGATGCCATTTTTGATGAAAACCATTTAGTTTGTAATGATGGATGTATTGTTATAGTTCCATTTCATGAATTGAAAGGAATCGATAATCGCAGTATTGAAGGGAGCATCAAAAAATGGTCTAAGAGAAATAGGAATCAACTTGAAGAAATCTCTAAAGGGTTTAATTTGAAATATCTTCTTGCAATATTAAATTCCAAATTTGCAAAGTTCTATTTAAATACGATAAGAAGACATAGGATTGAATATTATTTTTACCCAGATGACATTAAAAAATTACCAATTAAAGCCATTCCAGAAACTGAGCAACAACCTCTTATCAAACTCGTCGATAAAATGCTTTCCCTCAATAAGTGCCTTAATGAAATTGGAGCTAAAAAGACAGATGAAAGGGCAGAGATTGAAGAAGAAATCAAACATACCGATAATGAAATAGATGAGCTTGTGTACAAGATTTACGGGATAACAGATGAAGAAAAGAAAATAATTGAGGAAAGCTTGAAATAAAATAATACGACAATTAAAGCTAAATTCTCGCCAGGATTTTCCCTAATTCTTCTCCAAATGGGTGAGATGTATCATTAAGCGCATCTAAAAGATTCACTGTAATAACTTTTTCTTCAATAAGAAATCTTTTTGTTTCTGAGTTAATGATAATAAAGTCAGCATGAGTTTTCAAGGGTTCTGCGCCTTCTTTTGCTTCTGCACCTTCTTTCTCAACAAAAAACATTAAGTCTGGCTGTCTCTGCTGAAGAAGAAAAGAGTTGCCTTCAACGATAGCATCCCCATCTAGCTCGCGTAAAAGACAGGACAAATAATAGTTGAGTTTCTCTTTTTCTCCTCTCATATATAGAATCCACTGATAAGGATCGTGGATTTAATCTTCTGTAACCTGCAATCTGTTCAGCAGGTTCCAAAGAATTAAGACTCCAAAACCTATAAAAAAGTAACACTTTTTTGAAAGAATTTTTAAAAAATTTTTTTACCTTATCAAATTTCGCAGTGTTTCCTGAATTGGTATGAATTCGCAAAAGTCAGGGTGAGATAGTATATTTTTACCTACCCGGCCCTTTTCGTTGAAATTTGAGGAGATTCTGAGCATCTTCTCGAAAAAATATCCTAATAAAGTAGAGTCTTGTATGTATAGCTACCTATTCAGCTACCTATGTATGGTATTAGCACAGAATTAAGACTTTTTATCCGTTGGAAAAGAAATTGGTACTACTACCTCTTTTTAGCTTCAAGGTCAGCAAGAATAATTTTAGGCGTAACGCCATTTACAGTATGAAAGTCTATTCTAAAGGAAATAGTGCTTACATTATTTGGCAATGGAACTTTTATGTTTATGCTATTTACTTTTGAATTTATTACAGGACTTTCAAATATTTTTTTATCATCTGCATAAACTGTTAGTTTGGCATCTGATTTTACTTTAGTGCGATCGTCAAATCCAAAAATGCAACGTACTTCAGAGTATTGACCTTGTAGTATTTTGTATTTTATGAAGCTAAATTCTCGAAGATCTTTTCCGTCGATGTCAAGTCCGTCTATTCCTAATCCATACTGATATGATTTACCATAGATCATAAATGGACTTCTCTTTACATAAGTATTCCCCACTTCATCTATATCCAGATTCCACTGGTTAAACCACAGTTCAACACCTTTACCTTCGATGTCAAAGAAAGAGGTACCATTTGAATCTATATATTCAAATTCCTCTTTACCTTCCTCTTTACAGCCATACAAGAAAGGGCTTACTACAGCTAAAATCAAACAAACAATAATTATTTTCTTCAAATAGCACCTCCTTCAATATTGATATTATATCTTAAACAAACAGTAATTTGTTACATAAGAGGATTAATTAATAGTTAATAGTATTTGTATAATAAGCATACGGATTGGACGTCGAATTTGGATTAGGGTCAGGTTGATCATACTTTGCAGGGGCACAGAATTGTGCCCCTGCAACTTAGCTCAAAAAACTAACTAATTGCTATAAGCGCTTACACAATACACATAGCTATTTGCTCCAAAGTACACCTTTCCCTGATAAATAAGAGGCTTAGACCAAATTGTTTTTTGTGTTTTATAACTCCACAATAGAGTGCCTTTATCTGCATCAATACAGTAAAGAGTACCATATGCTGAACCAAAATAAATTTTTCCGCTAATAATAGTTACAGGTGACTGTAGGCTATCATTTGTTATTTCATACTGCCATATTAAATTTCCACTGTCTGCATTGAAACAGTAAATACCTCCGGCACCGACATACAACCTGTTTTCATAAACTTCAGGAGAAGTATTGCCATTAATATTATCTTTCTCCCAAAGTAAATTACCATTTTCTGCGTCGAGACAATAGATTCCGTTCGAAGGTGTGCATACATAAACCTTTTCATTGTAGGCAGTAGTATAGAACATAGGGAAAAAATCAAGTTTTTCTCCTATCTTGTATTTCCAGAGAAGTTTCCCATTCTCTGCATCAAAACATCCTATGTAATCTACCCCTTGTAAACTGGTATATATCTTACCCTGGTAAAAAGCAGGAGAAGAGTTAATCGGTGCATTTGTCTTGTATTTCCAAATCAATTTTCCATCATTTGCATTAAAACAGTAGAGGTAAATTTCTGAAATTAGATAAACTTTTTCATTATATACAGCAGGTGAAGAGCCAGAATAAGGTGTGGATGGAAAGTCATTAGGCACAGCAAAAACAAGTTGTTTCCACAATAAATTGCCTTTGTCCACGCTTAGACAAAGAAGATAAGCGTTCAACTGGTCTCCATTATCACAATTGTACGCATGAATATAAATTTTTCCCTGATAAACCACTGGCGAAGAATATAAACTACCTATTGATTCAGTATTATAAGCAATGCCTACGCTTTTTTCCCATACCAAATCCCCATTCTCTGAATTTAAACAGTACAGCATGTTACCCTCAGAAGCTATAAAAATATCTCCTTCATATAGTGCAGGTGAAGAATGTATCGGACTATCTGCAATCTGCCTCCATACAGGTTTATTTTCTACGCAGAGTTCTATAACTTTTGTATTATTGCTACTATCAGATTCTTTTATCACATTATTTGGATTAATGACAACCTTTATATTGTGGCATCCCTCCAATGCTTGCCATTTTTCTGTAAAAGGAAACATTTCATAATTTCCTGCAACAGGAATAGGTATATTTTCGGTTGTAAAATTTTTATCATCAATATAAAGTCCCATAGTAGTGAATTTTGTTTCAGATAGAGTAACATTGCTTGTATTATCAATTTTTACTTTAAATGTGATAAGATCTCCTTCTACTGGATTTGTTGGTTCATAGGATATATCGTCTATTTTGAGAGTTACTTGCTTTGAAGCACATCCTGAAAAGGTAAACCCAAGTAAGCCAAAAACAATTACTAATAAAAACAAAATTCTTTTCATTAACTTTTGCCTCCTTATCTATTTTAGTCTGAAATAACACAAGGTCATAGGGAGATTTTATCTTCTTATGGTTTAACATTGTTTTTATTAATACAACAACTATTTATTCGCACAGTGAATTACTAGTTGCAGTCAATATCCCGAACTATACCAAAATTTATAGGATAAAAAAAGTCTTCACTACCCGAAAGAACTAAAGGATATGAAGAGTACATTTGGATAACCTTATAATATCCGCCTAAAGTCATCGGACAGTGATAACGGTCATTATTATGTCCATCCACTAAGAGCGTGCTACCTCCAGAATATACAATCATCGTTGCCAATTTGCTGAATTAGGGTCACTAGCATTTTCCAGCACATCGCCTTTAATAGCAGAAGAAAGATTAGATGATTCATATCCTCTGCTATGCGAGGTTAAAAAGTTTCTTAAACTACCTACACCGACCCATGAGTTAGACCATGACCATGAGTTAGAATATATGTTAGCATCTTTTTCGTCGTCCAGCCAAGTATAATTACTATTATATTGATATTTATTGTATATACCTGTACCCTTATTGTCATAATACCATCCATTTGAGTAACTCGATGTATCTTTAACCATCCTACTACCGGCATAGTTCAAACATTGCGACACATAGTTTGCACAATCTCCGCCTCCGCCATTAGGGTAACTAAGTCCAGGATTAAAGTCTATATAGTTCCGATTATAATAATTGTCATGATGTCCAGATTTTGTTATAGAATCAAAATAATGATCAACACAAAAATCTGCATACCAAAGTGCATTATCTGGATTATATGTGGCTTGTGGATAATACAAAATAGAATAATCATTTGTATAAGAGCTGTTTACTGTAGAAGAGGAAGTTGAGGTTTGAGTATTACTTTCCTCACTGCTCACAAAATCAGGAGATCTTGTTAAATCCGCTCCCTCGTCATAACTGTCCTTTAAAATCTTCTATGAATTATCTTTTCTTAAAAGGGTAACCATGTGATAAGCGCCTATGCCAGAATCAATATTCGTAGGAGCATTTTCATACTCTTTCTTTAATTCTTCTATCCTGTAAGGTAGATTTTCTTTGAGTAACGGATCCTCTGTTGTTTTATAAAGCTCTTCAAGCTCTTTCACAACGGGTAGGTTATTTACATCAATATTTTCCTTTTCTCTTATCCATAGAATTGTTATCCACTCGTATACCTCAATGGATGCTTTATTATTAACTTGAAAACTGTCTTTTATAGCGTAAATATCGGAATGCATCTCATTTATAGTTCCATTAAACTGTTTGATCCAATTGTGGTAGAAATTAATTCTATTTGCTTCATGCGTTCTTAGTTCAATAGATTCTCCTGAATAATCATTCAGAAATATATTTGCTTTCGAACTGTTTACAATAGCTTCGCTTCTTGTTTCATAAAAGCTGCTTAAGAACTGAACAGTAGAGTTTTCCAAATTTTCATCAGCTGCAACTGTAGAAAATGAATTAATATTAAATAAACCTAAAGCCAAGGTTACCATAATGAGCACTGCTAAAATCTTTAAAACTTTTTTATTCATTTTTTATCCTCCTTGGATAAATTTTATATATCTTCTAAAAACTTTAAAATAAGTCTTGAAGAGATTCTGCTTCCGAAAACTTTCTGCTTCTGCATTTTTCCATTAACAACTTGCCTCACCGACATCAATTCTCAGCTTACTACTCTCATATTGCACCATCTCCTTTTTGAGAGATTTTTTCTCCTCTCATATATATAGACTTACAAACTCATAAAAAGTTCCACTTTTTTAAAAGAATTTTTAACATTATCCACTTACATTTTTTCTCACACACTTAACAATAGTTTGATCAATTGTTTTTAGTCATGACGGTTTTGCAAATTTTCAATACCCTCTAAAAATTTTTCTCCTCATATAAAATTACAAAAAGAATTGCAATTACAGAAGAATAAAGACCTCGAAAATATTAAAAAATAATAAATTTTCACACATTTTCTGAGAGATGTTTTAAATTTGATTAACCAAAAATTTACTATACTTACCTCACAATTTTTGTATTAAATTTACAAAGAAATTTACAAAGAAAGATACTTATAAATGGCGAATTTTTTATTTTTAAGACAAAGACAGCAAAAAGGGTAAGCATAAGAGCTTACCCTAAACAAAATTGTTAACTAATAAATAACTTAACTTCCTTCCCAGAGTTCAGAGATTGCTGGTTTTTGAGGCATATCATAAACATTATCCTGATAGGTCACCAATAAACCATTGTCAACAGGCATAATGTTCACAAAACTATTCCCTTTTTCGACTATCTTCCGCCAGAGCATCTTCCCTGTATCTATGTTAAATGCATAGATCGCTTTGTCTACATTAAAAAAAACGACGTCTTTTGTAACAGCTATATCGTCTTCCCTAAAAATATTCCCATATTTGTTCAGCTGTTTCCACCAATCGCTTTGCCAATCCTTATCCTTGAAGGCCCATATCTCTCTGCTTGTTTTAGAATCAAAGCAGACAAATCTTTTATCCATAGTCATTGCATAGAGTTTTCCATTGTGAAGAGCAAGAAACGAAATAGTCAGAACAGGCTCTAACTCTCTGTTTGTCTTTGAGGTATTTTCCCAAAGTGGCTTGTGCGAAGCTTTATCGAATACTTTTATAAAGAACTGTGGTTCTTTTCCACCCCATTGATCACCAACAAGAGAAATAGCAATTACATCTTTATCCACTGCAATCATTTCTCTGTAACCTTCTTGAAAGCCTTCAATAGGTTCAAACCAGGTAAATTTCTTTGTTAATGTTTCATAACAAAATATATAATTCCTATATGTACTGTCGTTTGTGAATTTTGTAATGCCATAGATGTCTGGTCCATCCGCTGCAAGCATTGTAGTTAAAGGGAATAGTGTCCGATATTTACCCACAACTGGTTCTGCTACAGGTTCTATAAATATTTTATCAACGACTTTCCCGGAATTTGCATTCCACACCCATATAGCTGCCTGTGCGTCTCTTTTTTCTTCGTAATTTTTAACACTCGAGGCTGCAAGATACACTCTACCATTGATCACAAGTGGACGTCCTGATGTCGTGTTTGTCTCTATATTTCCTATGCATTCGCTTTTCCAAGCGAGTTTTCCTGTATCCTTACTGTAGGCTTGGAGATATTCGGTAGGATATCCTCCAACAATAAAAATTTTGTTACCATATACAACTCCAGAATAAGGATAGGGACCCATCACAGTAGCAGGGTACGAATAATCTTTATAATGGTTCCCCCATACTTCTTTCCCATTATCCAAATTGAGGGCAGCATTTATTCCCCTATACACTACATTCTCTGCTATTGTGGGAGCATCCAAGGTAAGAAAATAAATTTCATCAGAAATAGTAGGATGGGGATATCTCCATACGACTATATTGGGAGGATCTTTCAGTCCTGCAACATCTCTGAATGAAGTCCGCCCCTCGTTACAGAATTGGCCATAGTAGACAGGGAGATTTGCTTGCCTATTACATCCTGTCAGTACAAGCAAAAGTAGTATTAAAAAAGTAAACTCTTTTTTTATAATTTTCATTACTGCTAACTTAATTTGGAAAGGCAATCCTAAATAAAGAAGAACTTGCAAAATTATAGCCGCTTTGTGTAACAGTTTGATAATAAGGGACTCCGGTATATGGAGAGTAAACCCGTCCTAAGTTAGTGTTATAATCATAGGTAGGATAACCACTCCGATATGTATTCATAATCCAGTTATTATCCCGATTTTTTTCTCCATTTGTTTTAACTAAAGGGCTATAATGCTCAGGAGACATTCTAAGAATTGGAACTTTTTGATAGTAAATAGCTATTGATGCATCAGGATAAAAGTCATCAAAAGCACCAATGCTATTTATACCAGGAAAACTTGCTATTGCACTAAATTTAAGCAGATCATGATACTGATGGGTTACATCAGGGCCAAAACCACCACTTTCATTTGGGTAATCTGGCCAATTATAACTGGGGCTATGTTGAAAATCTTTTAGCCATGTATTTAGGTTTAAAGGATTTACTAGAGAACCATTTATTGTGAGATTATATGTTGCAAGCATCATTGCACAGGATGTAAGAAAGCATCCTGACTGTGCGATTGTATCCGGACCAAATCCTAATGTTGTACTTCCCCAACTCTGGTATCTCTGATTATATGAGTAAATTGATGAAAGCGTTACATAAGAATACGCAGAGATAGAAAAATCCTTCGATGAATAATATTTCCTCAGTATGTCTTCTGGAAGAGCGCTTTTTCCTTTTGACTCTTTTGCGTCTCTTTCCATAAGCACTTCAAGAGGTTCAAGTTCATAGTTACCAATCTGTACATATTTTCTACCATTACCCTCGTCAATAATAGGGAAGAGATTCCCGTAAGTATCCTTATACATTTCAACTCCGTTAACGGATACTATACCATACTTTTCATCTGCTCTAACCCAATTACTAACTGAAGCTAAGTTAATCAAAATTACTAATGTGACTAAAAAAATAATTACTTTCTTGTATTTCATACTTTCCTCCTTGTTTAGATTTTACTTAATTTTTACAATCTGTAAAACTCCCTTTTCGCAAATTACAAATTCACTTCCTTTTCCTCGTAATTTTATAATTTTCACCTCCTACTTATCTTCGAGGAACTATTCCCTCTTGTAAAACCCATCGCCTTTTTTCCGAGGGCTGAATTTGTTCCTATTTAATAATCTTTCATAATCTGCTTTTTCTTTAAGAGATTTATCTTCCTCTACATATGACTCTGAATTTCGAAAATTTTCCCACTCTTGTAAGGAGAATGTTTCAAAAAAGTTCCACTTTTTTAAGAGTATTTTTAGCTTTATTTATATACATTCCTTTCGCGTGCTTTTAATAATAGGTTAATCAATTGTTTTTAGTCATGACGGTTTTGCAAAGGTTACATACGTTAAAGGTGTGAATATTTTAATATTGCATATATCTATCATAGTCTCTTATAAATTGTTCATAAGTTTGTACAATACTTCGGAAACTTTATAAGTCTTTCAAAAACTTCCCATATGTTCACATGCTCGATGCTCTCAAGAACGGTGAACCTTTCTTTGACATCGGAGAGGATTACCCTTACATAAATGAAGTGAAGACTCTCAAGCAATTAGAGATTGTGAAAGGCGACAGTAAAGGATATCTTAAACCCCACGAATTTATAACAAGGGAAGAAGTGATGCTAATTGCGTATAGGATTATAAAATTACTGCAGAACTGAAAAGACAATGCATGCTCGTAGGGCACGAGATCATGGGACAGTTGACCTTTTTATACCTACCCCGACTTTCTCGTTGAAATTTGAGGGGCGTTCTGTGTGAAATTTAGAGAAAATTTTTAAGGGCAGGTATTACACCTGCCCTATACTGCTTTCTGCAAACAGTTGCCAATCAGTTACAAAAGTGGTAAATTTGAAACCTTTACTTTTTATTATTCGCAACTGACCATAACTGGACAATGGGAGGGGAAAGCATTGCATCCGAGCCCATCCCAAAATCCGCATAGAAAGTAACAAATCCGTTGTCTACAGGTATCAACATCCAGTTCCCCATACTATTTTCATCATCGTTGATTATTTTGCTGAAAGGAGGAACTATACTCCATAATTCCTGTCCCGCATTAGGATCCAGTGCTATTATCATATCGATACTTCTTAAGTAGAGTACATTTTTGGTAAGAAAAGGGCAAAACGCAACCCCTACTGTGAAAAACTCGGCACTTGGAGGTTTATGACTGCACTTATAGGTCCAAATTTCTTTTCCCGTCAGAGGGTCAAAACAACTCAAACTGTTATCGGTTACCTGGGCAAAGAGCCTGTCTTCTGTAAGACTAATATCCACCGCATCTACCCATACTTTAATAGTAGGTTTACTCCAGAGAATTTTCCCTGTTTTTTTATCATATGCTCTTATCCAATGGTCGACTCCATGTGTAGCAGTAGGAGCTACACTGCGTGAGACTACTATAACTTTGCTATTCATTCCGAACGAGTTAAATTCTGTAGCACCACTCATGTCGTCCAACGCTTGAATTTGCCACAGTACTTTTCTATCACGAGGGTTAAATGCAATAAGATATTGTGGGCCTAAAGTTCTGTTAGTTTTCTCGACTGAAGGCGTGACTCCTGCCATCACATAAAGATTCTCTCCATCACTTATAACATTTGTAATACTGAGACATAGTTCTCCTTCGGGAAAAGAGAAGAAAATCTTATCGAGGAGTTTTCCTGTATTAAGGTCCCACACCCAGATACCCCTTTCTTCTTCTTTGCGTGCTATATTTTGAAAGCCGAACTCAGCGCGGTACTCTCCATTCAGAGCAGGGACATAAATTTTGTTATTCAATATCACCGGATATCCTTGATTGAAATACTCATGTATCGAGCCAATATCTACACTTTTCCACAAAAGCTTGCCTGTTACCCTATCGAAAACAAGAACATTTCGCCTCTCCCTGTAGTACTCTGAACCTTTTTCTACTACCAATCGTGCGCCAATAGCAACAATTTTGTCTTTATATATTGTGGGGAAAAGGATATAGGTAAGTGTATTTTCATTAGGTGCAGAATTCTTGAGTTGTGTCTCCCATAATTCCTTTCCTGTCTTTAAGTCAAGCGTTGTAAGCCTATCCCCTGAAGTATAAACAACATCTCCAGATACATTGCAGTTCCCTTGCCGATAGTACCATTCTGAAAAGACATCCTTTCCATTGTATGTCCATACGGGCAAGGGCTTTACAACCGCCCCTTCTACATCCCAAGACATAGTTCCTGCCTGAGTTCCTGCATAAGGATATGAAGCATAGTCAGGCACTCTTGTAGTACAGCCCGAAGAAAGCAGAAGTAATATCAGAAAAAATATAAATGCTCTCCTCACCTTCATCATACTATTCCTTAAATGCAACCCTGAATATTCCTGAACCTGGCCTTACATAATGAGGGGATCCTTCCCAGTATACATCCCAAAGATTTCTTACTGTACCCCTTGGGTCTGATGATCCATTAAATCCTGGGTCAATAACCTGATGATTATTTGCAAGTGTTTGATTAGTTGTCCACCATCCATAGGTTTGGTCCCAATAATAAGGGTTATTGCCATTTCCGCTGACATAGAGACAAAAATGATATCCCTCTCCTACTGGGTATCCTTGTTTTTGAAGGCATATAATAGGTGCATTTGGTGGACACTGATAGAGAATCATGGCTGCTCCATAAAAGTCATCAAAACCATTATTAACATAAGAAATACCCGGGAAATTTGCAACTGCTGAAAAATTCAAACTGGCTCCGGTAAATCCCCCATGGTCTTTTAACCAAGTATTTATATTAAGTGGGTCTGGATTGGCATTGCTGCCATAATCAGTATATTTGAGACCATATCTTAAAAGTTCAGAAGCAGTTGAACAAAGAAAGCATCCTGCATTCCCAATTGTATATTTCCACCAATTCTTCTGAGAATCCCACTCAGAGAATCCTAATCGGGTGTTAGCCCAGCTGCTATACGTTTGGTTATAACCTGCCTTGTCTCCTGTAGAGAAGTTAACGTAAAATTTAGATTGGTTCCCATTATCATGATTTTTCTGATACTTGTTTATGAAATTTTTAAGCATCATATCAGATTTGCCGCTTTCACAATTGATTACATCTTCAACAGATACTATGTCAAATTCATGCCATTTAATGCACTTCTTACCATCAAAAATCACGATTGGATAGGTTTCTCCGCTCTTGCTTTTATACATTTCTACCCCATTGATTGTTACAACTCCAAAGCCTTGTCCATCGTCACCTTTGGTTATTCCAGCTGGCATAATAAATACAAAAAGAACTACCAACACTAAAAGAATACTTGTTAATCTCTTTAAAAGCATTTTAACCTCTTTATCATTTTATATTTTAATCTTCTTTTCGTAAATTCAATGCTTGCCAACTTTTCTACATTTTTTCTGCTTTGCCTCCTTATCCTGGAGTCTTGCCCTCATTCATGATACCATCACCTACCTTTCCGAGGGAGATTTCGCTCCTGTGGAAAATTTACTTCTCATATATATAATGCTTGAGAGTGAAAAAAGTTCGGTGTGGGAGCTTCAATTTTGTTTTGGCAGTATCCACTTTATTACATTACCTCCCAAGCCTATAATGTCTCCACTTTCAGGGTCTACGAGATAGAAATCCTGATGAGTAATAAATTGTTCCTTGTGAGTACTTCTCTCTGCAGAGGGAGCAGCACTTTCTCTTTCTTCTAATTCTCTATCAACGTCTACTGTTACAAGGTAAAAGAGTTTACCGTTTGGTATTTCCACAGATACAAATTCAGGTTCAAATAGTTTTACATATTCTCCATAGGTGATAAGTATGCATTGAGGATTTTGTGGCATCTGTCCGTGTACTAAACGTGCCCTGGATAAATTTATTACATCTTCTACTACATTATCCTTTGTGAGATCTCCCTTTGGCAGATCGTACGAAGGGAGAGCAATATTACTTAAGTCTTTTACTTCCGATGATTTAGAGACTCTGGTATTTGTTGTTATGGTAGCTCCAACAGAAAAGATAAGAGCTAATACAATTGAGGCTAATATGATTTTTTTCTTTTTTTGTACTACCTGCCTTTTGAGAGATTTTTTCTCCTCTCATATATAGATTTCGCTCCCGCTCCTGCTTTTATCTTACTCTTTTGTATTCTGCACTATTTTCCGCAGAATATATTTTATACTCTCTCTTGCCAATACCTTTTTAGGGAAATTTCGGAAAATTTTCTATCAACATAAAGCAAAAAGATCATAAGTCCATAGTTAGCAATTTTACTTACTCATAAAACCACACTAAATTTGATAATTATGGAATAACAAAGGAGAGACGGAGGCTCATACCTTGCCTCCGTCAGTAATAACGCTATCTATTTATTTGCAATACTTTGTCTACAAATAAGAATACTCCGTGCGTTTCGGCATCTATTATACCAGTTGGTATAGTAATAGAACTCTTAAATTCGCTGTTGATCTTGTCTAAGTTTATGTCAGGCGAATGTATTCCAATAACGGGTCTTGGTTTAGATATTGGAAGGTAGCTTTTTTCAAGGTCCTCTTTTATGGGGTCAAAATACCCGATAAAGAGGATCTGCTTATCGGTTTTCAAATTTATAACTTCTAACGCATCTGTTGGAGGATCATCACTTACTGTTGAAAGGAGAGGTTTGCCGTCTATCGAATTAACATCGCTTCCAACAAACCAAATCTTTCCATTCGAAGGTACTGCTCCAGATACAATAAACACGCCAAAGTTATATATTTTTATATGCTTTAATTCATTGTCTAAAACAAACAAGTTACCCTTTATATCAACTCCCCATACGCTGTTTTCTACAACAAAAAGCTTCTGCACTGGTTGTGAGAAAACATCAAACTCTCTTGTTGCAAGGTTTAATTTTCCAAATTGGTCCTGTATTAAATAACCACCCTTCCCTGAATAGAAATTTGTCACAAACAGTATATCGTCACTAAACTTTATGAGCTTATTCACTGAACCAAATTCCTCTGGTAGTTTCCATTCGTCAAATTTTCTTCTATCAAGATCAAAGAGAAGTATTCCATTTGCATTGTTCCTTGATATTGCAATATATTTGCCAGCTTTTTCTATGTCGATGATTGAACTATCGCTTGTATACCTGTTTGGTAGAAGGTCACTTTTTATATCATATTTCCGTGAAGGGAGTTGTATTTTTTCGACTGAGTAATCATTTCTTCTAATAAAAATAATCATTTCATCAACCCCAACATAAATGATATTCTTATCAAAGCAGATCTTGCCACGCCCACTATAGCTTAATTTATGTGCACCTAAATCAATAGTTCTTACCATTCTGCCATCAAGAGAAGCAATTGTGAGGAGCCAATTTTGCTGATCCTCGCTAAAATGAAGATAATTTAAATATTCATTATAAGGGTCAAAAAAAATCCCTCTTGTTAGGGAAATATTCGGTTTATTAACTTCAACCATTTTGAACTGGTTATTTATTGCTTTAACTGTCTCAATAGAGGAAACCTCAAGAGTTGCATTTCTGATCTTCAATGTTCTTGTTTTAAGCCAAACAGGAGATATAATTATTGCTAAGGCTACAATAATAACTATAAAGAGTTTTATTATCCCTTTCATTTTGTCCTCCTTATTGTTTTTTGTTACTAATATTGTAATACTTATTAACGATAAATAACTGGTACGGAGAATATACAAAAGTAGATGTATTTAAAGTCGGATACTGGTCTTTCCAAAAATAATAAGAACCTGCATATCTTAATTGTATATTTGAAATACTTGCAGGCCCCATATCTGAGTATGATGCAGTAGTATTATATACTTCACCTTTTGCTTGTGGCCATAGATATTGTGGAGCCATTATCCCTGTTCCATCCATCAAATTACCGTCCAAATAGAAACGAAAAACAGCACTATTGTCTGCCCTTCTCCCAACGAAAACCAATTCATATGTATGTGTAGCAGGAGTTAGTGAATAAAATATTATCGTGTCATTAACAACCATGTTCTCAAAAAAAGCCATTGGAGAATAAGCCCCTTTGTTAGGATCTTTCATCCATCCTACTTCAACCCAAGAACCATTGTTATCTGCTAAGCTTATATTCTCGCCTGAAAAGTCATTGTTTGATATAAGATTAGGGTTCGCATAAGAAATAGTTGCCTTAATTCCATCATAGTTCATAGCATTACTAATTTGTACACCGGCAAAACTATAGTTACCAGTGACGGCTAAGCAATTTTGCAACGAGAACAACCCAAGAATTGTAAAGATTAAGCTTATAATAATTACTTTTTTCATAATTAGCCTCCTTAAAATTTTATTATTTTTTTGTTCAAAATTCAACTTCCTTAATCTTCTGTAACCTGCAATCTCTTCAGTAGGTTATTTACTTTTTATGCTACACTCATATTACACCACCTCCTTTAAAGCATACCTTTTAATAATTCTGCTATTTTGTTCCTCTGTAATCTGTGATCTTTCTCAGCAGATTTATTTCTGCGCTAATATTCTTCTCATAAATTTCTCCTCTTATATATAAACTCCGAATCCTACAAAAAAGTTCCGTAATTTTCAAAGAATTTTTGCAATTTTTTCATAAAATCATTTCCTCACATATAAAATCTGCTGGAAAAGAGTTCAGATTACAAAGAATTAAACGTTTGAGAGTGAAAAAAGTTCAGTTACTCTATTCATCTTTGTTTTGGCAATATCCACTTTATTACATTGCCACCATAGCCTACAACATCTCCGTTTTCAGGATCTATGAGATAGAAATCCTGATGGGTAACAAACTGCTCCTTATGGGCGCTTCTCTCTGCAGAGGGAGAAAAGGTTTCTCTTTCTTCTAATTCTCTATCAACGTCTACTGTTACAAGATAAAAGAGTTTATCGTTTGGTGTTTCCACAGATACAAATCCAGGATCAAATAGTTTTAAATATTCCCCATAGGTGATAAGTATGCATTGAGGATTTTGTGGCATCTGTCCGTGGGATAGGTGTCTTTTGGATAAATTCACTGCACCTTCTATTACTTTTTCCTTCGCAAAGTATCCTTTGGGTAAATCATGTGAAGGGAGAGTAATATTACTTAAGTCTTTTACTTCCGATGATTTAGAGATTCTGGTATCTGTTGTTATGGTAGCTCCAACAGAAAAGATAAGAATTAATACAATTGAGGCTAATATGATTTTTTTCTTTTTCATTTACGTTCCTCCTTTCTTTTATTGTCCAAAGTAATTCCAGTCCACTCCACTGTCTTTATTTGGATTTGTGTACTGGAAATAATAATAACTGTTGTTTGTGTATGTGGAAGGATTTGCTTGTCCAAAGCTGTACCATCCCTGTCCTTCATAATAGTACTGCATATTTGTGGAATAAACTCTTGGGCAGGAGTTAGAATAGTTTCTGCTTTCCAATCCTACATCAATTTCTTTCGCATAAAGTGGCTGGTTTGAATAAGCTACATAAGATCCATCAATATAAACTTTCCATAAACCTGCTGAGTAAAGTATCTCGTAGTTATGAGTTGTACCCGGAGAGCCTGGAGAAATAGTTGTAACACGGTAAACTGCGTATCCTTCATTTGCTGAATTTCTTCCGGTATACAATGTCCTGACGCCTGAATCAAAACTGCCATTTACGTTCCACCCTTTTGAATAACCAGCTTCTACCCAGTTGTCTGTAGAATTACCTGTTGTAACCCATATTGTATGATTAGCCCTTTCGCTTGTTACAGAATAATCTGGATCTGGATTTGGATTTGCAAAAGTCGCTCTTCCTCCTGACCAATTCCTTTGAATTATCCAGCTAATGTAGCCATATGCATCATAATGGACACCTGATCCTGAATATCCGCTGCAGGTTCTTTGAAATCTGTCTGGAAAATTGCTGAACAAGACTAAAAATAGAACAACCAACAAGAGCAAACTAACTAGGAGTTTGCTCTTCATACCTTTCTTAGAGTACATTTTCCCTTCCATATATCCTCCTTTCATTAAAAATTTGTTCCTCACATATATAACGTTTTTGGAATAAAAAAGTTCCACTATCGTATTCATCTTTGTTTTGGCAATATCCACTTTACTTCGTTGCCTCTAAGGCATAGAAAAATTCAGCTTTCAGGGGCTATTAATAGATTTATGAAAAGTAATCTAAGCAAAAAATTTCTTAGGAGGGAGATATCTCCCTCCTATTTATCTTTGTAACTATCCAAGGACTTAGCTATTCAAACATTTATGAAGTAATTCTTTTATCTTTTCTCCAATTTGTTTTAAGGTTTCGTATGGTGCAAAAATATAAAATACACTAAATGCAACCCAGAGCCAGAAGAAATAAATGGATAGAGACGGAGGAATAATAATTTGCAAATAAAGATATGGAATGGAAAAAATAACTGTAAGAGCTAACACTGGCAGTTCTAGAAGAATTGTCTGATCAGTTTTTAGATTATTAATTTCAGAGCAAAGAAATACTGGCATGGTCCTTAATTGAAGGGAAATAGACTTTAGATAGGGAATTCTTTTGGTATTCTGAAAGCTATCAATGATTTTATTATCATCAGGGGTTAAAGGAAACTGGAAAGCAATTTTAGAATTTGACCTTGAGAAAACCTTAAAAACGGGATCTATCTTATTGAAATTCAGGTAAAAAAAATAAACGTCCCCAGTATCCCTTATTTTATCATATCCAGGAGACCAAAAATAAATAGGGTCAGTGTAGGGAGTTTTGTAACAGTAGGCACAGATTAAAAGTCCAAAATGGTATCTCCACGTACGAGGAGCAAAAAGCAACCAATCAATGCTATCTATATTGAAGGAAAATGGACTAGTTATAATGGGAGACGGCTTAACTTCAGCAGAATCGAGTGCATTCAAGAAGAACATTCCATTATTTCCCTTAAAATAGGAATAGTTAAAGAGATACAAGGAAGAGAAAATTAAGCTCAACAGAAGAAACCATTTGATTATCTTTATAATTTTTCTATTCATCTTTGCTAACTCCTTGTTTTAATTTTACGATTTTATTTACTTTTTAATAAATTCAGCACTCATTATCTTTTCTAAAATTCTTCTCCACTTGTTTCCTTACCTAAATTTTGTTTTTAAAACTTTAAAATAAAGCCTGAAAGATTCTGTTTCCACAAACTCCCTGCTACTACTTCCACATTTTTCACCAACCAACTCTTCTCTTCTTCATTTTTCTCTTTGTACCTTCTACCAAAAATTTCAACTTCCATATATTAGACTTCCAAACTATCAAAAAAGTTGCACTTTTTGAAAGGAATTCTTAAAAATTTTTATTCAGATACTTCTCAAGTGGAGTAAGGTCAATTAGAACAAGCCTGCTCATATCAGAAAAATTTGTGGAATACTGAAGATACATTCGTAAGTTATCGTATGCAATTAAATATGGAACGCCCTTTAATCTTACTACAGTTTTTTGAGTTTTTAAATCCATAAGATAATACTTGCTGAATTGCTCTACTTCTGCAAGAACTATCTTCCCTTTCTGGAAGTCGCTTTTTCCATTTTCTTCATCTATCACAACTGTTTTCCCATGGCTTTCCATATAAAGATAGCCCTGCGCTTCCTTTACAATCCGCAGTCCATCGCCAGGATTTAATTCTCTCTGCCATTTTACACTTTTTGTATTGAGGTCGATACAGTAAATTACCTTTTCTATGTCTGCTACAACAAATACTAAATCATCCAAAACAAATGTATATGGAACAGTTGGAAAACTTAGTGGCACAAAAAAACCTTTTACATTCGGGAAATTGGTTCTTTTTATAACTGTTCCAGTTCCCGCATTCAACTCCACAAGCTTAAACGCATTTGTTTCGTCGTCCACTCCTGAAAAATACATAGTGTCTCCTTTCCACATAAGGAATTTTAAAAATTCGCCTTTTAGTTCCTTTTGCCATTGAATCCCAGCATTAGGATAGTCAAACTCTATTAGCGTTGCTTGGCTACCAAATATTCGCTTGCTAGTTATAGGAAAACCCATTCCTAAAACACACCTGAACTTTCCCAAAATTTTTCCATCTTCTGGCTGTAGAATAATATATAAAGTTCCTTCTTCACTTGAACTAATTTCAAGAAAAAGAAGATTGTTAATAGACTTTACATTGTAAAATGAAACTTTCCCTTTTACAAATTTTTCCACTTCCTCTTTGCTTACTGACCAATTTATTTTACCGTCAGAAGAATTAACGGAGTAAAGCATACTTTCTGAAGATAAAATAAGTGCATCATTATAAATAAATCCATTCTTTATTCCATTTTCCATTTTAATATCTTTTTCGTAAATTACGGGAAGTTCTATAAGGTTAAATGCAAACCTCCTTTTCCAGAAACTCGGAGTAATTTGTGTCTTATAAATGATGCAGTTATCGTTTTCGAGATGCAAATCATATGTTTTTCCTTTATCAAGTACAATCTTATTCGGTGTTTCTCCAAACCGCACTTCTTCCTCCCCTCTGTTTTTTAAATAGATAGCCGCACCAACAGGATCTGACTTAATTGTAACTGTAACTTTACTGCTTTCTGCACAACCTGTAAAAGTTGTAAAAACAAGTAAAACTAATACTACAATCAAAACCAATTTTTTAATTCTTATACGCATAATAAACATCTCCTTTCTGAGATTTTCTTCTCATATATATAGACTTCCAAACCCATAAAAAAGTTCCACTTTTTCAAGAGTATTTTTAGTTTTACTCGACTTCGTCACTTTAAAAATTTATTGTCTCATATATTGTACGAAATCTATACGAAACAGAATCGTTGCTTAGTTAACCAACCTACATAAAAAATTGAAGATAGTAAGCTTATATATATCGTAACTTATTCATACTCAATGCAATGTTCTAAAACACAATTGCAATACTTTGAGATATATTGCAATACCAATGCAATACCTTCAAATACTTTTGAAATAAAATGAAACATTTTGCAATGAATTAAAACATTTTGAACTTATTTTTATCGAAAAATTAAAACTTCTTAATACAAGGCAAAAAGTACTCCAATTATTCTTTGGGGAGGGATAATAGTAATCCCTCCCCACGTGTAAATCTCATTGAATCAACTTACTTTAACTGTACCGTTTAAGGAGAACTATTAAATCCATCGATTTGCCAATGGCCATCGTTAGGGTCTTTAACTAAACGAATGAATGTCAATAGGTTTTTATGTTCCCCAATGTTCGGGTCATTTGATTTTACATTATTGTACGCTGCAAGTTGGACTGTATTGGGAGGTAAGGGAGGAAGGCTGGACCGGTGTTTGCTTAATTCATAGTCAAACGTTACATTGGTAATACTATTTACGGTTTTCATGTGTTTAAGAGTATCTTCTACGGCACTCTTGAACCCATGAGTGAGGAATCGTTTAAAAGTTAGCTTGCAAGGCCTTAAATAGCGAGGGGATAGTAGTGCTAACGCCAACTCATAGTTTTTGTTGTTAATAGCATCAAAATACGTCAGTATGACTTGTTCTGAAGTTAACGTTTTAATTTGTTGTTTCTCGTTAGAAGGAAGAGTATCGAAATAAGGGTTCGTTTTGGTAGTGTGTATCCAGAGCCCAACTAAAGTTGCGAGTGTTACCCCTGTTGCTACAATTAAAACAATAAGTGAAAATATAACTTTCTTTTTCATTTTATTAATTATAACCTATTTACTATTTTTAGTCCCCTGCAAGAGAGTTGGATATGTGTATCGGATGGATAATGGCCGGATCCCCATAGTCCCATCTTATATGGTAATAATCATTTGTGTGCGAATCGACAAGTGGAAGAGTAGTACCACCAGTATAATCGACATAAACATATGCTACAATTGTAACATGGTTTACTCCTTTTACTCCATCCCAGTCATAATATACGATATCTCCCTTTACAAGACCTCCTTGTGTTACATTACTTATTGGAATTTCTGTTCCAAAATGATTAAGCATAAAAGGATATTGGTAGTCTACATTTCCCCAGGTAGAAGTTTGAGAGTCATCGTAGGTCATGTTAGGAAATGTTCCATTATTATTATACCACCAACTTGAACTATTGTTTATAAGCCAATTTACATAAGGAGCTGCTCCTGTATGCATAGCCTGTGAGACAAAATTTGCGCAATCTGCAAGTTGTCCGTTTTCATTATATCCCCTTGCATAGTAAGAATCATTGTAGTTATCCAAATTCCAATGTTGATCCGCATAAGTAGCAGCCGCATTCCTATTATAGGTATATGTAGTTGTAGGAGTGTAAATAAGATTAGAAGAGTTTGTTTGAATTGATGGTTCTTTTCTTGACTTATTTATAAGGGGAGGCGATATATAATCAGGAGACCTCACGCCCGTTAAAGGACCTTCATCATATGAATCTTTAAGAACTATCCAACTACTGTCTTTAAAGCTCCAGGTCATATCATGGTTAACACCAAATCCAGATGTAATAATATTTCCCTGCCAAGTCCAGTCAAAAAGTGTCCATTCATAAACCGAAACACTTGCAACACCGCCATTTATGTTAACTCTTTTTATATATGGAGTGCTCTTCATACTAACTATTTTTGTTTCCCATTGCCTTTCAAGGTCTCTGAATTTTTGTACCCTGTCATTCAGTTCAAATTGCAATAATTTGGAATCCATACTATAAAATTTATTGAGATTGGTCTTATAACCTATAATATATTCTGCACGCTCAAAAAATAGATTATCAACACCCTGTCTTAAGGCAGTTTCACTGTCATTTGCCAAAACTGAAGAGGTAGATGTAAAAATCAAACAAAAAACAAGTAATAAAACAAAAACTTTTTTTAGTGTTATATTACTTCTTTGCATAAGTTGTCTCCTTGTTTTAATTTTATAATTTTATGTTCTTTTTCATAAATTCAATGCTTACCATCTTTTCTATAGTTTCGCTCTCTCTTTCCACCTCCTTTACCCCGGAGCATTACCCTCATTATGCATTCATCACCTCCAATTCCGAGGGAGATTCCGCTCCCGCTTCTAACATATTTTATACTTCTCTTCCGTCAATACCTTTTTCAGGAGAATTTGTAAAAACCTTCATAAATTTTTATTCTCGTATATAGGATTAAAAAGTTCCATAATTTTAAGAAGAATTTTTAACTTTCGTTTTCATAATTTTCTTTCTCATATAATAAGACTCAAGTTTTTGGAGATTTGTTACCATTTTTTGAAAGAATTTTTAAAAACTTCCTCTATAACGCTACATTTGGAGAGGTTCTTTCTCTAAATGACCCATCTCTATCCAAAAAACTGCATCGCAGATGCGTTTCAATTCTTCCATGTTTGGGCTCGTTATGAGAATTGTAATGCCCTTATTCTTTAAATCTTTGAGAACTTCGTGAACGGGAAACAACCAAGGCAATAATAGATAAAAATGGTGGATATGAAGCTAAAAGGAAATTATTCTAACAAACCTCAAACAAGCAGGCTTTAATATGAAGAAGAGCCTGCTTGTTTCCAGAGTACTTTACTAAGAAGCACTTTGTTAAATTTTATTTATTAACTACCTGTTTCTGCGTATATTTTTGCCTCTTTAAGAGTGTCAAGATTAAGCAGATATATAGCAATATGATAGTTAATGTCAGTATCGGATAGCTTGTAGTAGCGTTTTATGATTAAATGTTTTGAATCGTGCACAAAACCGGCAATTTCGTTTTCTTTTGCATAATCTATCTTTTTGATAGTACCGCTTACTAAATCTAAAATACCAAGATCTGATTTTCCATCTATGTAAGTCTCGGTCTCGGTGAATACTAAATTTTTGTTGTCAGGACTTATTGCATAACTTGATTCTTGACAATCAGTTAAAGGCTTGGGCTCTTTCTTATCCATATCAAATTGAACAATATTAGAAGAATCTGTTCCAGCTAAAAAATAGAAACTGTTCAGCACTTTATCAACTTCCCATATGTGATGCACATTCATGCGGAAGGTCCCTGTAAATTTCATTTGTTCCATTGAGAAAACCGATAAATCATCATTAGGATAGGAAGTTACAAATAAGAATTTCCCATCATGCGAGAATGAAAAAGAGGATACAAACAAATTCCCATCTTTTGAAAACAAAGAGTTAGGTATTTGATTAATTAAATCCTTGTCAATCCGTACTGTTTTGCCAGTTTCTACATTGCGAAGAAATACCCCTTTAAAACATACTCCTCCTGTTACCCCATTTTCTACTGTGCTTTTTGCAAAATCACTCTCTTCTATTGGCATAGAGTAAGCATAGAAATTCTTTGAGAATGTAAATATTGGATAGTTAAGAAGGGCATCCTTAAACTTATCAAGGTCGTTCTTTATGTTATTTATAGTTGTCTTGTCTGTGATAACTTCCTTTCTGTAAGCCACACTGTCAAAAGTACTTCCATAAACTGTAGTGTTGAAACTCCTTCTATCTAAGGCGAGCAATTCTTTAAGATTTCTCCCATCGATGCCAATAGTATAGACTTTAAGAGTGTTGTTTGATACAGGTATTAAGAAAAGAATTTCTTCAGTATTCCTCTCTTGGTCAGAAATATCACTAATAACATCTGAAATATTGCTTTCTTGAATAGAAGTGTTGTTAGTGTTTTGCAAGGTATTACTTCCTTGATTTGTTTTGTAAGAAAGGTTTGTCCTGTATAAGAAAAAGCCAATACAAATGGTTGCGATAATTATCAGTACAATGCTTATTAAGTATTTCTTCATTCGTTTTGCCTCCTAACACATAATTTTATAGCAACACCTGAAATTATACAAATTTTCCTTTCAACAGGAGAGAAGTTCTCTTAGACAACAATGCCTTACTTATTTCTACAATAAGACCTTCTCTCCCACCCTTTGTCATACAGATATTAACTTATCGTATTTATCAAAACATTATGGTCATTCTTCAACAACAACTTGTTTAGAGACATTTTCGAGAGCAATTTTAAACTAACTCTTAATAGTTTATAGATTGTGACCCACCATAAATCCATTCATATGACCAACCAGTATTATTTGGCAGAGGACAGTGATACCTATCGTTAGTATGAGAATCATATAAGTCTGGGTTCCCCCAGTTACCGCTCACGGCTATAAAAACTGCATGACCATGGTAATAATCTCCATTCCAGAAAGCTATATCTCCCATACAGGCAAAAGAATATGATTCATCCGTTCCTCTTCCAGAGTTTTTTATAGTACTGTAAAGAGTTGGGGCCCATTTCCATGCGGAATTACATTTATCGCCATAAGTATCACAATCTCCATTATTTTTATAGTACCATGGGTTTATCCCTGTTGGGTATGTTCCATCATCAAATACTCTTGGTTGTCCACCTTTAAGTAAGCACTGGGAAACAGAATTTAAATCGTTGCAAAACTGAGTTTAATTATATTCAATTTCGAGCTCTCTCTCGCCTCCTTAGTTCAAATTTACTCACTATCTTTGCTTTTCTACTCTCATATCACGCCACCTTCTTTCTCATGAGTTTTTTATCCTCATATATATAGACTCCGAATCTCAAAATTTTTCCTATTCTTTTAGAAGAATTTTTTGAACTACTCAACTAATTTATCTATCGTTTATTAAAAGACAATAAAAATAATTCCCACTCGACCCTATATATATTCTTTGATTACGGATTTTAAGAGAATAGGCAATCCAATTATCTGTTTTATACTTCCATATAAGTTCTCCAGTATTTCCATTGAGGCAGTAGAGATAATAATCTGTGGAGCCTGTATATAATTTCCCATTATTGATTATTAAAGAGTGTTGGATCTGCCCTCCTGTTTCATACTTCCATATAAGTTCTCCTGTATTTCCATTGAGGCAGTAAATATGGCAATCATCAGCTCCCGCATATAACCTATCATTATATATAACAGGGATTGATTGAATACCTCCGTCTGCTTTATGCTTCCACATAAGTTCTCCTGTGTCCCCGTTAAGGCAGTAAAGACAACCATCAAGAGAGCCTAAATAAAGCTTTCCACTGTCAATTTCTAAGGGGGAACGCATCCACCCACCCGTCTCATATCTCCATAAGAGTTTTCCTGATTCCCAATCAAGACAATAGACATATCTATCGTCTGCTCCTATATATACTTTTCCATTATACACTATAGGAGAAGTATAAATGCCACTGCCTTGAGGTAAACTGCCTTTGCCTGTCTTATATTTCCATATAAGAGTCCCCGTATTTTTATCAAGGCAATACAAGTATCCATCGGTTGAACCCGCATAAACTGCTCTATTATAGACTTGTGGAGCAGAGTAAACATCTCCCTTGGTTTCATATTGGAAGACAAGATTTTCTCCCACCACATCAATACAATAAATATAGTTCCCTGATCCTACATATAATTTTTCATCGTAAATTTCCGAAAGAGACCAAACAGCTCCCTGAGTCTTATATCGGAAGACGAGATTTCCTGTATTTTCATCGAGACAATAAATATAACCATTCTCTGAGCCTATAAAGAGTTTCCCGTTATAGGAAATTATAGAAGATAAAACAGGTCCTGTCTTATACTTCCATATAATTGTACCTACAGACAACGATCTTCTACATCCTTGAGAAACAATCACTAAGAGCACCAGAATTATTATTACCCACCTTTTTATCATCTTTTATCCCTCCTTACATAAAAATACCTGGAGAATCATTTAGAATAGTGCTTAAAAAGAACCTCCCCAACTAATAAGTTGGGGAGGCAGTCACTATAACTTATGCGATCTGTAAAAATACTCTGTTTGTGTTACTTCAGGTTCAAATCTTTGGATTTGTAGTTCATCCTTCATGTATATCATCCTGTAGAAATATCCATCTTGCCCAAGAACAAAATCTACTTTATATGTAAAAGGTGGAGGAAGCATATCTTTTCTATCCTCATCTCCAGCTACCATGATGTAGTGCTCTTCTTTCCTTGGAGAGAGTGTAAAAATTGAAATATGGGTTGTTACAGTGTTATTTTCTTCATTATACGTGTCAGTGCTCTGATACATAAATACAGCTTTGTTCCCATTAAAGTTTAATCCCAATGAGTATGTGATTGGCGCACCATTTTCTATGAGGCTTGAAGTAAAAATGACTTTGTTTGCCTGCGGATCTTTCACCTGTATTCTCACATTACGGTAAAAATGGGTATCTTTATCTTCACTGAAGAGAAGGGAAGCAAAAGGCGTAGTGCCATCAAAACTTTCATTCACTAATTCCTTTACTATTTGTATTTCTCCCTTTTCATTCACAATCACTGCTTTTGGTCCTTTCCATGTAGGCAAGTCTTCTGGAGGTATGCTTGGAGTCAAAACCACTCTGTTTCCATTTAACCTATCCATCATCACATAAATTGGTTGTCCTAAAAGCTTTTGTGCATCAATCTTGATAATTTTCTCTTTCGTGATTATAGAAACATAAAGCGAACCATATCTTGGTGGGTAACTGTATGGATCGGGAGGGGGTAAATCGAAGCTATAAACATGGAGGAGAAACATACATTTATCTGCAACAATTAACTGAATTGGACCGTATTTAGCATTAGGATCATTGTTAGAGATAATTTTTGAGATATCAATACTATCAATGACTTTACCACTTTTATCAACTTTGATGATTCTATTATTTAGTTGGTCAACAACATAGATATTCCCTTCCTTATCTACATCAAAGGTTGCAGGTCCGTCATACCAGAAATCTTCATATGGCCCTTTCAGCCCGACTTCGTTATAGCCATTTCCCCACTTGAGAGTTACATACGTTACAGGTTGAACCTTCCCTGCCGTTACAATGGAAAAGTTACTGAAAAAATCAACTACAAAACCAATAATTAAAAGAACTGCAAAAAATATGATAAGTTTCTTTTTCATTTTAACCTCCTCAATTGCCACTGCCAATGAAATTCCAGTAATACACAGTTGGCGGGGCAAAAGTTGTAGCGTACCACGAAGGGATTAGTTCTTCCCACACGGCATAACCATAATGTTGATAGGAATACAAAGAAGAGTGAGTAATATACCATCCACTTGAAGTTTTATATGTCGCTATTGTCACATGTTCATAACTGCTACTCGGTTTCTTCCATGCAAGAATATTTGATTGTTTAACTAATGTGTAGTATATCGGGTTGGCTTGTTGCTCAGTTCCCACTTTAGTCATATATGGTCCTCCTCTTGTATTATCAGGATGTGTGGTCAATACGTCAATATCACTTGCAGGAAAATTACCATAATATGGATTATATCCCATTTCCCATATGACAGAAGTTACAAAACCAGTGCAGTTTGTTCCCTGCCCGTCATCTCTTGAAACAGTTGGCCCATCGGCTTCAGTCGCACGATAAGGATACGTTAGATTCCAGGTCCTTGCTTGCCTTATATAAGCAAGCCAAGATGAATTCCACATTGTAATTTACACAGACTTGTATACGGTATACTGAGGGCTATTTTCAGGAATTACCACAAAATAGTAAGTTCCTCTTTGGCATAAATTGTATGTGCCACCTTTATCAGAAGTTCCATTCCATGAGACTGTATATGTTTGCCCAGCAGTTGCATATATTCTTGCAACTTGAGCTTTTATTATTTCTTTGCACAATCAACAGAGAAAACAAAAAAATAACTAAGGTTAAACCTATCAAGTAGAAAAGATGTATAAGTGCTTTCTTCATTTATACCTCCTATTTTATCTTCTTTTTACAAACTACAAAATTACTTTCTTTTCTTCTCAATTCGTCAAATTTTCACCTCCTATTTATCTTCGAGGAACTATTCCCTCTTGCACAACCATCGCCTCCTTTCAAAGGGTTTAATTTATTCCTCTTCTATACTTCTTTGTAACTTGCGCTCTTCTTCAGCAGATTATAATAGCTTAATCTTTTTTTTCTTTTTTCTTTTTTTTTTTGCAAGAGGTTTTCTGTTCTTCTGTAATCTATGCTCTTCATAAGCAGGTTTACTGGTCTCATATTACATCATCTCCTTTCTGAGAGATTTTTCCTCTTATATATAGACTTCAAAACCCATAAAAAAGTTCCACGAATTTCAAAAGAATTTTTAAAAAATTTTCTTCTCTCATATTGAATTGCTAAAAAACAGCAATTCAATCTCCTCTAACCTGTGCTCTTTTTCAGTAATTTACGGAAACTCTTAGTTTATTAAAGGACTTTCCTCCATCTACTGTTTTGTAAAGCGTGCCATTAGTTATTGCCCATCCTACTTTGCTGTTAACGAAGTTAATTTGAGAGATACCCTTAAAGTCTGTATTGTAATTAGTCCATTTTTTACCTCCATCTATTGTGGTGTAAAGTGTTGATGGTGTTCCATCAACCACCCAACCTGTTTTTGAATCGATAAAGTCATATACAGGTGGTGCACAAATATTTAATGGAGGATTGATTAGCCAGTTCATTCCGCCGTCATTTGTATGATAAAAAACGTTAAATATGCCAGGTTGAAGTTGATCAACGTCAAATGTAACAGGAAGAACGCCATCTTTATCATTGAAGAATATAGGAGCTTTAATTGTAATCAGACTGTGCTGGTATTCTTCAGGAATTGGCAGGTCTTGATGGTTCCAGGTTCTGCCTCCGTCATTGGTGATATAAAGCATGGCGTAACCATTTGCTTTAGGTTGACCTGTTACCCAACCCCTCGAATCGTTTAAAAAACAAAATCCCCCTTTAAGTGGGCTTAATGGAATACTATCAGGTTCATTTGTAACCGTACCTGTGCTTGCCACTTCTGCCCAACTTTTTCCACCATCTTTCGTATGATAAATATCCCAAGGTTGCTGTGCAAGACCACCACTAGACTCCAATTCTACCCAACCAATTTCTTTGTTAATGAAGTCGAGCTTTGCTCCTAAATATTGGCCTGGAATATCCGCTTTTTCCCAGTTTTTTCCACCATTATAAGTTGTGCGTATTGTTACAGATGAATTACTGGTTAAATACTGATAGTCTTCTCCCAATGCAACCCAGCCAATGTCTGATGTAAGAAAAAAGTTCCCTAAAACTGTCTTTTTTGCTTTGCCAATATCAGGAGTTACATCTATCCAATTTTCCCCTCCATCAATTGTCCGTAAAACTTTGCCGTCGTTGCACAGTGCCCATCCATCTTTTTCATCAACCATTCGAATTGAAGAAAAAGATAACATCTGTTGAGTATTCTCAGTATTACTGCAACCTGTGACGAAATAAATAATACAAAACGTAAAAAACATTAAATATATCAACTTTCTGTTCATCATTAGCCCCCTCTACAAAATGTTTTACAGTTCATAATCAATACACGGAAGGATCTTTAGAAGTAGCAATATCTAAATCAACGCTTAAAGGGTAGCCACCATAAGTTTTATTGCATTGGGTATCGCTATAACCAGTACAGTTAATACCACTTGGTTTTGGTGATTGAGCATACTGCCAGGCACGAGCATATGATACGCCGCTCCCCGATGGATCAGGAACTGTAGAATTTAAGTTACAGCCTTGCGATGGAGGACAATTTACATTCCATACCCAAAATTTTGTTATTGATCCAAGGGAACTTCCTATATAATTTTTTATTTGATCAGCAGTTTGAGAGTATGAACAGTAAACTCCTGGATAAAATTCGGCAGTTTTATGATAGATCTCATCAATCCATCCCTTGATATAATTCAAAAAATTATTAGGCAATGTCCCACCAGTTTCGATATCTAAATAAATCACAGTATTGTATAAAAATCCAGCGTTTCTTGCAAGCGTTGCTGCATTTTGTGCATCCGTTCTCCCTTGTTGCTCAGTCAAATTTGAATCACTAATTTGTCTACCATTATATATAGGGAGAAATCCCCACCCCTGACTTTTTAAAGTTGCTCTCTTATTCATCCAGCCAATGCCTGTATGGTGTGGGGCAGGAGCAAGATAAAAACCCACGAAGTAAAATGGAGAATTTGTCCACCATGCTTGCATTACGTCATCTCCTGGATAATCACTTTTATCAAATCCATAATAACTCATAAATTTTCACCTCCTTGTTTAAATTTTTACTCATTCTAAACTTCCTTAATAAATTTTACTTTTTAAAACTTTAAAATAATAAAACTAAGTCTTGAAGAGATTCTGTGCCTTTAAACTTTCTTATACCGCTTCCGCATTTTCTCCCAACAAGCCGTCTTATGGACATTAGTTTTCAGCTAACTATTCTCATATCGCACCACCTCCTTCTACTTTTATTTTATTCTCTCTCTCAAGTCAATACCTTTTTAGAAGAATTTAGGAAAATTAATCTTTTAATTTAGCAAAAATTCTTTTCCTCATATATATAGACTCCAAAACCTATAAAAATGTTACACTTTTTTTAAAGAATTTTTAAAAAACTTTTTCCTCTCATAGAATCCGCTGAAGAGGAGCACGGATTACAGAAGATTAAGAATCGCAAAAAGGATTGCAATTACAGAAGATTAAAGTAAAGCAGCAGACCCAATACTTAGAAAGATTCTGTACTTAGCTTGCATGATGAATAGTATTCAACACAATGGCCGCATAAGAACGTTTTATGAACACCTTATTACTGATAATCATAAGAAACCCAAAGTTGCATTGGTAGCCTGTATGAAGAAGCTTCTTCTGATAGCCCATCAAATCTATGTAACAAAATCGAAGTACAAGGTCTTTGAAAATGATAAAAATTTATGTTTTTCCTCTCAACACGGATCGTAGCATCTTAGGTGAGGCAATTCGTTTGAAATTAACGCATAAAATTAGGGTTAGACCTACTTAATCGTACTGTCGGTCTAACCCCTCATATTACTCGTTCCCTACCATCTGAAGCAATTTATTAAAATCTACAATGTAAAGCCATTGCCACAAGTGGATCTCTGTACCCAGTTGCTCGGGAGGAATATTAGGATCACCAATCATAACAAGTGTGTCATCAGAAGGAAATTGGTATAATCTGCCAACAGGTAGACCTTTAAGAGTTGTGATAGTATTTGTTTTCCTATCAAGAATTCGAAGTGGGGATTGAAAGAGGATAAATCTACCGCTTGGTGACATACCACAGAAGTAAGGATAAAGATAAGTATCTTTTTTATCTTGGCCAACTGTAACTTTAAAAACAGGCTCTTTTTTATCTATAGGTCTTATCACATTGTAGAAGCACCCTGTGGCATATGGTGGCCTTGTTAAACCATTAAGTGAAAGTTCCGAAGGTTGCCATACTTGATAGATAATCCAATCATCAGGAGTTAATACGGGAGTTTCAGAAACTCCACTGTCCGTGAACTTCGAGACTTTTTTACTTTTGAAAGAATAGAGATAGATATCAGAATATGTTGTCATCTTTTTAAAGTCTCTGCCTGTCATAGAAAAAGCAATATAATGGTCATTAACATAAAGATCGGATATCTCAGCATACCGCTCTAACGAGTGAAAAATTCTTTTAATATTGTTTTCTTTTAAGTCAATTTCGTAGATGCTATCGCTAATTACTGGTAAGGTAGGAAAAGGGACTGACATATCAACTTCACTTCCAGATAAAAGAATCTCCATATATAGTTTATCTCCGTGAAGAAAGAAATGTGGAAAAGTGATCGCATATCCACTCCTACTTGGAACATTTTCTCCTTTGGTAAAGAATTTGTCACTTCCCTTCTTCCTTTCAAGAACCATTTTTGTCTCATTAGTATTTCTGTTTACAACATAAAACCTAAAATTTGGGTCAAACTCGTTACCATCATCTTCTTCATACACTATCCAATCTTTATTAATACCGACAGGGAAAACCATTGTAAAACCGTCTTGTTCATCATATTTAATAATCTTGAGAATTTTATTTTGATTAATATCATAAATAAAAAGACTATCATATTCCTTGGTACCTCCAGGTCCTGATAAACCCCACCTGTCAGTTTTTTTCTCAAAGCCTCCGCCAAGTAAAAGTATATTATCATAACCCCGAAATCCACTTAAGATAGGAAAGTTATCATCTTTAAAGTCCCTGATCTTTAAGTATTCATTCTGATAGTTGCTAAGATCGATCGCGTTTTTAAAGGTTATAGGATTGGTAGAAAATTCAGTTTCATTTCTTATTTTACAACCATAATTAGTCATCACGGCTAGAATCAAACAAAATAATAGCAGAGATACTATAAATCTCTTCTTAATTTGTTCTAACATAAAGCTGTCTCTTATGAAACTACTTTATAAGGATAAAGTGCTTTATACATCCAGCCACCGTCATTGTTTCTATCTAAATAATCTTGCCAACAATAAGCATGCAGGTTTGGATGAATGGATGTTGCAGAATCAGTGTAATTAATATCTGCACTTGGCCAATCATTTTGGACAGGAGTCCCACCTACGGGAGTTTGATAACCACGAATACCAATGTAATGTACTCTATTCAGTGTCTTTCCGTCAGAAACATTATTTCTCCAGTCAGTTAAGTATATTGTATCAACACAGCCAACTAAAGCCTCTTGACAGTCTCCTATGTCCATAAGAATTATGTTCCATAACTCCTGTTTACCGGTCTCAAAACTTTGAATCCCGAAACTAGTAACCTGGTAAAAAGTCGAATTTGTATGATTGTTAAGAGCATTTGCTATTGAATCATAACTTGCACCATAAGGCTCATTCCCGTTTGGTATTCCTTCTTCATTTGCTAATGTTGACTGTGATACATTAGTTATTCCCCATCCTGACAGGACTGACTGTGTTGCTGCTGGTCCACACCAATTGCTGTGTTGTTGTGGATATTGGGTTATTCCAACAGTATAATAATCTGGGTAGTAACTAGTAAATGGCTGAATATCGCTAGAGCTTACGCCATTATTTTTCTCAAATTCAATTTTAATTTCTCTTTTCCTTTTTATTATTTCCTCTACTGAATATTTTAACCATCCTCTAAGATCACCTTTTTGCTCAATAAAATAATCCCAAGTTACCTCACCGTTTTGAGGATGTTCACCTTTTGGCGTTATATACTCAGGTTTACTACCATCTTTGAATGTTACAAGATGTGTTTTCATATCATAATTTGCTATGTTTGAGTTAATAGATTGAAGCGTTTTAATTGCATCTTCCGCCGTTAATTTCCCGTCATCTGCTAATGCCCTGAAAGGAGCTAAATTCAACATCACTGTTAAAATTATTACTAAAGTGATAATTAATTTCTTCATTTTAACCTCCTAGTTAAAATTTTATCTTTATTTTTATAATTTTCAAAACTTCTTTTCTTCTTTTTCCTAACTTGTGCCTCCTTTGCCCACGGAGCCTTGCCCTCGTTTTACATTCCTCACCTTCCTTCCCGAGGAAGATTTTGCTCCTGTTTCTACATGTATTTTATGCTCTCTCTTGTCAATGCCTTTATAGAAGGATTTTTTACTTTAAGCAAAAATCTTTTCCTCATATATAAGACTCACAAACTTGAAAAAAGTTCAAAACTTTAATAAGAATTTTGAAGATAAAAGACAACTCTAAATATTAACTCAATCTAGATATACACTTTTCCATGAGTTTGTGCCATCGTTGGTTCGAAAGAGTATAGTTTCATTATCTTTTTTAACTAAAGCAAAGCCAATTTCAGAGTTTATAAATTGAATCTCAACTGCACCTTCTATTGGGGGAAGTTCAACCCAATTTTTCCCGCTATCCTCAGTTTTATATAGATTGCCGTCTGTCAACATCCACCAATGCAATTGATCCTCGATGTCTATATACATAACCCTTTCTTTTGTTTGAAGAGTAGATTCTTCATGCCATGTTGTTCCCTCCGAATTCTTAGAAAAGAAAATAATTGAATAATCTATATGATTGCCATTTATTTTTTCACACAAAACTGGTAGAATTGCGGTTACTTTTGTTCCATAATTGAAGAGTTTAAGAGAATACATAACAAAGACTTCATCTTTTTTGCTTTCCAACATGTCAAGTTTTTCACTGTGCCAAGTTTTACCGCCATCATCTGTAGCATATAGGCCATAATCACCAGGAGAACGGTATTCAATCGTTATAAAACCAGTCAACATATCTGGAAGCATTACAAAGCCTTTTTTGTCACCAGTCCAAGGGATAGTACTTTTGTTTTTGCTGTCCTCTTGAGGCATTTGTCCCTTTGAGACAAGCACCCAAGAATTGTTTTCAAACTTATACAAATCCACAGGCTCATCACCCGATGCCATACCATAGCTTTTTAGTGCCCATCCTATAAATGAATTACTGAAACGTGTAAATAATAGAATTGCTGAATCAAATGGCACTTTGTTATCTTGCCAGTGCATTCCTCCATCTTCGGTTGAATATAGGATATTTGAGTAGAGAACCCATGCAGTGCATGAATCCATAAAATAATAACTGTGAGAAAGAATAGAACTTTTATTTGTTGGAGATACGTTCACCCAAGATTTGCCTCCATCTTTGGTTTTATATACCTCTCCTTTCCCTTCATTAATAGCCCAGCCATTATTTACATCGGACATAGTTATTGAATCAAAGTCGTATATTTGGGCTAATTCAGAAGGAGAAGTTGCTCTTTTGCTACATCCAGAAAAAATTAAAAGCAGTAATAGTAAAATCAACAAAAATTTCTTCATACTTTAATCCTCTCTAATTAAGTATCAATATTTCCATCCCCCCGCAGCTCCGCTTGACAAATCCAAATCTACATTAATACCACATAGACTTTGGTTTGAGGCAACTTGTCGCAAATGATAGCCAGGCCAGGGGTTAGCATTTCTGCCACCACTCCACTCAGGAGCATATGCTTGGAAAAAGTAAGTAGCAATGCCCTGGTCTTTACACCATGTTAAAACATCGTAACTTCCGTAAACACCGATTTTGTAATAGATTTCTGGTAATCCAAATTCATGACGGTCGTGAAGGTATTGTAAATAACCATCTCTCACTCCATTAAAATAATCTAAAATACTTTGCTTGTTCGTAGCATCACAATCCACAGCAAAGTATACAGGGGTATTAGTAGTTTGATCAAGATTCGCTGCATAATCAAAAGCATGTTTGCCATCGCTTTTCCCGTTCGAATATGAAAAATAAGAAGGATCCTCTCCATCTATATCTTCCCAGATGGATATAATATATATATTAGCAGCAGAAATATCTTGTGCTTCAGTTCTCGTTAATGCTTTCCAGGTATTTACAACTGCAAAATACCTTCCTACGAATGTTTTACCGTTATTCTTGAGACAACTTAAAACATTCGATATATTCGTCGCTGTATGAATACCGTTTCCCATTGTTTTTGCCTCCTATTTTAATTATAGTGTTTATTTAATTACTCCTCGTTAAAATTTTATTTTAATTAACCTTTTCTTCAAAATTTAGTTTTAGCTACTCTCTTTTCTTGCAATTATTTCTACTTTACCTCCCTTATTCTCGAAGTCTTGCCCTCGTTTGAAACTCATCACCTCCGATCTCGAGGGAGATTTCGCTCCCGTTTCTACATGTATTTTATGCTCTCTCTTGTCAATGCCTTTTAAAGAGAATTTTAAAAATTAATCTTTCACTTTAACAAAAAATTCTTCCCTCATATATAAGACTCACAAACTTGAAAAAAGTTCCGTAATTTTCAAAGAATTTTTACTTCTTTTTTAAAAATTTGTACAAAATGAACCACTGCCTCATAGAAGAATTATCCTTTAAATCGATAGAAATGCCCCTATGTTGAAAAATTTAGTGCCTGGAGGTATGAAAAAACTCTCAAAACACTCCACTATTTTCGAAATTTTATTTCATATGCTTCGCAACTTATTCATAATAAATACTCAGTAGCGAAAAATAAGCGCTGTTGTAGACTTATTTTCTTGTATGTTTTACTACCAGAGAACCTTTACTTTGCTACTAGAGCCATTGGGTTCCCAACAAACACCTCTGAGTTACCAAAACTATAATATTTTTTGGTATATTTATTACTATTTTCCCAAATACCTCTCAATAGCAAAACGAAGTTCACGAAAACTAAATTTATCCTTCAAAGGGAATTTAGCATTTTCTACCTTTGCCCTAATGTCCTCTAATCTTTTGGTGTCTATGGGTAAACCTTTGTTGAGGTTGGCTACTGCTTCATTAAAAGTAAATAAATCTTCGTTCAGAACTTCAGTAAACGAAGCAAGAGGAGCTAAAGTTTCTTGCATATTTTTGCTTAACAAGGAATTAATATTAAGAAGGAAATATGCTTTTGTTTGTGCAAGTTGCATTGTTTGAACAATTGACAATAATTCTTCAGCAGTTTTCCAATTATTTTCTTTAGCTTTATCAAGCAATTCAGTTAGCCCAATCATATCACCGCTCATTTCTTTTCCATATGCCGTTGCTAAATTTACGATGCTTTTTGTTTTCTGATGGGACTTAATAATAAAATACAAGTTAAAACCCACTGAAGCAATAAGTAAAATAACTATTAGTGTAATCCATAAGTGCGTTTGCGATTTTTTCATAATATCTATAACCTCCTTATTATAGGACCATAGGAGACCTTAAGGTCTCCTATGGAGAGTTAATTAATAGTATGATTTATTGTAGCATAATTTGTCCACCAATACCAAGGTAGTGATCCTTGATAAGTGATACCATACTGTATTTGTGATTGTGCACAGATTGCAAATGAACTATTGTTGGTTGTGCTAATCTGATAATTAAAATAGACTTCTGCGCTAGAACCACTAGGCATATTAGTGTAAGCATCCGCGTTGCTATAAGTATAAGTATTCGGTAAGTTAATGTTATTGCTTGAAGAAGTGAAAGTTTTTTGTGCATCATAACTACCAAGGCCTGAAGACGAGATTTTTGTAGAAAAATTATTTGCATATGCAGTAATGATGTTATGAGGTATGCCTAAATAGTCTAAAATATCCCATGTAACAAGAGGAATTAACGTTGAAGAAGAATAATCAGGAGGATTCATCCCCGTAATAAACATATAACTTTTGCGTGAGTCATTAGTTGAGAGTCTTATCTGGGCACCGTTAATCCAAGAATAATAACCCAATGACGCTGGAAGATAATTTTGTAAATTATCCATGCGGGCCCATGCCCTAACACGCTCTACTCCTAACAGCCAACCAGTTGCTGTAAAAGACTTGTTTGCTGCTGCACTTATGACATTCATTTCCATATGTGTATCTGAATTAGCTAAGTAAGTTCCAAATGAACGTCCCTTGTCGTAGAGTTGATCTGCAAAAACTTTGTTAGGTAAAATACTTATAATACTTGTCAGTATTACTAAAAACAGGGCAATGATTTTAATTTTTCCCATTACGTCACTCTCCTTTGTTCTCCATTATTACCTTAAGCATTTCTTCATTTGGGTCAAGGTTTCCAAAACTTAGTGCAACAGGAGGATTTTTATTTCCAGCATGTAATGCAAAAGTGAAAGTAGCTTCTTTGTGCGAAGGTAATTCAAAAACTCCAATTACCACGGTTTGCTCCTCTCCTAAAATTGTAATATCGCCAGTTATTGCTCCCCACCTAAAAACACTACCATCTGAAAGGACTGTTTCATTCAACTATGATTCCTCTGGAATTATAGTTATAGGTAGTGATTTATTTTGTGACTTTAGTTCAAATTTAAGAGCTTTCCAGAACTCACTTTTATGAAAATCAACAGGGATTAGTGAAATAAGTTTCAGGTCTGATAAGTCAGATTGGGCAGCCAGAGTATTTTTAATAAAACTCTTACCATTGAAACTGTTCATGATAGGTAATTCGCCCTTTCGAATTGATGCTTCGTAAATTGTGGAAGGGTCAGAGCTTGAGAAAGATTTGACAACTATTGTCAATGTTGATAATAATGCCAAAGTTAGTATTATAAATACTATTAAATACTTACTTCCTTTAATATCATTCATCTTTGCCTCCATGCGTAAATTTTATCTTAATTCTCTTTTTCGTGAAAACTTATTTTTTTCTTGTTCTCTTTTCATAAAATTTTTCTCAGTTTTTACCTCCTCTTTCCACGGAGCCTTGCCCTCGCACGAACATCATCACCTCCAATCCCGAGGGAGATTTTGCTCCTGTGGAAAATTTTATTTCTTTGTAATTGTTGCTCTTCCTCAAACAATTACTTCTCATATATATAACGTTTGAGAGTGAAAAAAGTTCAGTTGCTCTATTTATCTTTGTTTTGGCAGTATCCACTTTACTACATTGCCTCCAAAGCCTATAACATCTCCGTTTTCAGGATCTATAAGATAGAAATCCTGATGGGTAACAAATTGTTCTTTATGAGTACTTCTCTCTGCAGAGGGAGAGCATGTTTCTCTTTCTTCTAATTCTCTATCAACGTCTACTGTTACAAGGTAAAGGAGCTTATCGTTTGGTATTTCGAGAGATGCAAAGCCAGGTTCAAATAGTTTTAAATATTCCCCATAGGTAATAAGTATGCATTGAGGATTTTGTGGCATCTGTCCGTGGGATAGGTACCTTTTGGATAAATGCAGTGAATCTTCTATTGCTTTTTCCTTTGTGAGGTATCCTTTAGGTAAATCATGCGAAGGGAGAGTAATATTACTTAAGTCTTTTACTTCTGACGACTTGGAATTTCTTGGAGTTGCTATCATGATAGCTCCAACAGAAAATATAAGAGCTAATACAATTGAGGCTAATATGATGTTTTTCTTTTTCATTTACATTCCTCCTTCCTTTTATTGTCCGAAGTAGTTCCAGTCCACTCCGCTGTCCTTATTTGAGTTTGTGTACTGGAAGTAGTAATAACTGTTGTTTGTGTATGTGGAAGGATTTGCCTGTCCAAAACTATACCAGCCCTGTCCTTCGTAATAGTACTGCATATTGGTGGGATAAACTCTTGTACAGGAGTTAGAATAGTATCTACTTTCCAATCCTACATCAATTTCTTTTGCATAAAGCGTCTGGTTAGAATAAGCTACGTATGTACTGTCAATGTAGACTTTCCATAAACCTCCTGAGTAGAGAATTTCATATGGATGTGTAGTGCCAGGTGAACCTGGAAGAATAGTTGTAATACGGTAAACTGCGTATCCTTGAGCGGAGGAATTTCTTGCCGTATATAATGTCCTGACGCCTGGATCAAAACTGCCACTTACATTCCACCCTTTTGAATAGCCAGCTTCTACCCAGTTGTCTGTAGAATTACCTGTTGTAACCCATATTGTGTGATTTGCCCTTTCGCTTGTTACAGAATAATCTGGATTTGGATTTGCAAAAGTCACCCTTCCTCCTGACCAATTCCTTTGAATTATCCAGCTTACGTAGCCATATGCATTGTAGTGAGTACCTGAATATCCGCTGCAGGTTCTTTGAAATCTGTCTGGAAAATTGCTGAACAGAGATAGATATAGAACAACCAACAAGAGCAAAGCAGTTAGAAGCTTGCTCTTTCTGCCTTTGTTGAAATTCATTTTTCCTTTCATACATCCTCCTTCAATTTAAAAATTTACTTCTCGCACATATGACGTCTGAGAGTGAAAAAAGTTCAGCAGAATTTTTCATTTATTAAAACTTTTATATAATTTTCTTGTGGAAATAAGCGATATAGGAGCTTTGAAGAAAAGCTTTGAAGACCCTCAAGCATTTAAGATTATATATGAGCGATATCATGACAAAATATTCAATCATATTTACAAGCTCACACGAAATATTGATATTACGAAGGATTTAACGGAAGAAACATTTCACCAAGTGATAAAATACAGAGATACTATCATTAAAAGCGGAGCACCCTTTGAAAGATATATTTATAGAATTTCGACAAACAAAGTTTATGACTATTTCAGAGAAGAAAAAAGAATTAGAAGAAAACAGGATAAATTTTATACAAAAGAAGAAATAAAACAAAACCTGGGCGAGGCAAAAACAATTGATGATGAAGAACTGAAAGATGCAATAAACAACCTGGAAGAGATAGAAAGAATTTGTGTGATAATGTATTATTTTGAAGATAAGAACATCGAAGAAATTGCTTTCGCTTTAAGCAAGGGAAAATCCACCATAAGCGTGCTATTAAAAGAAGCAAGAAAAGACTTATATGAAGCACTGCGGAAAAAATTTGAAGAAAGAACGTAATATGTATAGAGGTGATACTATGGGTGAAGAAAAAATAGACAAAAAACTTAGAGAGCTTAAATGGAAAGATGCCGATAAAAATGCAATGGAGAGGCATAAAAAAGAATTTGAACAATCTCTCTTAAGATACGTAGTAGAGGAAAATAAAAAGGAAAATAGAAAAAAGAAAACGCGTTTTTCTTTCACATATGCATTGATGGGGGTTCTGGTTTTTATCTTGCTTTTCTCCATAAACAGGTACATGCAAAGGCAAACATTTTATGAGCTTTTAATGAAAAATCCTACGGAAACAAAGATGTACGATGATATGACGATGCAACCGTCATTTAAAATAAGGATAAATAAAATAACCGAAGACAAGAAACTTGGCATAGTACACTTATATACTAACGTTCAGAATTCCATTATAGTGGTAGATTCGAAAGAGAAAGAGATAATAGGTGTAGGAATTCCTTTGTACGATTACGATAAAAAGATACATAAATACCAGTCCCAGATAGTTTTTCTCACTGATTCAGAGAAAAACAAAGCAAAAGAAATTGCACTGAACAGTCCTTTTAATAAAAGGTTGAGTGCGAAATCAGTTATAGTGAAAAACCCTACCGTGTATATGCTAAGTTATGAGAAGGAACTTCTCTACAGAGTGGCGGCAGTAAAAGTTGCTCTTCCTGATGAAAAAAGCATCACCGTATTTGTGGATTTAACAAGAAACAGAATACTTGATATTATTGATGCGCAAAATGTGTTAGGCGAGCTAATTACAAAAGATCCAGATATACACAACTTCTTATATATGCTTGATGGAGAGTAATGATGTCGCCTTATTCTAGTTTAGATGTTCATTAAAATCTACATTTTTCATTATCATACTTCAATTTTCCGTATATCTAATTAAAATCTCTTCAAAGTATTTATTAGCAATATTAAACTCCAAATTAATGAGTTTCTATCATAAAGAAAAATATCTTGATCCTTTAAAAAATCTATTTCAGAAAATACTAATTGCTAATGCTAAAAAGTTTCCTATCAAAATCATCCCAGAATCCGAACAGCAACCCCTTATCAAACTTGTCGACAAAATGCTCTCCCTCAACAAACGCCTTAACGAAATTGGAGACAAGAAGACAGATGAAAGGGCAGAGATCGAGGAAGAAATCAAACATACCGACAATGAAATAGATGAGCTCGTGTATAAGATTTGCTGGATAGAGATGAAGAAAAGAAAATAATTGAAGAAAGCTTGAAATAAATAAAATCATACGACAATTTAAGCTAAATCCTAGCCAGGATTTTCTCTAATTCAGTTCTAAATAGATGACTTATATCTTGGAGTACATCAGAGAGATTCACTGTAAAAACTTTTCCTTCTATAAGATATTTTGTTGTTTCTGTGTTAATGACAATAAAGTCCGCAAGGGTTTTCAAGGGTTCTGCACCTTCCTTAGCTTCTGTATCTTCTTTCTCAACAAAAAACATTAAGTCTGGCTGTCTCTGCTGAAGAAGAAAAGAGTTACCTTCAACGATAGCATCCCCATCTAGCTCGCCTAAAACGCAGGACAAATAATAGTTGAGTTTCTCTTTTTCTCCTCTTACCCAGAAAACCCTTTTTGCCCCCTCGTTTAAAAAGAATGATGTGTCTTTTTTATCTATCTTCAAAGTAGAACTATCAACAACAATACATTCTGATTTAAAAACCCCTGAATCAGTAATGGCCCCTTCGCCGTAATGTAGAGACGGAGTAATCTTAACCACAGAAAACCTTCCAGGAAATATCCTCAAGAAGACTCTTATGAGTGTTGTTTTTCCAACGTTACTTTTGCCGCCCGAAACAAGTATTATCATTTCTTCGTAGGTTTTGCTCTTTTGAAACCGCTTCTTTTGCGATTTAATTTTTTCTTCTCAAACTCAAATTTCACAAAGCCATTCTTATCTATATAGAGGTAGGCCGAAAAATCTTTTCCTTTCTTGCTTTTGAAGTCAGCAAAAAGAGGGGTCTTCTTTTTTTCTATTAAATCCTTGAGCTCTTCGCGTGTAATTAGCCGGTTACCCATGACCTTTTTCATCCTGAATTTGCAATTTTCATTGTCGCAGAAGTAAGTCTCTTTACCCTCAACAATGTTTCCGTCACAATTAGGGCACTTTGCAATCGGCTTGTTATTTATAACTTCATCTTTAGTCCTTTCGGGAAATATGAATGAAACTTTTCCATTCTCC
>Ga0315288_10000641_pt1 | contig 44008 bp, 28 predicted proteins | sample YL17G11_20_MG_FD_203454 | JGI IMG/M metagenome (GOLD analysis project Ga0315288, IMG submission 203454) | Sediment microbial communities from Yellowstone Lake, YNP, Wyoming, USA - YL17G11_20 | ecosystem: Environmental > Aquatic > Freshwater > Lake > Sediment | place: USA: Wyoming | collected... | reverse complement strand
CAATTTGAAATCAGAGTTGTCCAAGTTCAGCAGGCACGATGTAGTTAGATACGAGGGCCTTCACGATCTGAAAGAATCACCGTCGGCATCAATCAAACATGTCGAGTGCGTTGATTGTCACAATCCGCACGCTGTTCAGGATACGCTTGCAAATGCCCCGGTTGTTCCAGGCCCCATGCGTGGAGTCTCCGGCGTGACAGCTTCCGGGAGCAGCACAGAGAGCGTTCAGTACGAATATGAAGTCTGTTTCAAATGCCACGCGGATAATCCGAACAGACCTCAGTCTACGATCACCAGGCAGATAACCCAAACGAATACGCGGCTTGAATTTGACGCTTCCGCGTTCTCGTTTCATCCCGTTGTGGCGCCCGGCGTAAACCAGAACGTCCCCAGTCTGAAACCACCGATGACCGTTGCGGCTATGGTATACTGTACGGATTGCCATAATTCAGACAGTGCTTCAGGCGCTAAAGGCCCCCATGGCTCTAATTATCCGAATCTTCTCGCCTATCGGTATGAGACATCAGATTATACACAAGAGAGTAGTTATTCGTATCAGCTTTGCTATAGATGTCACAGCCGAAACAGTATTCTAAACGATGAAAGTTTTACAAAGCATTTGGAACATCTGCAGAAACAAATTCCCTGTTCAGCATGTCATGATGCTCATGGCATCAGTTCCGTTCAGGGCACGCGTTTTAACAACAGCCACTTGATAAATTTCGATACGACCATCGTACGGCCGGATCCTGCGACGGGACGGTTGGAGTTCGAGGATACCGGTATATTTCATGGCCGGTGTTACTTAGAGTGCCATAGCAAAATCCATTCCCCCCAAGAGTATTGACACAGGAAAGATTTGCCTGCTGAAAGTAGAAATTAATAAGGGCTGACAGGAGAGAAAACTGCCAGCCCTTATTATTTAACCATGTCGGTGGATTACTGTAGATTTAGCCCGTGAGATACGCTGTAATGTGATAAGGCCGTGCGGCGTAGATTTTAATAGGTGACTGTGGGCAGAGTTTTTACAAATAAAACCGGGACCACCTTTGGGGCAGTCCCAGTTTTATTACTTATCTAAGTTTTCAATTCTAAGCAGCTTACTGCAGCGATTCGACTGAGGTGGGCCGAAGCCCACCTGACATTCCTCACTTAATTGAAGAGTGCCATGATATAGTCGATTACCGTCATGAGAAGGCCTTGGGTTTCCTGATCGTCGGAGCCCTCCTCGATAAGATAACCACCCTGCTTAGTATGCTGGTTAAAGGATACAAGTTCACCAGCTTCATCTTCGTTGATCAATTCAGCTCTGTGACATGAACCACAGGCTCTTGAACCAGGCCCGGTGATATAAGCCGGCACGTCACCAATGTTTCTGTCCCAGCCTGTAATGGAATCAGAGCCCGACAACAAACCAGGCAGCGACCTGGACTGATCGGGCACTTCAAAGGTACCTTCATTGTGGCAGGATTCACAGTTTTTAATTGTGAAATTGGGGTATACATGCTCGACATGGAGATCATAATGTACCGCTTCTACCGGATCGGCGAAATTGACATCTCCAATATCAAATGCCTGGAACGAGTGAATCGCATGGATGTAGGAGTCGATCGACCTTGACTGCATTTCCAGATGAGAACCGCCACTCTTCGTAATGTGACACATCCTGCAGGTAACGATATTCCCGCCTCTATCAGGCGAATGGAAGGTTGTTGCAAGCGCATCATGGCAGGTGTTACATCCATCCTCAACCTTCACGATATCACTGTAGAAGTCATCATCGAAATCATTGGCATTAAGGTCAAAAGTTCTGGAAGGAGAATTGAGTGCAACTTGAACACCATCAGCATTTTCCAGTGCCGGCATAACGGCAATTTCCACTCTCTTTACAGTACCATCAGCGATCAGGTCAGCCCAGGTCGACATATCAACAACGACTTCCCATTTGCCGTCTGCTGCCGAGACTGTCATAGCACGTGGGTGCTCAGCACCTACTTCATATTCCAGAGTTCTCTGATCGCCGCTGGCAATTTCACCATCGTTATTATCGTCAACAAGTCTTTCGTGCGGACCAATGATGAAGTCCTTCGTGTCCCAGCCATACATTCCGACCAGCACGGTGGGTGCAATGTCAGCCACATCGATCCCTGCGAGGTCTGTGACCTCGGCCGCACTGAATTTGATTGTCAGTTTGTTGTCGGCTACAGATGCATCATCAATTGTGACGACAATGGCGTCAGAATACTTCAGATCAGCAGCGGCATAGATCATCTTGTTGTAACCGGTGTGAACTTCACTGAATGCTGGAGCAATTCTGCCGGCGGAATGGCAGTTACTACACTTCCCAAGTGAGATGCTATGGGGCATTACGGTTGCCAGTGCCGGTGCTCTGTTGGCCTGGGTCCCTTCCTCTGGTCCGGTCACAGAGTGACAGCTCTTACAGGTCTCCACTTTAAAGTTAGCATCCGACAATACGACATCAAGTTTACCTTCGTGGCATGTCGCGCAGTTTGACATGGACTGAGGATAGGGGAATTCCATGGCATGCGACATATGCACGTCATTCATGACATTGGCTTTATATGCGTACTTGGCTTTTTCCGCAGCCGTCTTATCACTACCAGCATGTATCTCAGCATACCGTGCAGGATTATCAACTAAGATCTGCCAGTCTTCATGGCCGCCGATTTTTGTGTCGTAATGGCAACTCTTGCAAGCTGCAAAATCGGGCAACCCGGCAACCTCAGCCGCCCTGTAGCCATGCTTCATATAAGGCGTACCGTGGCATTTTTCACAACCTGATACGTTGGCAGCAGATTCATAGGTGGCCACATCACCAAAGGCCTTGCCTGCGTTGGATACGTTATCGTACAGACTCATACCCTCAGTGTCAAGTATGCCGTCGGCAATATATATATAAACTTCAGCATTCGAAAGCTCAGGCGCATAAGTTATACCGGTAGCCGTCACAGAGTATTGGCCGTTCCCCAATGCTACGGGATTTGAGAATGATCTTGAGTTGTCAAACATCCTCGTGGCGTTGTCGTAAGCCACCGCATAATATCTTTGTTGATCAAGAGATGGAAGTCCATCCACATCGATATACGGCGCGCCGTCTTTCATAATTGTGAACGTCATAGTTGTGTTAAAGGCACCAGCCCCGTCAGCGACACTCACAACACTATCAATCGTAACTGCAAAATCGCTGGTATCCGCATAATCATCGTAAATTGCCTGGTGTTTTTTCTCGCCTACTCCGCTATGACAAGTTACACAAGACTCAGGTGGGGATAAAACATCAAAATGGTCTAATTGTACTTGAGCAAACACGCCGGAGTTGCTCACCAACAGGGCGACAAGGGTGAACACTACAGCCATAAAGCTTGTTCTTGTTTGCATCGTATTCTCCTTTAATTTGTTTTTCTTTACAATAAATTTGTGCACAAATCTCAGTATGTTTTGGCTGTTACATGAGAATTATCAACATGCTAAGCCGAATCTTGTCAGCATAATCTCGGGGGCCACACCTCTTTTCCAATCCAATCACGACAAAAATCATCTTACTACTCATTGTTTAAATACTTAAGCTATCCTTAAAAAAGCGCAAACAAAGCGCCATCAATAATATATAGCAAACAATGTGCCAATACATTGATAACAACCACAAAAAAACTATCGCATCCATATACCCTTGCCGAAAAAAGACTTATATTAATTTAAAAAACGATTGTTATATGGATCCACATCATTCTATATTTCATTTTTCCATGCACGAGAAAGATTCGGCGACAGATTCTCATTTACAGGAATGGCTGTTGTTTCTGGTTGTGGTGTATTATATCACCTTTGCCCCCTGACAGGGCTAAAATGAGAATTATGGTTCATCCTGTTACTGAGCAGGTTGAGCTGTAGAGATTGAAGGTTCTAAGTTTGAGATATTCTTCGCCCCAGCAACCGCATGCCTTGTATTGCAGGATTCCGATCTTGCCGTAAATTGCCTATATCTTTACAGGGTTTATTCGATGCTTATGCCAGTACAGAATAAACCGTTTACATATCAAGAGCCTGCAGCCAAGGTCCACGCCATGTTCATATTAAGGAACAAATCCCGATTAACCAAAACTTTCCTTATGAGTCAAAAGCCATCGTTGACAAATAATATTGAAGGCTCTATCTTCAAAAGAAAACCGGCTGGACAAATACTCATCGTATGCGATGGTGGTTGACTAAAAACACAAAACAGCAGAAAATGCCAACATACTTGACATTACGTTTTGAAGTACAAAAGGAAGAAATGGAAAACTTTCAGAGCATGTGCTATATAGAATGAGGCTTTTTTATGAAAATATTCAGGATGATTAAGGTTTTACAAAATATTGGGTGTTTCCTTCTTGTGGGATTGATATTTTCGAGCTGTGCAATCCAAACAGAACAGCCGGAGAAGTCAAAACAAGTTTTGGCTTCGAGCGATTCCAAGGAAACAATCTCCGGCCCTCTCGGCAAGGCGCTTGCAGATTTCAATCGTGGAGCCGCCCTTCTCGAACAGTACAATTACATCGAAGCGGCCAGAGCATTCGAGTCGGTTTTGGAGGCGGCGCCCGACTGGACCGCGGCACGCTTTGACCTCGGATTGGCCTGCTTCAATATGCAGGAAAAACCCGGAGCGCAAAGCTATCTCGATTTGGCACAAGAAGCATTTGAAACCGTATTAGAGTCTGATCCCAACCACCTGCATGCAAGATTTTGTCTCGGCCTATATTACCAGCACCTCGGTGAAAACGAAAAGGCGATTGAATGTTTTCGGAAAGTGTATGAAGGCGACAGCAAAGATCCCTATGTGCTGTATAAATACGCCGAGGCTCTTATTAATCTTGGCTCTGCGGAAGAAGGCACGGAAATGCTTGAAAAGGTCATCGCCATCGATCCGGGTTTTATTTCCGCCGTGTATCGGCTTGCCATCCAGTACCAGCGAACACAAAAACGCGACCAGGCACAGGCTCTTTTTGCTCGATTCCAGGAACTCAAAGAAACAGAGCTGACCGGCGGAACTTTTACGGCTCTCAAGGCTTACGGATCAGTGGGGAAATATTATATGGCACTTGGTGTGGACAATCTGCCTCTGCCGGCGGTGACGACGGCTCCACAGAAACGGATTCTATTTTCCCCCGAGCTAAAACCCTTAAGCGATGCCACTTCAGCCTGGAAATTCCCCGGCGGAAATATAGAGCTTCCGGGAATTGCCGCCGGCGACGTAGATGAGGATGGAGACCTCGATCTCTGTATTACTGCATTTGGTGACAATGGAAGTGTATGGTTATTGCGTAACGATGGTGCCGGCGGATTTTCTCACGATGCAACTTTGGCACAGCAGGGTATCTGCCCCTGCTTCGGCGATGTGGATAACGACGGAGACCTTGATCTTTGGCTTGGCTGCGCGGGTCCGGATATTTATTTTGAAAACGATGGAGAGGCTAATTTCACAACGAAGCCGGACATAGCGGTTGCCGGCGGTAAATTCATGACTCACTTTGCGAGGCTTCTTGATGCCGATAGCGACGGTGATTTGGATTTTCTGGCTTTTCGCCTTGCGAGCGGATCGGTTCCGTCAGACGATACACTCAAGCCTACAGCAGGCAGTCTATATAACAATAACAGGGATGGTTCGTTCACCGACATTGCCGTAAAGCTTGGCCTTACTCTTGAGAATAATCCCGTTACTGCTGCGGTTTATGATGATTTTGATAACGATCGCGATTTGGATTTGGTAATATTTTCAGCACGCGGTGGAACGATTGGCTGGGCAAACGATCGTGGATTGAAATATCACGTGCTGGATGCCGAAACAACCGGCCTTAGGGTGGAAGGCGTTCTCAGCGCCACTTCCGGGGATCCTGACAAAGATGGTGACCGCGACCTTCTGATTTTCACCAATGAAGGAGTGCAGCTCTTTATGAACCAGGGGGGATTCGTTTTTAAGCCTCACCCGGATTTTTCCGAGCGCTGCGGCCGGCTCGGCGGAACCGGCGGACAGTTTGCAGATATGGATAATGACGGCGATTTGGATATTGTTATCGCCGATGCTTTCAGGCGTGACGGGAGCCGGGGCCCGGCACTGCTTATTAATAACTGGCCTGAAGGTCGTTTCATCAACGCGATGGAGGTCGATCCCGGGAATATGCTCTCAGCAATCAATTACCCGGGCAACGCCAGTTGTGTAGTGGCAGATTTTACCGGTAATGGGAATTGCGATATTCTTCTGGCCCCGATAGGCGAGAAACCCTTTCTCGTGAAAAATGTAACGCCGGGCGGCCATTGGATTGAAATCGATCTTCATGGTATCCGCGAGCAGGACAAAAAAACCCGCTCAAATAATTCAGCGATCGGAGCTCGCGTGGAGATCAAGACCGGTTCTGTTTTCCAGCAGTATGTAGTGGGGACTTCCTCGGGCCAGGTAGCCGTGCCTCCGTACCGGATTCACGCCGGCTTAGGGCAATACTCCAAGGTCGATTGGTTGCGTATAATGTGGCCGGATGCAGTTCTTCAGGCGGAGATGGAGCTGCCCGCCGATCAGGTGATAACGATTACCGAGTTGCAGCGTAAGACTTCTTCGTGCCCGCATCTCTTTGCGTGGAACGGTTCGCATTTCGAGTTCGTATCCGATTTCGGAGGTATGGGAGGCATCGGCTATCTCGTAGCGCCGGACGAATACGCCAAGCCTGATCCAACGGAGTATTTGCCCGTTTCGAATATCAAACCGCGTGACGGCGAATATGTTTTTCAGGTACTGGAACCCATTGAGGAAGTCGTTTATTTCGACCAGGCCAAACTAATCGCAGTCGACCATCCGGCGGGAACGCAAGTTTATCCAAATGAGATGATGGCGATTAGTATTCAGCCTGTACCTTTTGAGCTTTTCTGCTTCAAAGATCCGATTGAACCGATACGGGCCGAAGATGATAGCGGTGCCGATGTCACTGAAAATATACGTCTGGTTGACCGGCATTATGCCGGAGCGAGCGAACCGGATTCCCGCTTTATAGGACTGGCGAAAGACCATTTCGTAGAACTCGACTTCGGCGACAGGCTCCAAGCTCTATCGCCTCAATCACGCCTTGTGCTGTTTCTGCACGGGTGGGTCGAGTACCCATACTCGTCGACGAACTATGCCGCCAGCCAGGCGGGTTTGCGCTGCCACGCTCCGAGTATCCATGTCTTCCGCGATGGCCAGTGGGTGGAGCTTTTTAATGAGGTGGGGTATCCCGCCGGTATCCGGCACATGATGACTCTCGATGTGACCGGAAAGCTGCTACCAAGCGATCGGCGAATCCGCATCTCCAGTAATATGGAACTGTACTGGGACTGGATATTTATTGCACCCGTCCTTGAGAACGCGGGGCTCAGAATCCAGGAATTGCCGGTGAAAAGTGCGGATCTTCATTTCCTGGGTTATCCGCAGGAATATTCTCCCGACGGGCGACTTCCGACTCTATATGATTACGATAGTGTCAGCGGTGCCGTTGCCTGGAAAATTATGGAGGGCGACTATACCCGTTATGGCAAAGTGACGGAGCTTCTGGATGAGGCGGACGATTGTTACGTCATAATGGGGCGTGGAGAAGAGCTTACACTCCGATTTTCGGCAGGTGATTTCATTCCGACGCCGGAGGGATTCCACCGTTCGTTCATCCTCAAAACCGACAGCTTCTGCAAGGACATGGACCTTTATTCGGCATATCCCGACACCGTAGAACCACTTCCCTTTCATTCTATGAGCACATATCCATATGGGGCGAATGAAAAATATCCCGACGATAAAATGCGGCAGGAATACCGCAGGAGGTTTAATACCCGGCGGGTAGGAGGCCTGAAAACTGAATAGGATTTGTGCCGAGTCTTCGATATTGGTCCGAAAAAACTCTGATTGGAGGCATCTTGCATTAGAGTCACTTATTCTTTATGATTGGGAGAGAACAGGTCGATATAGAGCGTAATTCGCCATATATGAACATTCTGATCGAGGCAATTTGTATGGAAAGGCATACAATAACTGAGAGGCGGGAAACAGGCAATTTCGAATATTTGCAACGGCCCACTTCGCATACTCCAAAGCTATCTATGGGGGTATTAATGTCCGTAATCATCATATGTGTTTTTAATTGCTGTTTCTTCCAGGTGGCCGCTTTCTCACAGCCTGATGAAAAACCGCAAACAACAGTGACAGCCTCGAATTCGAACGAGCTAACGGCACCGGTCGATTCTGAACTTAGCCCTGAACAAGAAGTTGCCATACTGAAAAAGGAGGAGTTGGAACTTGCCGAAAGGATCATACAAGACTTCCCCAACAACATAAATCCGATCATGCTAATGGGCAACTTATGGGAACGGTATGGTGACGCTACCAGGGCGCTGGAATACTTCAATAAGGTATTAGAACAAGATCCAAAACGACCCGATGTCTATAAAGGCATAGGGTGGTTTTTCATGCACAAGGAACAGTATGAGCAGGCAATTGGATATTGGCAAAAGGCACTTGAAATCGATCCCAACATTCCCGGTGTGCATAATAATATTGCACTGGCTTTAATGGGGCAGAACAAACAAAATGAAGCCATCGAAGAATTAGAGAAGGACATCAATATTTCTCCTCGTTCCAGCTTTAGTTATTTTCTGCTCGGACAGTTATATCTACAGCAGAAAGAGTACGAAAAAGCCAGAGACAATTATGAAAAGGCAATAGAGACCCAGCCCAACTATACTAATGCTTACTACGGCCTTTTTACCCTGTACTCAAGATTGAAGCAGCATGACAAGGCTGTAGAGTACATGGCAATATTCAAAAAACTCAAAGCCGAGGACATGAAGATTCTGAAGGACCGCAATGAGGCGGTTGACGATCTTATTAATATGCGAAAAGGTGCGGCCGAGACGTATTTGCTTGCCGGACAAATGTATCAAGCCGGAGGGAATTTTCAAAAAGCCGAAGAACTCCTGAAGATAGCAACAACATTTGATCCGAATAATATCCTATGTCTTGAAAGGCTGGCATCTTTACATCTGACAAGCAATCGCATCACTGAAGCGATTCCGTTGTACAGAAAAATCAGTGAAATTAATCCCAAAGACCCACTCTGCTACTTGAATATTGGAATCCTTTCGATGCGCTTAAAACAGTTGGACAAAGCAGAAGAGGCCTTCCGCAAAGTTATCGAGGTGGCACCGGGATTCTCCGGCGGCTATTGCGAGCTCGCCCAGATATACCTGAAAACGGGCAGAGGCTTTCCGGAAGCCAGATCGCTTGCGGAAAAAGCCGTGGAGCTGGAACCGACCGCCTTCAACTACTTTGTGCTAAGCTGGGCCTGTGACATGAACGGTGACTCGGAAAATGCGCTCAAAGCAATAGTGCGGGCAATACAACTGGAGCCGGCTAATTTGAAATACAGGAATGTTTATGAGCATATTAAAAGCAAGAATCAATACGATTAGTTCCGCAGAAGGCCAGGATCGTTGGAGGAATATCGGGTATTGGTTTGTGGCCGCGCTCCTATTATTGCATCCATCTGTCGATGTGTTTGCCGATAGCCCCATATTGCTTCGTGACGTTACAAGCCAGACGGGTATAACTTTCGTCCACACAGATGGCGGCTCCGGCCTGCACTACGTAATGGAGACGGTAAGTGCGGGATTGGCGCTTTTTGACTATGACGGCGACGGGGATATCGACATCTATTTTCTAAATGGCGCCCCTCTGAAGGGAACAAAGTTCGACAAGGCGCCTAAAAATGAACTTTATCGCAACGAAGGAGGCTGGAGATTTACCAACGTTACAGACCAGGCCGGCGTAGGAGATACCGGATTCGGGCTCGGTGTGGCTGTCGGTGATTACGATAATGACGGCGACCCGGATATTTATCTCAATAATTACGGCCCGAATGTTCTGTACAGCAATAACGGCGACGGCACCTTTACTGACGTCACGGAAAAAGCGGGTGTGGACAACGGGTTTCAGGTGGGGGCGGGGACCTGCTTTCTCGACATGGATAAGGATGGCGATTTGGACCTTTACGTTTCCATCTATCTTGAATTTTCATACGAAAAACATGTCATGATTACAACCAAAGGATTTCCCGTATATGCAAATCCTCGTTTTTATCCTCCCCATCCCGATTTTCTATACCGCAATAACGGCGACGGCACGTTTACCGATGTAAGTAAATCATCCGGGGTAGGGGATCATGCCGGATGGGGAATGGGAACTGTATGCTGCGACTACGATAACGACGGCGATACGGATATCTATGTCGCGAACGATGTAGCAGAGAATTTCCTTTTTCAAAACGACGGCACAGGCAAGTTTGAAGAAGTCGGACTGATGACAGGCACCGCTTATGATCTCCACGGTGACGAGCAGGGAAGCATGGGAGTAGACTGCGGCGACTACGACAACGACGGATGGCTGGACTTCTATGTAACTTCTTACCAGGGACAGCTTGCCACGCTATACAGGAATCTGGGCAACGGCATGTTTGAAGACGTTACGCTGGTGACGGGAGCGGGAGCGGGAACACTCCCCCATGTGACGTGGGGCAACAGCTTCGTCGATTTTGATAATAACGGGTTTCGAGACATTTTCGTCGCTTGTGGCCACCTGCAGGACAATGTCGAAAAATTCGACGATACAACCACATATTTCGCACGAAACATACTCCTGATGAACACCGGTGATGGGAAATTCATAGATGTGTCCGATCAAAGCGGTGACGGCATGAAGATAAAGCTTAGCAGCCGGGGTGCGGGCTTCGATGATTTGGACAACGACGGTGATGTGGATGTTGTAATACTAAACTCACGCCGGGAACCTACTATTTTGAGAAACGACTCACCTTCCAAAGGGCATTGGCTGCAAGTTCGTTTGAAGGGCGTGAAAACTAATCGTGACGGGATAGGCGCACGTGTCAAAGTTGTGTCGGGTGATTTGACTCTTATAGACGAAGTTCACAGCGGTCGAGGATATCAAAGTCATTACGGCACGCGCCTTTACTTCGGACTGGGCAATCGTGACAAGGTGGACTGCATCGAGGTTCGCTGGATCGGCGGTGGAGTTGACATCATAGAAAATATCGGCGTAGACCAGCTTTTGACCATAACGGAATCAAGTAATAATTCACCAGTAAGTACTGGAGCTAAACAGAAATGACGAAGCACAGGGCTTCTCAAGGATCGGAGAAAAAAAGAGCAGATTCTCGTCGCTGGAAACCGCAAGCCAAGCCGTCTCGAATGGTGGGATCGCTACTACTCAGTATAATCGCCTGTGTTGTAATTATTGCATTTTTTATTACTATGCCGACTTCGAGAACCACGCCTACATCGCAAAACGGCACGCAATTTCCACAAACGAATGCCGCTTCCACCTCCGCACAAAAGTCCGAGCAAGAGGTCATACCGACAAAACCTGAACTCACCGAAGAGCATCAGGATCGTGCCTTGCGAAAAGAGCAGCTCGATGTCGCACTTAGTCTTCTGTCGGCTTTTCCTAATGATACAAATGCGGCTTTCCTGGTCGGGATGGTGTATTTTGAGCAGGGCAACGTGGTAGATGCCGAGGAGTACCTGGAAAAATCTTTGAAACTCGAGCCCAACCGTGCAGACGCCTACGACCATTTAGCCCGGATTGCTCTTCTAAAAGGGCAATACGATAAGGCACTAACGCTTTTCCACAGGGCGATTGAGATTGATCCAAAAACATCCGGAATCCACTTTCGTATCGCAAAAGCTCAGGTGTTCCTTGGGAAGCTGGAAGATGCTGTTCGAGAACTGCAGAAGGACATCGAAACATTCCCGCAGGCCGTCGAGAGCCATAGCCTGCTCGGAGAGACGTACCTGCAGTTGAAGGAATACCAAAAAGCCAAAGAAAATTTCGAAGCGGCAATTCGAATCCAGCCGGACTACACAAAGGCATACTATGGGCTTGCCACCGTGTGCACAAGGCTCGGGCTAAAGGACGAAAGCAGGCAGACCCAGCAGAAGTTCAAGGATCTCGAAACCGTAGATCAAAAGGCCGGCAGACACTGGAGGCAGGTGTTTGAGCCGTTGATGGTGACACGCAGGAGCGTGGCACACACACATACAGATATCGGCAGAGTCTACCAAGAACATGGAAACCAGGACATGGCAGAGCAGCTTTGGCAAAATGCGGCCAAGCTCGACCCGAACAATATTGAGTGCAGGTTTCACCTGTCGGCGCTGTACCTGCAAAATCTCAAACTTTCAGAAGCCCTCGGATTATACGAGCAGATTACGCGGATCGATCCGGAAAACGGAGTCAGTTACCTGTTCATAGGAAATATTAGCACCCGATTGAACCGGTTCGACGACGCCGAGAAGGCCTACAAGAAAGTAATAGAAGTTGCCCCAAAGCGGTCCGACGGATATCGTGCACTCGCCCGGCTATATCTACAGCTCAATCGTAACTTGCCCGAAGCAAAAACGCTTGCATCCAAGGCCATAGAGCTGGAACCGACCGCGATGCATTATTACATTCTTGCCGCAGTCTGTGACAAGAATGAAGATCGTATCGGTGCGCTTGCGGCCATTGGACAGGCCATAGAGATGGAGCCGGACAACATGCAGTACCGGAGAACTCAACAACTGATTCAGGAGAAAAATTAACATGATAATTTCGGATCCTGGTTGCCGGGGCGAATGTTTTGTACGTAACGGTGCAAATGCCGGATTACTATGCCTGTGTTTTTTGCTCGTCAATTGCGTCTCGGCCTCGATCCAGCTTCGGGATGTTACAAAACAAACCGGCATATCATTCGTTCACACCGACGGCAGTTCCGGCAAACGCTATATAGTTGAAACCGTCAGCGCCGGTTTGGCGCTCTTCGACTACGATGGTGATGGAGATATCGATATTTATTTCCTGAACGGCGCGCCGCTCCGCGGAACCAGCATAAAAGTACCACCTAAAAATGCTCTTTATCGCAACGACGGCGGTTGGAAATTTACTGATGTTACAGATATATCCGGCACGGGCGACCTTGGATATGGTTTAGGTGTAGCGGTCGGCGATTATGACAATGATGGGGACCCGGATATTTACCTGAATAATTACGGCCCAAATGTCTTGTACAGCAACAATGGTGATGGAACGTTCACCGACGTGACAGAAAAAGCAGGCGTAAGCAACGGCCATCAGGTTGGGGCAGGGACATGCTTTCTGGACATTGACAAAGACGGCGATCTCGATCTCTACGCCGCCAATTACGTCAACTTCACTTACGAAAACCATCAGATAGTCCGCTTCAACGGCTATCCGGCATACGTTGGGCCGATGAATTACCAGCCGACGTCCGATACCTTGTACAGGAATAACGGCGATGGCACATTCACTGATATAAGCATGGAATCCGGAATCGCCGAACATAAAGGAACCGGTATGGGGATGGTTTGCGCCGATTACGACAACGACGGCGATACGGATATCTTCGTTGGCAACGATGTCGCCGGAAACTCTGTCTTTGAAAACGACGGCACCGGGAAATTCGAGGAAGTTGGGCTTCTCACCGGTTTGGCATACGATCTCAGCGGAACCGCCCAGGGAACAATGGGCGTCGAATGCGGCGATTACAATAACGACTGCCTGCTCGACTTTCATGTGACTTCCTATCAGCGAGAGCTCGCCACACTCTACAAGAACCTGGGGGGCGGCTCCTTTGAAGATGTCACACGAATTACCGGGGCCGGTGATGCAACGCTTCCACACGTAAAGTGGGGCAACGGTCTTGTCGATTTCGATAACGACGGCGACCGCGATATATTCATTGCCTGCGGTCACCTGCATGACAACGTTGAGCTTTTCGATAACGTAACATCCTACCACGTGAAAAACATTCTTCTGGAGAATGTTGGCCCGGAAAGGTTCGTTAACATCTCGGACAAGTGCGGCGACGGTCTGGCGGTCAAACTCAGCAGCCGCGGCGCCGGCTTCGATGACCTGGATAACGATGGAGATATCGATGCAGTAATTCTGAATTCCAGGCGGGAACCCACGATTCTCCGCAATGATTCGGTCAAAAACAATCACTGGATTCAAATTCGCCTCAAGGGCGTTAAAACAAATCTGGACGGAATAGGGGCACATGTCAAAGTCACGTCGGGGGATTTGACTTTATTAGACGAAGTTCACAGCGGACGCGGGTACCAAAGTCATTACGGCATGCGTCTTCACTTCGGACTGGGCAACCACCAAAAGATCGACCGCATCGAGGTCCGATGGATAGGCGGCGGCATCGATGTGTTTGAGAATATCGCTGTGGATCAACTTATAACGCTGACGGAAGGCGGCTCAAAGACCGGATTCAAGTGATTTCTCCTGTGAAAGCATTCGCACATGGCCATTTCGTACCGTCCCGAGGTGGATTAATCGTGAATTGCTTCCGAGTGGGTCCCATTGTATTTTCCCTGTAACCCCCTGCCAGGGAGAAAGTGACCTTACCGCATCGTGTATGCGTACCCGATTTAGCCCGGCTTTGTGTATCGCGGCAATCAGAAGATTCACGGCATCGTAGGTATGTGCAGCAAGATAATCCGGCTGCTTTCCAAAGCGGGAAGTAAATTTTTCTTCAAAACTGTTTGATTCTTTTACGTGTGTATAAAGCAACGGAAAGACCACTCCCTCAGCCGCATCACCTGCTTGTTCAAGAAAACTTCGGTTGCCCATCCATGGCCCGCCGAAAATCAGGCCCTTGAATCCTTCCTGCCGGATAGCAGAGATTATTTGCGCGCTCTGCCGGGCTGCGGCAATTAGAACCAGTGCGTGTGCCTTGTTATGCACAATCTTCTCCACAAGCCCGTCGTAATTACTTTGACCGGGTTTAAATTCATAATGGTAAGAGGGCGCCAATTTGTGTTGGATAAAGGATCTTGTGAGTTCGACCGTAAAAAGGTGTGAATCGTGGTCCACGGCCGATACAAGGAGAAAGGATTTTTCCCCAACTTCCGACGCGATCGCCTGTGCTAAAATCGGCGCCAACAGGTGATCTCCCGGCAGGCACGAAAACATCCATGGTACATTGGCAAGGTTTACCGTCTTATCCGTGCTTGCGGGACTAAGCAAGGTCAAACGGGCCTTCGCAACGACTTGTTCGGCAAGATGCGTTGATGGCCCGTCGATTCCGCCGATGACGGCCCAGACTTTGTGCACGTAGGCCATGCGGGTCACTTCTGTGACTCCCGAGCCCCAGGGATTATCCGACCAGCCCGCAACCAATCGAAACGGCAGGCCATTGTAGCCTCCGGCCCGGTTGGCTTGGTCAACGGCTAAGCAGGCCGCGTTCCACATGTCACATCCTCGCGGGTCAGAAGGCATGCTGGGGCCGAAGTATCCAATCAGCACTTCTTTGACATCGGCGGGAGGACATTTCTCGCGTCCCGGGCCCGCGTAGTCTGTTTGTCGGATTCTTGCGTCAAAAAATACTTCGTGAGATAAATCCTTCCCGGAGTGAGTGCCCCCCGCCCATATCATAGAAGACAGGGCAAAAAGCATGAAACTCGTATGGAGAATCCTATACATATACGTCTATTGTCCTTCCGGGGGCTTAGCAGCCAGCGGTCGATTGACTCTGTCGCGTAGAGGAATATAGTCTCGCGGTATCTCAAGATCTTCTCTGGAGTAGAACTTCCAGTTACCATTTTCCCATTTAGCCAGATATACGTCACCAACATCATCGAGGCAGGCACTCAGCATGATATCACCCGTTACACCCTTCCATGACGTTGCCCTGTACGCCAGCACATCCCGGATTTTTGCCCGGTTTAGACCTGCCACCTGTACGGCCCAGATGAGCATATTCATGCCGTCATAAGCGTGAGAGGCGAACGTTTCCGCCTCCTCTCCGAAGCGTTTTCTAAACACTTCTCGGAATTCGGCGAGCATTGTATCTGATCTGGTCGGATTCCATGAATAGGGACAAATGACTCCTTCGGCATTCGGCCCGGCAATTTCCACGAATTCGTCGGAAAGACAGCGGTCGGAAACAAAGTAAGGATACTTCATTCCCATAGAGCGCATTTGATTAAGAACACGTGCGGCTTCAGGGCCGTCGCCCCAATGAATAATTGCATCCAGGTTGGCATTCTTAAGGCGCTCCAGTTGCAGCGAGAAATCCTCGGTTCCCATGGCGTAAGACATCTCCAATATAATTGGATGCCCCAGTCGTCTGCTGCCATCGTGGATTTCACGAACGCCGAAGCGGCCGTAACGGTTATTGGAACGGATAATCCCGATTCGTTTGAGTCCGAGCTTTTTGTATATATAATCGATAAGAAGGTAGCTTTGCTGTCGGTCATCACTAATACAGCGAAAGGCCCACGGGATGTTCGTTTCGATGAATGTGGGATCGGTGTCGCCGGAGTTCATCATGACGATTTCGGCCTTTAGCGCAACGCGAATGGCAATGTGGCTGTTGGCACTGTCAATAGTACCAAGAATCGCCCAGACTTTATCCTTATAAGCCATTTTGATGATTTCGTTGCCGGAAGCGCCCCAGAGCCCATTATCGTTGCTGATGACCAGTTCGAAGGGAATGTTACGCTTGAGATATCCCCCCTTGGCGTTTGCCTGTTCGATGGCGAGCCGTGCACCCTGGAGCATTTTAACGCCCAATGGTTCCTCATGACTTTTTCCGCCGGTAGCGACCGAAACGGTTGACATGATAGGACCGATGAAACCGAGCTTGACTGTCTCTATGTCGTTCGGCTCAGGGATTGCTCGGCCCGGCCCGGTGTACTCTATTTGGAGCAGGAAGTGCTCCTTATATGGTTCGACGTGTCGAAAAGGCTCGACATCCCGTGTAGTTTTTGCGTAATTCTCATCCTTCCGCAACCCGAGGTTGGGAACTTCATAAGCACTGACAGAATTAATTTTTTGGAGAATTTCGAGCGTTGCAGCATCAACCTGTGTATCTGATTCAAGGTTCTCTTGTTTTCTTTCCTTCTGTCCGGCACAAGAGAAAGCAAACAGCATAAGGACTGCGAAAAGTAGAATCATATATCGCTTCATAGCTTAAACCTCCACACTATTTAGCCAAACATCGCTAAAAAGTAAATGCATTTATTCTTTTGCTAATTCTCCCGCTTTCGTTCTCACATTTCCTACTGAAGGTATAGATTTATCTTTTAATCCTTTATAATAGCCGGTACCGATCGCCCAACCAACTCCTTTTGATGTCCCTACCCAGGCGTCGTTACCGTCAAATTCAACCCAGAGCATGTAATTGTGGGGGATACTCTTCGGCATATCAATGACTTCAAGAATTTCCTTACTTCGACTGACAACCGCTTTGCCCCTGTATGTATTGGGGTCCATGGTGTATGTGATCCAAGTATCTGAGGGAAAATCAGCCAGCACACCCAGGCCTTTATCGGTTGCAAACCACGCTTCGTTGGCATCTCGACCTTTGACGGCATTGCCGAAGTCACTGGGCAGGCCCGTTTCATGAGAATACAGACCTCGCCAGTGCCGGCCATCGTAGCGGCTCATCCCAAAGTAAGTGGAAACCCATAAAATGCGATCGATATAACTGGTGCCCGTGGTGACTACGTGAACGATTCCATCGTCTCTATAAAGGTCGATCTCCATTTCACCATCCGGATCGAGATAATCCTTCCACGTTTCGGTGGCTATATCGAACTCCAGGACGCCGCTGCCCCAGATGCCAAGATAAACCTTCCCATCGTTATAGGAGACACCGTAGTTCCATATCTCCTCCATCGGCGAATTTTTCTCCGTGTATATCGTCCATTCGCCGGTAATAGTGTTGTACCTGCTGGCGCCGGCAGTTGTTGCCGCCCATATATTGTCGTTTTCAATGGCAACTCCATAGACCACATCATTGACCAATCCACTATTGAGCTGGTTCCAGTGGTCGAATCTACCGCCGCTCAGACGCGCAAGTCCGCCGCCAAACAGTCCTATCCAAAGCTCCCCCGTTTTGGGATTAACATCGAGGGCGGAGACTGCACACCAGGGAAGACCGTCTTTTTCTTTCCAGCTTTTTATCTTTAGAGTTTTTTTGTCGATACAGGCCAGGCCGTCTTCGCTGCCTATCCAGACGTTCGAGGCATCTGCCTTTACTGCGAAAATATGGTCATTAGGAAGACCGTCTTTTGCAGTGAAATGCTTCCATTGCGTATATACGTAGGGCATTTTTTTCTCCCCGGCGAGAAAGGAAACAGAGCCAGAGACGGATGTGTCATCTGTTTGGGCCATTACCTTGCAGGGTACCGCAATCGCAAGTAACAACACGATTATAAGCTCTAATGCAGCTATGAAATATTTCATAAGGATTCCTTATATTTCAGTGTCGGTCGACTATAGCGTCTTTAGATACTCTATCAAATCATTGAGCTGGTCTTTAGTCATATCATTTGTCACACCATGCGTGTCATTGGGATTATACCTGGTCCATATTTCTTCAAGAGTTTCAGCAATTCCATTGTGCAGATACGGAGCGGAATCATAGATATTGCTCAGATGCGGCGTGTCAAAACGCGATTCACGGTCGAGAGGAAACTTTGTCCCGATATCGTGACGGTTCCGGTCCGTATAAAGCGGGGGAAAGTGACAAGTGGCACACCTGTTTTGTTTCGGAATGACACGGCCGTCATTTGTCATTGTTCTTTCAAACACTTTTTTTCCGCGGCGCTGCGCATCGGAAAGTTCCGCTCCCAAAGGACGGTACCGATTCGGAGGTCTTGGAATAGTACAGATGTAGGTATCCAAAGCAGAGAGTTCTTCGGGTGTGAAAGGTTGAATTCGGGTAAAGAAAACTGCAAGTCGCGGCCCGCATTGACGCTGGAGGCTCGGATTAGTTCCTTCCCATTTGAATGGCGAGGTATCAAGAATCCCCCTCAGTGTCCGGTTGTCAACGGGACTGATCCCGATTCCATCCGGCTCGATATCGTAGGTAAGCCCGTCGACGTGCCCATCGGGATGGCAAGAGTGACATGAAAACTGGCGACGAAAGGTGGTATCGGCGCTATGGAAAAGGCGCTCGCCATAGCGCACTTTCGTGACTATCTCGGGGCCTCCAAGATCAATCCTTGCGACGGCTTCGAGCCTATCGAGATCGATCACCGTCAGCGAATCATCCAGTGCATTTGCAGCGAAAGCGGTTTTCCCATCCGGGGTAATTATAATCCCTCGCGGGCTGTCCTTCGTGGGGATATGGGCGATAACAAATTCGGTAGGCTTGCCCAGGTGATTCGGGAAAACGTGCTGGCGCTCATGAGCTGAGGCGGCTTCGAGCATGGAAATAAGCTTAGGGACATCCACGACGGCAATACGGTTCGAGCCGGAGCTTGTCACCAGTGCCAGCCTGCCGTCCGGCGTTATTGCGACATCTGTCGGATCAGGAAAACACATGCCTGGCTCATCGAGAAGCACCTGGTCCACATGGCCGTTCTTCCAGACGATTCCAAGTCCGTTGGTAATTGTCCAGCCCTGGAGCAGCCGGGTCATCGGGACAAGATTTTTCGTGCGGTTGAGTGTAATCAGGGCGAATTTCCCGCTTGGGTGCCAGTCGACGCCCTGAAGAAGGTTTGCCGCCGGGATAACAACGCGGTCTTGTATGACCGTTCGGGCAGTATCAATAGCAGTAACCTCAGACATAGATGCCGTGCGAAACTTCACAAAACGTGAAAGGTTATTGGTGACATAAATGAGCGAGCCGTCGTCAGAGCGTGACAAAGACCACGGGCTTCGACTCGCACTGAGACGTTTGATTTCTTTCAAAGTAATCGTATCAATCACTGAAATACTATCTGCGGACGTGTTGAGAACATATAAATGCTTTCCGGAAGCATCGGTCAGCACACCATGCGGTTCGTCGCCTACGGGAATAGTGGCGAGGACTTTACGTGAAGGCACATCGACAACGGACACAGTATCGTCAAGACGATTACTTACATATGCTCTTGCCCCATTGGGGCTGAATGTTACGTCCGTCGGATGATGACCAACTGATACCTCAGCAACTTTTTCAAGCTTTCGTACACTGACAACGATGATCGTGTGAGAGGCCTCACATGCGACGTAAATTTCTTCGCCATCAGGGCCCAGGGCCATATTGAGCGGCGTCTTGTAGCAAGGTGCTTGACTAACTACCGGAGGTACCACCGGATGAGCGATCTTTTTCATAGCCTCGTCAAAATCAAAAGGCTTGTCATGCGCGTTTTCATGACATCCAAGACAGGCCTGACGTGTCACTTTCTTGAGGCCGGCAGCTTTTGCCGCACGGGGATCTCTCATTATCGCTTCCGGATAATAATTGCTGCCCGCACCGTGACATGCCTCGCACCCGACGCCTTCGTACAATGAATATAATTCTATCACACCCTCCGCAGGCTGATGATAAGCGGTCGTATGGCATTTCAAACACGCCAGGCTGGTTTGAGGATCATCTTTCAATCCCTGCTTTTTCGCAATTTCATACGCTTCGTCCGTTGCCAAGACAGCATATGCCCTGGCATGAGCGCTCATTCGCCATTTGCTGAACTGATAATCCATCGCCGCACCCTTATGACATGCTGCGCAGGTCAGAGTCCCGATGTATCTACCTTCACTTTTTGCAGAATCCGTCACAACCGGCCATTGCTGCATAGAACCATACTTGAAGTCTTTGGGATTTGGATGAGCGATATCAGACATTGCCTGATTCATATCAAGATTGGGCAATTTGTGAACAGCAACGTGAGAACCCTTCTCCTGGTGGCATCCCATGCAGTCACTCACGGCCGGCATCATCAGGCCCGCCTTTTCCGCTGCTTCACGATTGCTCATAATAGCCGCATCCATGTACTCGCTTCCCGGGCCGTGACATTTTTCGCATTGAACCCCGTCTTCGGTAAAAAATGTCTCGTCTTTTTCCCATTCTTCAGCATGGGCACCGGTCGCGTGGCAACCGAGACATGTCGGCGATTCCTGCGGTTCCTGTGGTATACCGCTCAACCGGGCAATTTTTTTCGCATCCGGTTCGGCCAGGACGGCATACGCCCGGGCGTGCCTGGAAGACAGCCACTTGCTGAACTGGTACCCCATACTTTTGCCCTGGTGGCATGCCGCGCATACCTTTACCCCAACATAAACCGGATGCTTTTGCCCCCCTTCCTGAGCCCAAAGGGGAAATGAATGAGTCACTGCAACGATTAGAATTAGAAGATAACCACGTATCTTACAGTTCCAGCCCATATCAGGACCCCTGGATTACAATGATAATTTGATTTGAATTCACATCTTTAAGTTTTGTGGTCTGCTTGTCCGGCCAGCGAATTTCCACGGTATCCGCTTTTTTGCTTTTGCCCAGACCGAAATGGCATCTCGGATCGGCCTGCGAAAGATAGCCGGTTACCGGAATCAGGTCCCGCCCTTGTGTGAGCGAACCGGCAGTTACGACAACGCGTACCCCAACAGCATCGCTTTTACCTCCCGGCAGCCGTGCCTGGACGGTCAGCCAATTGTTATTGTTGCCGCCATCATTCCGCAGAAGCCTTGGGGAATCGTTCAGGTTAATTACCAGCAAATCAAGGTCTCCATCGTTGTCATAATCGCCGTAAGTGGCACCACGCCCGACATATTTCTTTTTGAAATAGGAGCCTGATTTATTCGCGACATCCTCAAAACATCCCGTACCGTCGTTTCGCATAAGCACATCTTCTTCCGTATATTCATGATGGGCGTTGCCGTTAGCTACGAAGATATCCAAATAACCGTCGCAGTCATAATCGAACAGGACGCCGCCCCAGCCGGTGTACTGCCCGCAGACAACTGCAAGGCCGGCCGGTTCTGTGCGGTCCTCGAAATAGTCCTTTCTGTTCATTAGAAGACAGCCGTATCCCATATCGGGAATGTAAATATCGAGCCAGCCGTCACGGTCAACATCGCCGATCGCCGGTCCCATCGAAGAAACTCCCTGCCCCCCCTCGCCAAAAGCCAGGCCCATGACAAGGCCTTCGCTCTCAAACGTGCCGTTGCCCTTGTTCCTGAAATAGTAGTTCTCCATCGCGTCGTTGGTAACATAAATGTCCAGGAATCCATCGTTGTTCAGATCCGCAACAGTAGCACTCATTGCTCGACCGTTCGGCTGAAAAATTCCCGCTGCTTTGGTGACATCGGTAAAAGTCCCATCACCGTTGTTACGATACAGTGTATCCGGCTGGCCTCTGTAGCTGAGTGGGCCGGGATAACCCGCCGCCGCATAGTATGAACGAAATTTACCACTGTCATATTCGAGATAATTTGCGACATATACATCAAGGTCTCCATCGCCATCGTAATCAAACCATGGCGCCGAAAGGCTCCAGCTCGAATTCGCAAGCCCTGATGATTCGGATATGTCGGTGAAGGTCCCATTTCCGTTATTGCGGTAAAAAACATTCGGCCCGTAATTCAGGACATAAAGGTCAAGGTCGCCATCATTGTCAAAATCCGCGGCCGAGCAGCCGAATCCAAAACCTTCGTCGCCGACACCGGCTTCTTTGGTGACGTCACTGAACGTTCCATCCCTGTTATTTCGATACAGTGAGTTGGTAAGTTTTCCTCGAAGAGTTCGGCCCCGATTATCGTTGACGTTTTTAAGCCAGCAACCATTAACGAAGTAAATATCAAGCCAGCCGTCTCCGTTATAGTCAAAGAACATTGCTCCGGCGCCGGTACCCTCGACGATGTTACTGAGGTCGAAGTCCCCATAGCTATGCTTGAATTTAATACCCGCCTGCCCGGTCACATCGGTAAAAACCGGAAGAGTTTGCTCTGCACCGCTGCTGATTGCAACCTGAAACATCAACACAAACATTAGAAATCTCAACATATTCACTGGCTACTTCCTCCATTGTCCTTTTTGGATTCTCGCATGTTATCCGGGCGCGGGATGCCGTCCCAAAGAGCTCCCATATCAATCCATTCGGCAAAGGTTCGTTTCTCATCTCTGGTCAATTCCTGATCCTTAATCGGCGGCATTTGAGGCACCTTTGGTTGTGAAAATGTAATGTCCTGCGGCCTTGAGGTGTTTCGCCCAAATATGCGCCATATTAGCGGGCTGGTCCGCGCCTTGCCCGGATGGACATATTTTCCAGAACCCGGTCGGTCTCCCGGGGCAAGAAGGCTCTCATAACTGCGATTAAAGCAGGTTTTATAGTCGGCTTGAGCGGCCGATGAGAGATCGTCTGTAAGGCACAGAGCAGGAACAGCCTGGCTGTGGCATCGGATGCATTTTTTTGCTATGATCGGCATAATATCTCGCCGGAAATCGACTGTTCGCCTTTGTTCAGCAGGTAAGTTGAGTTTGACGGAAGGATGAGTAACAGCTTTTACCAGAACATTCTCCGGCGTAAGCTCGCCATCTTCGTGACACCCGATACAGCCTCTCGGCTCATGATTTTTGGCCCAAATCCAGCCGCAGCTTCGCAGAGCCATACCATCAGCGTCCAGCGTTTGTAGCTCAATAGGAGTATTGGCAGGTATCTCAATATTGAAAGAGCCATCCTGTTCGATGTCTATTTCACCAAGAATCCGTCGCTGCGCCACAGGCGTGGGTACAACGCGAGAGCCCCCCGGAACTTTTGCCCCACTTGAGGTGCGGATATCCGGGGCGACTGGTGCCGGCAAGAGGCCTTCAAGAACGCGAAGTCTTTTGACTGTTCCGCGGGGCATCCACTCCGGCTTATCAAAGTCAGAAATACAAACATCTATACAATAGAGTTTGCCGTTGGGATCCTCTTCTGTGACTACACTCGAGCGCCCATCCGGCTCGGAACGCGGATATACCATCTTTGCCTGTATGTCATGATAGCCGGGGCTGTCAAAAATCATCTCAAGTTGTCCGCTGGAAGGATCGAGACGGTAAACACCGTGTGTATCCGTATCATCTCGTGATCTTCGGGACACAAGTATTCTTCCATCGGGAAGCGGTGAAGGAGAATGGAATAAACCATCGGATTCGCGCGTGATCTGTCGATAAGAATTAAGCGGTCTTCGCAGAAGCGTACTTCCGATGCTGCCTGCTCCATCCCACAGAAGCTGGTCGGCTTCGATAAAAACAGCCAAACCTTTTGTGGTGGTGCACGGCATACGTTTAATTCGCCTGCCCTGATCGGCGTAAAACATCGCATAATCCGTGCCGTCGATGTTGATGCTGCACAACGCGATGCGCCCATCCAGTCCTCGATCCAATCCGGCTCTTTGCCAGCTCGCAAAAAGCAGCCGACCATCCTGCATGATGTGTGGGTCCATATCACTGGACAGATTGAAGGTCAATCGCCATAACGCTGTTCCATCGAGTTTACATGAATAAAGACTGGTGGCTGACATAACTCCGGTTTCATTAAGAACATCTTTTTCAGAACCTACAAAAGTTACCTGGTGCCTGATAGCAATCATGTCAGCCCAGCTTTCTGTTACCTCTTGCGAACCGACAGTGGTTGTCTGGTCCTTGGGCTTTGGAGGAGCGATCGTATATAACGCCGGCTGATAACAAGGGCCTCGGCAGTTGCCCATAGCATTAGTTATCTGCTTGATATTTGAGCCATCTATTGACATTTCAAAGATGTTCCAGTTGTCTGTGCGTGTTCTTTTGGCCGCGAAAAGGATATGCGTAGCATCGAATGAAATCGCAGGATCGCAAGCGCTATGAAAATCCCTGCTCAATTCTTCTATAGATGAATCCGGGTTTACTTTAACAAGTCGTGCTCCGTCGCCAAATTTCAGGAACCAATCGACCTTGGCTTCCTGCCGGTCAAAAGCCGTTACTGCCTGTTGACTCGACGCCGAAGGCAATTGGGTGACAATAAACGCATTTTCAAAGTGACCACGCAGCGGTGATACCAAAGTCAAGCTTTGTCCCGAAACCTGTGTTATAATTCCACTCAATAAAACGATAGAACAGCAGAAAAGGAAATTTCCTGAGCACATTCGGCTATATCCATTATGTCCAAAACAGGCCTTGTTCACTCAACCACCTTTTTATTTTAAAAGAGGAAAAGTATATACCCCAAGGGTTTTGCCCCCAGAGTTTCCATTTTCGTTAGACAGGAAGTTCTGTACGCTCCATGCTACGATGCGCTCCTAAGGCAATTCTTAAGTATGATTTTATATTAAGAAATAGGAAATTAGTCAAGTAAAATCTCTTCTTCCTGTAACAGGCATAGAATTCGGTGTCTCTGCGGCAATTCTCTAACCGATCCGAATTGTATCCACCTCAATCTCAAACAGCAGGTCGTCTCTGCAAATACAATTTTCCGCAATTACCTCAAGGAATAGCGGGATTTTATTATTGATGCGGCACTTCTCAAATAGCGGCGCGTCTTCAGCATTTTTGAAATAGGCCAGGCCTCTCGTGACGTCGGCCCAGTCCATACCTCGCGACTCCAGAATTGCGTGCACTACCTGCATTGTCAGTGCCACCTGGGCCTCCGGGTTACCTACATATGCCGTTATTCCGTTCGGGTCTATACTGGCCGTACCGGAAATATACAATCATCGATGATCAGGAAGGTCAATTTCTACCGCCCGGCTGAATGAACTACCATATTCGACAGCAGCAGATTGCAGCGGCGAGCGCACTTCAAAAGCCCGCACCCCTTTACTCTTGGTTTTCACTGCCAGCAGACCGCTCACCAGCGCCGTCCCGGCTGAATTGCACCCGCCGACTCCCGTACTGGCCGGAACTAATCCTTCTTAAACCCGCTTTTTATGAAAGAAACCGTCACGAACCTTGTTTAAATCACTATACCAGTCCAAAATATTATTATTATAAAACCATGTCCGTAAAACATGGCTGAATTCCAAACCGGCAGCCTCAAGCACCTCTTCCATCTGATCTAATATCATGCATGCCTGTTCACTTCGTGATAGATGAGCACGTCTCGGCAGCAAGCCACCCAGATGGCAATACCTCCTGTGAGATAACATGTGCTTTTCTCGCCCGAACAACATCTGCCATTATCGGAAAAAGTGACTGTTCAGGCTCGTTGCCATCGGGAACCAAGGTCATAAAATATTCATGGAACGCCCCTCTTTTCAGTGTTATGATTTGTAGACATGAAGAGGTACTTTTCTGAATATCCGCCACATATTAAGAACTGAATGTTTAGAACAGGAAATGTTGGCGTTTTGTAGGGACTTTCCCGGATTTAATAAATCATATCGCACCCGCAAAGCATGTGTGTTATGACAATTGAATTGCACAAAACTTGCCGGCAGATATACTTTACGATTGATTACTATGCTTCAATATATCTTATTGGTTATCGGTTTCATACTGCTTATTAAAGGTGCGAACCTTCTCGTCGACGGTGCATCGTCTGTCGGAAAGAAGCTGAATATTTCCGACATGGTCATAGGTCTTACCATAGTCGCATTTGGCACATCTTCACCGGAACTGTTCGTCAATATCTTCGCCAGCATCAAGGGCAATACGGATATTGCCATCGGAAATGTGCTGGGCAGTAATATTGCCAACATATTTCTGATACTTGGGGTATCCGCGTTAATCTTCCCCCTGGCGGTCGGCAAAGGGACCGTTTGGAAAGAAATACCACTGAGCCTTTTGGCCGCCTTGCTTTTAGGAGTCATGGCCAACGATCGTTTGATCGACAAGAGCGATACTTCCGCGTTGACCAGAATCGATGGGCTGGTATTCCTCGCGTTCTTTATCATCTTTATGTACTACTCGTTTGGCATTGCGAAAAGGATAGACGGCATCGATATCCACCTGCCTCAAAAACAATACGGGCTGCTGAAATCTTTACTCCTGATTGTTGCAGGACTCGTCGGCCTGAGCGTGGGCGGCAATTGGATTGTGAACGGTGCAGTACAAATCGCGTTGAGACTCGGCGTGAGTCAATCTCTCATCGGCCTGACGATTGTGGCGGTAGGAACATCGCTGCCGGAACTGGCCACAGCAGCTGTTGCGGCGTACAAGAAAAATACGGAAATCGCTGTTGGCAATATTATCGGTTCCAACATCTTCAACATTTTCTTTGTCCTGGGATTAAGTTCGATTATCAAACCATTACCATTTAATCCGAGCAGCAATGTGGACATTGGCGCAGTCATCCTGGCCAGCCTGCTTCTGTTTCTCTGGATGTTCACCGGCAAAAAACGCTCGCTTGACAGATGGGAAGGAATGATCTTCCTGATTCTGTATGGGGGTTACATTACATTCTTAGTGTTCAAAAGGTAGAAGGCAATAATCAGACAAGGCTGATACTGAGGCCATTAAAGCAGATTTGAAAATATGCAGAAAGGACTTATGGAGGTAAGCAAAAAAACCCGATTGAAGTTCCCGAAACTCGTAAAGCTGCTGCAAGGCAAGTCTTCCCTTTTAATCATCATGCAGGACAATCCGGATCCCGACTCTATTGCTGCTGCCGTAGCGCTCCGTAGACTCGCCAACACCGTGGCTGGACTCAAATGTTCTATAGCGCACGGCGGCACAGTCGGCCGAGGTGAAAACAGGGCGCTGGTCCAATACTTAAATCTAAACCTGCTCCAATGCAGCCAGATAAAGTTTGAACAATACGATTTGATTGCGATAGTGGACACTCAGCCGGGTACGGGAAATAACTCCCTGCCGCAAAATGCCGTACCTAATATCGTCTTCGATCATCATCCGTTCAAAAGCACGACCCGTTTATGCGAGTTCTACGACGTTCGCCGGGAATACGGGGCTACATCTACAATCCTGCTTGAATACTTTTACAAGGCCGACCTTGTCCCCGATGTGCCTTTGGCAACCGCTTTACTGTACGCGATACGTTCCGACACACAGAATCTCGGCAGAGAGACGGCACAAGCGGATATAAGAGCTTTTGAATTGCTTTATCCAATTGCCAATAAGCGAATGCTGAGTGAAATCCAGCGGGGCAGTGTCCCAAAAGAATATTTCCGGATGCTTTCGGAAGCTTTGCAGAATGCCATGGTGTATGGAAATTCTATCCTCACCCATATAGGACAAATCAATAATCCTGACATGATCGGTGAAGTCGCAGACCTCTTCCTGCGAGATGAAGAAACGAACTGGACGATGTGCACAGGATACTTTGAAGGCAAGCTGCTGATATCCATTCGAACGTCACAGGAGCAAAACAGAGCCGACAAGGCGATTAAATATATCGTAGCAAGAAGGGGAGCCGGCGGCGGTCATCTAACCTATGCCGGAGGGCAGATCCCTCTGAAAAATGACACAGAGTCCGAACGTCGAAACCTGAAAAAGCAGATCGAGCGGAAGTTTCTTCAAGCGGTCGGTATGGCCCAAGTACGATGCTCCAAGCTGCTTGCCGAGTAATAAACAATGCAGGAAAAGAAAAGGAAATTCGGGCACCCGGATATGAACTACGAAAGAAAAATAGCATACTTTTCTATGGAAGTTGGCCTTGAAACCGATATGCCCACCTACAGCGGAGGGCTCGGAGTGCTTGCCGGCGACACAATTCGCTCGGCCGCCGAGCTCAACGTTCCGATGGTAGCAGTGACATTGCTTCACCGTGAAGGTTATTTCTATCAAAAGCTGGATGAAAACGGCGTGCAAAACGAGGAGCCCGTGCAGTGGGTTGTCGAGGATTTTCTTAAACCGCTGGATAAGATAGTAACAGTAAACCTCGAAGACAGGCAGGTTAAGCTCAAAGCCTGGAAATACGAGGTCAATCGTTTGGGCAGGAACAGTGTGCCGGTATATTTTCTGGATACGAACCTGCCTGACAACAGCGACTGGGACCGGACATTGACTGATCATCTTTACGGGAACGATACGTACTATCGTCTATGCCAGGAGATTATTCTCGGAATCGGTGGCGTGCGTATGCTTCGGGCACTGGGGCATAACCAAATCGACAGATTTCACATGAACGAAGGCCATGCCGCTTTTTTAACGCTGGAGCTGCTAAAGGAACAGTGCGAGGCTGCGGGAAGAGATTCCATTTCGGAAGAAGACATCGAGACCGTGCGAAGCAAGTGTGTCTTTACCACGCACACGCCGGTCCCCGCCGGGCAGGATAAATTTCTTATGGAAGAAGTTAAAAAATTATTGAATAACCACCCCTGCCTGCAGATCAGTGATTTGATAACACATGATGGCGCTTTGAATATGACATACCTGGCTTTGATACTTAGCCATTATGTAAACGGCGTGGCTAAAAAACATGGAGAGATTTCAAGCCACATGTATGCCCCGTACAGGATTGATTCGATAACCAACGGCGTTCACGTCACCACCTGGACGTCACAACCGTTCCAGGATTTATTCGACAAGTACATCCCGGGCTGGAGGGAAGACAACTTCAATCTGCGTTATGCCCTGAGCATTCCGGGCCCGGAAATCTGGCAGGCACATATGCAAGCCAAACGCGAGCTGATCCATTACGTCAATCGCGAAACCAATAAGGGGATGGATACGGATATTTTAACGTTAGGTTTCGCCCGGCGTGCGGCAGCCTACAAGAGAGCGGATTTGCTGTTAAGCAATATCGAGCGGCTAAAAGAAGTCTATTCCAAAGCAGGGCCGTTTCAGATAATTTACGCCGGCAAGGCTCATCCGAAGGACCAGCAGGGCAAGGAACTTATCCAGCGAATATTCCGGGCGATAAACGCTCTGAATTCGGACATAAAAATCACCTATCTCGAAAACTATGATATCCAACTGGGCAAGCTCCTCACGGCGGGTGTAGATGTATGGGTGAACACGCCGATGCCGCCCATGGAGGCTTCGGGCACAAGCGGTATGAAAGCCGCCCTGAACGGGGTGCCTTCATTTAGTATTCTTGACGGATGGTGGATCGAAGGCTGTATCGAAGGTATAACAGGATGGTCGATCGGGCATAACGGCCGCGATACTGAAACCGAGCGCGACACCGAGCAGGATGCGAGTGCCCTTTTAAATAAGCTTGAGAGCACAATCATTCCTATATACTATAATCGGCCGGAGCAGTTCCGTTGTATCATGTCTCACTGCATTGCTCTTAACGGCTCTTTTTTCAACACCCAAAGAATGGTTCAACAATATGTCCTCAAAGCTTATTTCTCGTGATGCAATTTAAATGAAAAAAACTTATTTTAATCTAATTAAGGGAGAAAATTATGAGCTGTTCCAAAACAAACATTTTAGTTATAGCTGCTATGGTGCTGACGGTATCCGCCCTGACTTGCACGGCACCGGCTCAGCCCCAGCGAGGTCCCAGGGTGGTCTCGCCCGATGTTGCCGCGGACCGGCACGTTACGTTTCGCATACTGGCACCCAATGCCGAAGAAGTGCTCCTTAGCGGCAGCGATATTCCGGATGTCGGGCAGGGTGCAGCCATGACAAAAGATCCCAACGGCCTCTGGGAAGTAACGCTTGGCCCGATCGAATCGGGGGCGTACCGTTACAACTTCAATGTGGACGGCGTATCGGTTATCGATCCCCGGAATTCGGCCACCAGCGAATCGAATAATAACACATGGAGCCTGGTGTACGTTCCCGGCGCGGACTTTATGGACACAAAGGACGTGCCCCATGGTGCCGTCGCCGAAGTTACTTACTACTCGAAGTCGCTTCAGCGTTTCCGCCGGATGCATATTTATACGCCGCCGGGCTACGAATCGGGCGAGGGCAAATACCCGATTTTTTATCTGCTGCACGGTGCATTCGATTGCGACGATTCGTGGACATCCGTGGGACGTGCCGGATTCATCCTGGACAATCTGATAGCCGCTAAAAAGGCAAAGCCGATGGTGGTGGCCATGCCCGCCGGTCATACGGGGCCCTTCAGGTTTGGCGGACCCAGGCCGGCCGCTGATGAGTTCATACAGGATTTCCGCAACGACCTGCAGCCCTATGTGGAGAAACATTACCGCGTGTATGCGGATCGGCAACATCGGGCGATAGCCGGCCTGTCCATGGGTGGCGGCCAGACGCTTAATATCGCCATTGACAACCTGGGGGAATTCGCTTACTTCGGGGTCTTCAGCTCGGGCGTATTCAGCCTAAGCCGTCGCAATCCCCAGGATGATTCACAACCCACGTGGGAGCAGCAAAACAAGGAAAAGCTGGACAACGCCGAGTTGAAAAAAGGACTCAAACTCGTATGGTTCGCCACAGGCAAGGAAGACTTTCTTATCGAAACCTCCCGGAGTACGGTTGAACTACTCAAAAAGCATGGTTTCGATGTAGTTTTCAAGGAAACTGCCGGCGCCCATACGTGGATAAATTGGCGAAATTACCTTAACGAATTCGCGTCACAATTATTTCAGTAAAAGGCGGCATGGAATGGATCCAGCAGCGAGTCCGTGCCGACACATGGGAATATGCCCACGAGGCGGTCCCGCTCTTTCGTCCCAAAGAGGGCTTCGCCGGAGAGTGGGCGAAACTCGCCCGCCAGGCCGGATGTCGATACGTGGTCTTTACCACCAAACACCACGATGGCTTCTGCCTGTTCGACTCTCAGTACACCACCTACGATGCCCATGACCTCATCAGCCGTGACCTCGCCGCCGAGATAGTGGATGCCGTCCGCAGCGAAGGCCTGAAGGTCGGCTTCTATCACTCCGTCATAGACTGGCACCATCCCCAGTACGATTATTTCAAAGCCGACCATCATCTCGAACAACCGGCTCTATCACATTCCGAATATCGAGAAAGATGATTCCGTGGATCGCCTGAGAACGTGGAAGCCGGAACAGGGCGATTTCACTACGCCGGAACAGACCATTCCCTCCACGGGTATCCCCGGCGTCGATTGGGAAGTTTGTATGACGATGAATACGACCTGGGGATATTCCGACCACGACCACGCATGGAAATCTCCTGAAACACTGATCCGCAATCTCGTCGATATTGTCTCTAAGGGCGGCAACTACCTGCTGAACATCGGTCCGAAAGGCGATGGCTCCGTCCCACAGGAAAGCATAGAATCCATGCACGCCATCGGCCAATGGATGGCTGTAAACGGCGAGGCTATTTACGGCACGTCAGCCAGCCCTTACGAAAAGCCATCGTGGGGCAGATACACCAAAAAGCCCGGAAAACTCTACATGCATGTCTTCGAGTGGCCACGGAACGGCACTCTCGAAGTACCCGCAGCGGAGCTGAGCGTTGCCCGCGCATATTTGCTGGCGGACTCTGGCAGAACCTTGCTTAAAACCAAAAATAAATCCGATGCGCTGGTAATTCATGTCCCCCGGCAGGCACCCGACAAAATCGTCTCGGTAATCGCGATCGAGCATAAGTAGTGCACCGAGCTATAGATGAAACAGAGAAGTGAAGGAGAATCAGTTTAGCCGGGCGTTACTTTGTACTTCCTGACAAATTCCAGCGGATTATAGCTCATTTTCGCTTGTCGCAGGCCGGGATCGCCAAGGTCCTGTTCGCGGTTAATAGTTTTGTATTTCTCCGGCAGTATCGAAGCGAACGCCTGGTTTATATACTGATAAACGCCTTTAGAATTATCTCCGAGAACAGCTTTTTCGAAATGTATCACAAAGCTTTCACCAAGCGAGAGTTCTTCGCCGAGGCAATAAGCCGCCGGCTGCCTGTCGATATAAAAAATGCCGCCGCATAGCTGCAAAGGCCACATCTTTTCCAAAGCTTCCTTCGCGGCGAGAAAATCATTCGGTTCGTCGTGCTGATTATTCCACCGCTCCAGAATCTGCATTGCATCATCCCGATATTCTTCGAGCAGGGGTTTCGCCTGATATTCATTATTGTTTATAAATATATTGAGTAAATTCTTTTTCTTGTGAAACTTTCGGCCGGTAAGGTTCACCATGTCTTCTCTTGAATAAAGATAGTCGCAATTGTCCCTGTCTTCGCAGACGGAGTATCCCAATGTTGCCAGTATTTCAGCCTGCCGCAGGGAAGCGTTTTTCATCACTTGGTGACTATTAAAAAGCTCTTTTATGATATTTTCATCCGGCAGTCCAAATGGCAGCATGAAGAAAGGCTTTTCTTTATCCCGGCCGGTTATAACAAAAAGTCCGTTTTCCAGCCGGGATATCCTGTAACTGTGGGTCCGGCGGAATAAATAGATATTGGCGAATGTAAATTCGGAAATCCCGTCAGCAAGGGCCTGGAATTTCGGGTGCAGGACAGGCCGCATATCGATGGAGACTTCTGAGGAATCAGGAAATTCTGCTATTGTCGCTTCCAAATTTACCTTTCAATCCATTCACAACATCAAAGAAAATTACGCTAATACTTCAGTAGCATTAGGAACCGTATCCAACGGTTTAACGTTATAAGAAACTTGCAGGATCTTGCCCTGGCCGTCGATTACAAACGAAGAGCGGATAATGCCCTCATACGTCTTTCCGTACATGGATTTCTCGCCCCAGGCCCCGTATGCTTTTGCGACCTTGTTATCGGGGTCCGACAGCAATGGAAAGCCGAGACTGTATTTATCATCGAACTTCTTCTGCCTGGCCGGTTCGTCCGGACTGATGCCCACTGCGGCGGCGGCGAGTTTTTCAAGCTCTTTCGAGGCGTCCCGAATGCTGCATGCCTGTTTCGTGCAGCCGGGAGTGTCGGCTTTCGGATAGAAATATAACAGGAGCTTGCCGCCCTTGAAATCCGAGAGCGAGACTTTTTTGCCCTGCTGATCCAATAACGAAAAAGCGGGAGCTTTGTCACCTGTTTTTAATGCGGCCATCATATATCCTTCCATTTAAATAAATCAGCTATCAATAAATTACGTCATCAGCCTGAATCTGTTCGGACCTTTTAGCAAGCCCCTTGATCATTTTGCCGAAGATGAGACCATGAAGCGGGTATAGCAGATACCAGTAAACGATTCCCGTCAAGCCCTTTGGCGCAAAATACACAGTCTGGATAAGTTGCGACCGATCTTCTCCATACGGCGTCACTTCGAACCGCAGCCAGCCCTCGCCCGGGAGTTTCATCTCGGCCTTCAATCCGAGCATTCGGCCGGGCTGAATCTTCACAATTCTGAAAAAATCCAGGGTATCCCCGACTTTAATTTCCGCCGGATCGGGCCGGCCTTTGCGCATCCCGACACCTCCGACAGCTCTATCCAACAGGGCTCGCAGCCGCCACGCGAAGTTGCAGGGCCAGCCGTTCGGCCCGCCGATATCGGTAAAAACCCCGTACACCGCCGAAGCCTGCGCGCGAATGAGACGCCGTCTGACTTCGATGATCATTCCATCTCGGATCGTTTTGAAGTTTGCCGAACTCTCAATATCTTTTGTCGAGGCCAATTGATTAATGAAATTCTCAAACCGGTCCGGATCGAGCTGTGACAGCGCCAGACGGACGGCACTTTCGTAAGTCGAGGTTTTGATATGCGGAAATATCTCCGAGGCCTTATTATCTCTGACTACCACTTCATTTCGAAGTCCCTCTATGAGCGGCCGGGCAAATGCCGCCGAGACAGGCGTGACCCAATGAACCCAGTAAGACGACAGGCGGGGAGTAAGAACCGGCACGTTAAGCAGCAGGCGGCGAAGTCCGCGCACGCGGGCGTAGAGCTTCATCATATCTCCATAAGTCAGGACATCCGCTCCGCCGATTTCGATAATTTGCCCGGCGCTGTTTGAATTTCGCACGGATGCAGCCAGGTATTCGATAACATCGTCAATAGCTATTGGCTGGACTTTGCTTATTACCCAGCGCGGGCAGACCATAAACGGTACGCGTTCGGTAAGATAGCGTATCATTTCGAATGATATGCTGCCGGCGCCGACAACAATAGCAGCACGAAATTCGGTAACGCAAACTCCGGATCGGCGGAGTATTTCACCTGTTTCCTGCCGGGACCTCAAGTGCTTCGACAGGTTTGTTTCAGGATCGCCCAGGCCGCCAAGATAGATTACTCGTTTCACTGACGCTTGCCCGGCAGCTTCGCCGAAATTCCTGGCGGCAGCTATGTCCCTCTCGGCGAAATTCTTCCCGCCGATAATACTGTGAATCAGATAGTAAGCAACCTCGACTCCCGATAATGCAGGCCCCAATGTCGATGGTTCAAGCACATCGCCCCTGAAAACCTCCACCTCATTTCTCCACGGTTTTGCCCGCAGTTTCTCAGGATCCCGCACAAGAACACGAACACGGTATCCCTCCTGCAAAAGACGGGGAACCAGATTCCCGCCCACATAACCCGTAGCCCCGGTAACAAGAATTGATTTGGTTCCGCTCATATAAAAAATATTATACCTTCATTAAGGCAAACATACCTTAGGAATTATGTTTGAGTAGGTCATGAGCCCAGCCGAAGGGTGCTAAATGACACAGAGCAGGGTTTGAAAAAACAAAGCCAATATCAAGATAGGCGACATGGAAGTTTTGTCAGGTAATGAAAAGACTTTTCGAGGAAAAATCAGGATCCGAGGTGAGATTTACGCCCAGCTTTCTTAGTCCGGCCTCGTCTCCGGTTGTGGGGATATGGGTAATATGGACTTCGCAGCCCCGGAGCAGGTTCAAATGCTCGACGGCCATCTGGGCCGCGGGATTCGATATGGCACTGATACTCAGGGCGATCAATGTTTCTTCGAGGTCCAGACTGATCATTTTGCCGTTCAGGACGTCCTTTTTCAGGTGTGTTATGGAATCGGTGATATTCTTCGGCAAAAGATGCAGTTTTTTCGGCAGCCCGGCAAGGTGCTTCGTAGCGTTGATAACAAGGCTCGATGCCGCGTGCATGAGCGGGGAATTCTCGCCGGTAACAATGGTTCCATCCGGCAGCTCGATAGCGGCTCCGCAGAAGATGCCCTCGTTACCCTTGCCGAGTTTCTGTGCTTTCAGGGCGGCTTCTCGTGCAGGCAATACCACTTTCCTGTCCTCAACTTTGGCGCCGGTATTATTCATGATAAGTTCCGACCGCTCGAGTATTTCTCTTTCGACGAAGCCCATCGCGTATTCGCAGGAGCATCTGAAATACCGCCTGATGATTTCCTGGTGTGCGGCTTCCTGGACTACCTGGTCGTCCACGATTCCGAATCCGGCTCGGTTGACGCCCATATCTGTAGGAGATTTGTAAAATGATTCCTTACCGGTGATTTCTTCTATGATTCTTTTGAGCAGCGGAAAAGCTTCGATATCGCGATTGTAGTTGACGGCTTCTTCGCCGTATGCTTCCAAATGATGATAGTCGATGTAGTTGACATCCTTGAGGTCGACCGTAGCCGCCTCATAGGCGACGTTTACCTTGTGTTTCAGCGGCAAATTCCATATTGGAAACGTTTCGAACTTGGCGTACCCGGCCTTTTTCCCGTTTTTGTATTCATGGTACAAATGGCAAAGGCAGGTGGCGAGCTTGCCGCTGCCCGGCCCGGGCCCGGTCACAACCACGATCGGATGTTTGGTTTTAATCGGCTCGTTTTCGCCGTAACCTTCGTCGCTGACGATAGTGTCGACGTCCGTAGGATAGCCCCTGGTGAATTTATGCGTATAAACCTTTATTCCCCGCCGTTCGAGCTTGTTCTTAAAAGCCTTGGCCGAGGGCTGGTTCGCGTACCTTGTAATGACCACGGCGGTGACTTCGATGCCCCATTCCTTGAAGTCGTCGATTGTTTTCAAAGCGTCAGAATCGTAGGTAATGCCGAAGTCGGCACGGACTTTCTTTCTCTCGATGTCACCGGCATAAATACACAGAATTACGTCTATCTTGTCGCGGATTTTCTGCAGCAGACGCATTTTAATGTTCGGATTGAAGCCCGGAAGCACGCGTGCGGCGTGATAATCGAACAGGAGTTTGCCGCCGAATTCCAGATACAGCTTGTTGTTGAACCTATTGACGCGCTCGATGATAGCCGCCGTCTGCTCCTGCAAATACTTTTCGTTGTCAAAACCGATTTTCGATGTCATATGATTAACGTCCTTTTTAATTACGACTCCAATTTTGTGCCTTCCTGCTTATGGAAACACATCAGGGGAAATCGGCCGGGCCGCGGGCATTTGCCGCTACGGCAAAAACTTCTTCGGCGCCGCAAGCTTCTCGGGCAGGTAGTGCTCGATCACGTAGTTGAGGTCGTGCACCGCAAAGGCCTGCTGCTCGGCCCTGACTCCCATTTCAAGCAACTGCCGGATCGAATCCTGCCAGGCCTTGTAATGCTGCACAAAGGGATCGTTCTTTATAGCATCTTTGGCCCGTTTGATATCGACCTCTTTGAGCGGGTGCGTGGGCAGCTTGTAGTCGACGATGTCCTGTGGCGTGACGCCGAGAAACGTTGCTTGGGGTACGCAGAAATAACGGTTGATGTGCGCAGCGTTGCCCGAGCCGACCTTCAGCGTGCGGTAAATATTGAACATGCCGTACGGATCGCAGTCCACAAAGGCGTAGACCGGCAGCTTCAACTCGTCGGCGAGCCGCCGGATAAAACGCCGGCAGGCACGAGTTGGCACACCGCCCATGGAGATGAGTATGCAATTGGCCTTGCGCCAGTAGTTGTGCTTGACGAGACGTTGAAACATGCCCGCGGTCTCGATGGCGAGCACGAATTTGGCTTTCGCCTCGAACTTCAGGTGCTCTATTGAGATCGGGATCGAGTATGCGCCCGAGCCGAATTTCGTACAGTCGATGCGCAACTGCTTGCCCGTATCCGAGTCACGGTCAATAACGACAAGCTTGCCGGCGACCTCGCCTCCCTTCTCTTCAGGGATGAATCCGAGCTGCTCACGGTTGACCTGGAACAGTGCTTCTATGTCGTCTATCACGGTGTCCGACTCGGGCTGCTCGTCGAAGCGTGCGTCTTGCCAGTTCTTGGATACGTAGTACGCTTCTCGCTTGGTCATGATTTCGTCGTCTTCGACTAGTGTTTTTGCCTGGGACATCATCCGCAGGGTCTGGGCAAACGTTTTGACCGTGCCGACTGTGAGCGTCCTGACCTTCTTTTTGCCTTTGAGCTGGAAAAAGCCCTGTTTTGGATGGTAATTCACATTGCTCAAGCTACGCAGGGGGAACGCTAATGTTGGTTTGGACCTTCGCTGAATTTTTGTGCGAACCGAGGCAGCCGTGTCTTTAATTTGGGCGGCAAGCTTGCTCATGAGTGGCTCCTTTCGAGGAGGTCTGTTAATTGCTTTACTATGGTTGTCTCCTGTCGCTCGGACAGCTCCAGCATCTCCCGCAAGGCGATGGCGATGTGGGGGATGTACTGCTGGATGTAGTCTTTCTTCCTTTGGGATTCGGCTGCCTTACGCCGGCGACGGATAAATACCGCCAATCGCCGCCCGCACTCTTGCAGAGCAAGCCGAACCTCTTTGATGATCTCGGGGTAATGAGCCACGGCCTCCTTGCTTTCCGACGTAAAGGGAACCCATACTGAGGCCATGTGAACGATGATGACGAGCGGTCCGGACGGCAACGCACCGGCAGACTGCGACAGCGCGTAGTTGCGCCAGGCCGTGTTGAGCACCGAGCGCGTCATCGCACAGGCCGACTGCTGGTATAACAGTGGCACACGATTGGCGTAACGCAGCACCCGGGCGAGCCCATCAGCCTGCAGAGAACCGCCGTAAGCGAGCCCTGCCTCTATCTGGAAGGGATTGCCTCGGTACACTGAGGGCGGCCGGGTGACAGAAGTGTAGAAATCGGCCTCGATTTGTTTCTTTAAGCCGGCCAGAATCAACTCTTCACCGATCGGGCTGAGACAATCCGTGCGCGGGTTCATGATCCTGGTCTGATTTATTGCTTTGAACAGATTGTCGGCCTCCTGCCGAGCTATACGTGTCGGACTGGATCGCTCGGATATCTTCGCCTTTTCGCAGATCATCCTGGCGACCTGAGTACTTATCCGGGAGAACTCGGAATGGAGGAACGACTGAAGCGTACGCGCCTTGGTCTCGTGGAGCATCTTTATAAGTACACCGAGTTCCACGCCGTAAGGATGCGGCTTGATCTCCCTGGTTTCAACGGGCAACTCTTGAGACGCCCTGCTGTACGTCTTTGTCTCGCCGTCCGGCGTGACGAAGTGAAGTAAAACGTGAGGATTGGCGATAGCGGTCTGTTCGAGATACTCCTCCACCGACTGGCGGCCCTTCTGAAACTTGGCCTCCAACTCTATCTCGACCTTAGTGCCCCGTTGGACCGGCCAGTCCACGGTTTCATCCACAATAATACGAGGCTCGTTCCTCTTGGTATCGATCTCGAGTTCGTAGTGATGTGCCGGTTTGTTATGCGAGATCTTCGATATGATGGATATTGGCTTGCCCGTGGTGAGTTGGCCGTACATACCGGCCGCGGATATCCCTATGCCCTGCTGGCCCCGAGACATCTTGAGCCGGTGAAACTTCGACCCGTACAGAAGCTTGGCAAAAATCCTGGGGATCTGCTTCTTGAGGATGCCCGGCCCATTGTCTTCGATGGTCACTCGAAACCGGTCTTCTTCTTTGCCGGGCGTGATAACCACCATCACCTCCGGCAGTATCCCCGCTTCTTCACACGCGTCCAGGGAGTTGTCGACTCCCTCTTTGATGGTTGTCAGCAGGGCCTTGCGGGGATTGTCGAAGCCGAGAAGATGGCGGTTCTTTGTGAAGAACTCCGCGACGGATATCTCACGCTGCCGACTTGCCATCTCTTCGGCGGTGGAATGATGGGGAACAGCTTTCTTCGCGGGAGTTTCTTCGGCCGGCTTCCTGGCCAACTTTTCAGCTTCATCCCTGGTTGCTTTCGCCAACTCAGGCTCGGCCTTCTTCGTAACTCCACGCTTCTTCTTTACCTTCCTGGCAGCTTTGGTCTTCGACTTTACCAGCTTCTTCCCGGCTTTTCCCATAAACTTAGCTCCTTCGTCATATGTTGGGGTCGGGCCAGACGGCATAGCCACATGTCGCGATACGGACATGTGGAAACCGTCCCACTTTTGTGACGCCGGATGATAACAAAGAGGAATGCCTGCGTCAAGTTTGCGTTACGAAGGTAATCGCCGGAACGATTACAGAAACAGAACACTATTGCTCTGTTACACATGATCTGAGTAGTTGTCATTCCGCACCTGCAGGCGAAATCCACTTTTTCGATTTTGGATTCCTGCTTTCGCAGGAATGACAAGCCATCATTTGCTCTGTAACTGAACACTATGGGATTGACCAATCCGCCGACAAGTCATGACCGGGCAAAGCTACCGGCACAAACCGCCGAATTTGCAGTAAAAAGACCCAAAAAACGGCATAATTTTTTCTGCATGTCAAGATTTTCTTCAGTATAAACTACCTATTTTATCAAAAAATCTGCCTTTTTCGCCTAAAAATAGGGTGGTAGCAAAAAATACGTATTTACCACAATAGATTTTATAATTATTTATTGTACAATAAACAATCCAGGATCATATTTCGCCAAGGACTTGAAAGCGATAGGATTTCAGCACGAATAACTTTCGCAGGAGTCATACCCTTATAAGTCTTTGGGAAAGTAGTGATTTTGCGAACACCTTCGTGCTATCGGAGGATAGCAAAGAAGGAAATTAAGAAGGTAAGGATAGTACCTTCCGGTCAGAAGATAGAGGAGCAGGGATGATGAAAAGCATTTCCCTCTATAAAGCATTTCGTACCGGAAAGCTTGGACGCTCTAATAATTAGATGTGAAAGGTTTGTTTATCTGTCTTGCGGTATGTGATGCGCGTAATGTGTATGGATTTATTGCAGATATGAGCAGGGAAAAAGCATTGTGCGAAAAAAGCTCCTTATACACAGTGAACATTACAAGAGATAAGACCGCCCGTAACTGATAAACGAACCCAAAGGCACGTATAAGTTGTTGCTATGTAAGGAATTATCAGGATTTCCCTACTGCAACTCACGGGGACGGAGTCTGCCCGGCTGCTATTGTCAAGAGGATAGTGTGACATAAATACATAACAACCCCAGTCGCCAGCTCAAGCTTTTTCAATTCCTGGCGAAGGTATCCTGAAAAGGCCCACTACAAATGCTCAAATGTTTTTCCGCAGAGCTTTGTTATTGCGCGGCTGGGGTTTTCTTACTTAAATTATACTACATGGCTGCCAAAGAGCAAATATAAAATTTTGGCATATGAAAAGATGGATAAGGATAAAAAGTCTTATAAAAACGCCAATATTTGTATATCTAAGTGTTGTATGAAAAGACCTGCTTTCTAAGGATAGAATCTATTTGCTTATATCAGCTATTACGAGTGGAGACTTAGCATGTCATGGATTTCCACGATGCAGCAGTCTATTGGCCTGGCTAACAGCCTGATGTTGAAAATACAAACCCTTAAAAGAAAAACGGATTGATCGGCAAGTGAATACCTATCTGATAGTCTACTTTGGGACGTTGATAATAGCAATGCTTCTCGTGCCGATTGTTTCGCGGCTGGCTAAGTTGCATAACTTGGTCGATCTTCCCGGCCTGCGGAAGGTGCACAAAACCGCTGTCCCGCGCATAGGTGGAATCGCTATTATTGTATCGACATTTGCTCTTGTGCTGCCGGTTTTTTTCTTGAATAACACCATCGGTCAGTCTTTCCGTGAGTCGCAAACTGAGTTCATCACAATGCTGATTGCTGCCGCCTTTATCTTTATTGTTGGTTTAATTGATGACATTCACCCTGTACGAGGCAAAATCAAACTGTTATGCATTGTCGCGGCTTCGCTGGCGATCTGTGCTTCCGGCACAGCCATTTCTTCCATTCCGCTGGGGACGTCATTTCGACTGCAGACTGGTTGGGCAGCCTGGCCACTCACAGTATTCTGGATAGCGATCATAACGGTGTGCATAAACCTGATTGATGGACTCGACGGCCTTGCTGCCGGGATAGCGGTTATCGTGTGCGGTACAATTGTACTTCTCGCTTTTTGGACCGGTCAGGCGGCTATAACGGTTTTGATGCTCGCATTGCTGGGTAGCGTGACGGGCTTTCTATTCTTTAACTTCTACCCGGCCAAGATTTTCATGGGCGACTGTGGTTCTATGTTTTTGGGCTTTATGATAGGAGCCGGCAGTATCGTATGCCAAAGCAAAACATCCACACTCGTAGGGCTGGCCATTCCTTTTCTCGTTTTGGGCGCACCAATCCTCGATACGGGTCTTGTCGTCGTTTCTCGCCGTATTCTTGAACGCCGTTCGGTGTTCTCTCCCGATCGAAACCACTTGCATCACCGTCTGTTGGCATACGGCTTCAAGCATCGTACTGTCGTAATAGTCATTTACTCTATCACAGCTATTTTCGCCAGTATTGGATTGCTTACGTTAACTACAAGAGGCGAGTGGACGGAAGAGATACTTGCAGGTGGGCTGCTACTAATGTTCTCAATGTTCGCAGTTCTGCATAGGGGGCGTTTCAGGAAAATACTAAAGGCCCTGAGATATAACTGGAACATGGCACATGAAGCAAGAAAAGAAACGCGTATTTTTGAAAAAGCATCTCTGAAGATTCAAGAATCAGTATCTTTCCCTGCATGGTGGGATACGGTATGTGAGATGTGTAAAGAAATGCGTTTTCACGGTATTGGAGTGTGGAATCTACACAATGGGCAGTACATAAATACCTGTATATGGAAAGCGCCAGAGGATAATTGCACTCACAAAAATGCAACGTTTATTTTGCCACTTGATGGTAATGGGACAGTAAAATGGGAGATAAGAGCAAATATTTGTGCTGATGGCTACCTGGAACAAAGCGGCAGGCAGGCTATGCTGCTGGCCCGGTTAATAGGCAACTTCCCACCGCCGGAGCAGAACGACCAGCATCCTGACACGACACGAACAGTAATGCAGACTTTGGAGAGACCGGCATATATTCCAACACCTCTTGAGATAATGGGAACACCGGTAACACCCTTCAAATCGTATGACGAAGCCCTTGAGTGTGCGGAAAAGATCATTGAGTCGCATCATAAGTCATTTTGGGTTGCAATCAATCCAATCAAGATTTATCAAGCCTGGCAAAAACCTGAATTAATGGAGCTGCTGCGACAAGCAGATGTCGGCCTTTGTGACGGCATGGGTGTCGCGGTTACATCAAAGATACTTAAGAGGCAGAGTCTATTCCGCTGTACCGGATGTGACCTGTTTTTTAAACTTATTTCTCTGGCATCTCGAAAAGGTTGGGGTGTTTACATGCTCGGGTCTTCAGCCCAAACCAATACTGCCGCACGCTCGGCACTCCAGAAGAAATACCCCGGTCTGAAAATAGTCGGTTGGCATGATGGGTATTTCAAGGATTCCCAGAAGGTGGTCGAGCACATAAACTCCAGCAGGGCGAACTTACTGTTCGTAGCCATGGGATCCCCAAAGCAGGAATACTGGATCCGGGAAAATTGGCAGGCTATCGAGACAAATTTTTGCATGGGCGTAGGGGGCAGCTTTGACATCGCTGCGGGTAATCTTAAAAGAGCGCCGAAGATTTTCCGAGTTACAGGCACCGAATTCCTTTTCCGTCTTATATGTGAACCGTTTAAGAGAGGACCAATTCAAAAAGCGTTGTTACCATACGCCCTCCAAGTCATGGGAAAAAAAGCGGTTGATTTGACTCTGTCGGATGAGGAGCAAATGGACCGAGAGAAGCGATAGGAGTGTCTGAGCCGCTTCGTATTAGAGACACAAAAGAAATAGTCAATAAGTAAAAATCAAGTCGAGATCTTTCCACAGAAAATTAGATGTAGATGCCCTGAGAGATACAATTCAAGTCGTTTAAAAGGAGAGTTGAGAAGTGGATAATCTGCAAGATAATGCCAAATCAAGTCCTGACCCGGCAGAAGAAAACAACCAGGACCATCCAGACCCAATAATACAGGCAAGTGACGATTCCAGCAGGCCCAAAGAAGAGGCTCAGCCCACAGAAATCATACCTGGTGCCAAAAAGCGGATATCGGTTACCGATGCTACATTCCTGCCTAATCAGTTTATGGCAGCGGGTGGAGGCATGCAAGCCGTCCCTTCGGTAGGCGATATCATAGAATCGATGCTTCGGTTCAAATGGACAATAATGGTCGTTTTCGTTATTGTGGCCGTTCCCGCTATTACCGCTATCTGGACCCTGGTAGTTCCCAGGTACCGGGCCCAGGCTGAACTTCGAG
>Ga0315288_10000639_pt1 | contig 44039 bp, 36 predicted proteins | sample YL17G11_20_MG_FD_203454 | JGI IMG/M metagenome (GOLD analysis project Ga0315288, IMG submission 203454) | Sediment microbial communities from Yellowstone Lake, YNP, Wyoming, USA - YL17G11_20 | ecosystem: Environmental > Aquatic > Freshwater > Lake > Sediment | place: USA: Wyoming | collected... | reverse complement strand
TCTTCTTCGTCTTTTTCATTTTCTTCTTCTTCTTCTTCTTCTTCATCTTCTTCTTCTTCTTCTTCTTCTTCTTCTTCATCTTCACTGCTTGAAATTATATTATTATCACCTAATAAAAAGTTAACAAAGGGGGTCGGATCTTCGATGTCTTTCCATTGCATCCACATTTCTTCAATCGAATCAATCATTTTCATATCATACATATGTACAGCAGAAGCTATAACGACGGCTTCCGCCCATGTTTCTGCATAACAAGTTAAATGTCCCTGATTATGATTATATGAAACCATATCACATGGGGCTTTTTTAATTGAATTACGAGATAAACGAAGAATAATTGTAAATGATGAATAATTTTTTTTACCACAAAGTAAACTATAAGGATGTATATCTTCGACTTTGACTTCAGAAAAAGACATTGGTTCTTCAATATCAAACCAGCGTACAGATCCACCTTCTTTAATATTTATGTAATTTGGTTTACCAAAGATCTCATAAAGACAATCAACTTGTTTTATGGCTTCTTTTGAATCCCAATCAAGTTCCAATTCATTACTCACACTTTCTATACTTTCATCCTTCAATTTTCCGAGTGTAATCATCAATTCATCCATTATTTATATATATATTTGTGCTACTCAATAAATGATTATCTTCTTTAATTTTTTTTAATCAATAATTTGAAAAATTAATTTTGCTTTATTTTTTCAATTCTTTTTTTACAAAATAAAGTAAATTTTAAATTTACTTTTTACATACATGTATTAATATATTTTATTTTATTTTTAATATTTTCTCCATCTAAGGAGCAAATTTAATTCTTCCATCCTTTCCATCAATAATTTGCAAAATTCTTCAGGTGAATGATGCATATAACTCCAAGAATAATAAAAATCAATTCTATCATCATCCCATGTCTTTTTTATATTTTCTATTTGTAAATCACCTCCATCACTTGCGATGACTGATATTTTTAAATCTCTTAAATTATTTTTTTTCTGTATATTTTTAGGTACACCTTTCCATGAAGCTGGAGTTTTTCTAATTCCGAGACTCCACATATAATCTCTGAGAGTATATCTTTCGATTGAATAACATTCTCTTCCATTATAACTCATTTTATAATTAGATCTTACTCCTGGTTTTTCTTTTGTTTTATCTCTAATATCAAAAATTCCGTTAAAAGTGATTATACCATATATATCATTTTTCTCAAAAGGTAATGTTATTTCATGAATATTTATTTGTGCAAATTTATTATATATGATAAATTCAACAGGATTAACATCTCTCCATCCTAATCCTTCACTGGGTTTGAATATTCTTATAATACCTTCGGCTTTAATTATACGAATCAAAGCTCCATATTTTGTTCTAAGTGGTTTATGAGAATAGATTACATGATAATAAACTACTTCTGTTTTCTTATCTGTAACTGGAATTTTTGATTTTTCAGTAAATGACATTCTAACAGGCGCAGATGTTACTATTGTATTTGCATTTTTGATAGTTCCAGTTCTTAATTTTCTAGCTTCATTTGATATTAATGTTACAGGTTCATTCATACTATAAAATACATTTTTATAAATTTCCATAATACTTTTATTAAATAAAGTTTTATTATTTTCATAAAAATCAATAACAGCTCTTTCTAATATACCAATTTCAACTTCTATACTATATTGTTTTAATATATTTCCTAATTCTTCTTCATAATAATCATCGTTAGTGTATTGTTTTGTGTCTAAATTTATTAATTCATTCCAAACTAATTCAATTTTTCTTTCAATTTCTTCGTTTAAAGCTTCACTAATTGGTTTATTTATTTCATTTATTAAATTTTGACCATAAAATGCTAAACTTAAATTATCGATGGCTTCTGATGTTGGAAATTCTCGAGTTATATAATAAATTCCATTATCTTCTCTTATATAAACATTATAACCGTATCTATCTTTTATTGGAATTCTTTCCATGACCAAATTGGTTAAAGCAATTGAAACATATTTTTCTCTGACTAATTTTGCACTTTCTTTTATAATATCCGAAATTTGTGTAACAGTTCCTGTTGAATTTTTTGTAAAATACCTTCTTATATCATCTCTAATTTTATCAATAGCTTCATCAATGTAATAAATATCGTAAGTACTATAATCTGTTTCTTTTGGAGCTGGATCTCTACATTTATAATGACAAATTTCGTAATCACATTCGGTTGAAAAATCTACATCATCTTCTCTTACATTTCTTTTATAATTTATATGACAATCAATAGCTCCTTGTTTTATTTTTCTTAAAAATCTTCGGTAAGATCTATCCTTACCTTCTGCTAAACGTTGTAGATATAAATCAACAGAAAAAGTTAATAATTCTTGTATATATTCTGGTGTATCATTAGTTAATCCTTTATATTCTTTCTTTATATCTGGATTTTTCTTTAAAACTTCGTCAATTCTTCTGCCAATATAACTCATGTTTATTTCTCTATATTGATCTGTTCCATATTCATCTTTTTTTCGTACTTCATTTTCTTCGGGTTCTACAATACCTGGGTTAGCTATAAAGAAATAAGATTTAATTTTAAATTTTGCATCCTTTGGATCTTTACCTTCTTTTTTTAACCTTTCAACCTCATCTTTGAGAAAAAGTTTATGAGAAACACTTCTAACACCGCGGCTTTGTGCTTGATATGCATCTGAAGCATTCCAAACTCCACTTCTTTGAATATAAGTTTTCATATGATTAATACTAATACCTTCTTTTGTAGCGTCTGTAATAATAAAAACCTTTATATATTCACCATTTTTATTTTCGTCGCTGGTGGCGATTGATAAAATGTGAGTTATGGATCTTTTTGCACTTTGAGTGAAAATGGCGAACCTTGGTTTTTGTTTTTCTTTTCCCTTTTTTGAACCTTGAGGTAAGAAATCAGATTTTATTTCTCTAGATTCTTTTTCACCAGAACTACAAATTAAATTATTACCAGAAGAAGATGATTTAAAAACACTTTCAACTTCAACAAATCTATCGTACCCCATGTGTTCCAAAGCAATAGCTAAATCTAAAATTCCACCATGTACAATAGAATCATAAATAACGACAACACCATCTGTTTCATTAATAATATCTATAATTTTTGCATCTTTTATTGAAAGTTCGCTTAATTTTTCGGTATTTTCGTAATAATACATCATTGATTTTCTTGGTTTATACCATCCTGTTTTTTTGTCTTTAACGTCTGTCCCTGTTGATGTTTTCTTTTTTCTATTAGGATCTTCAATTTCGTCATAATGTCTAAAAAATGCATCATATCCCCATGTATTATCTGGATAAATCCAACTAGAAGCAGCTATATCTGGAATATGAAAACTATTTTTAGATTGTAGAGTTAAATTATAAGCAGCTAAATAAACTATACTCTGATTTTCACCCATAGTTAACGGATATAATGTAAGCATTGAATCAAAATCATATGTTATACCTTTATGGGTCGTATTAAAATGTGTTTTATAAATTTCACCTTCTCTTTTTAAATATACACCTGTATTAAGTGCTCTTACATAAGATATCATACCTTTTGTGTATTTATTATATAAATCTTCGGAAGAAATTGTTTCCATATCTTCATCTTTTGGCATTTTATAATCACTTGGTAGTAGATTTTTCATAGGATTCGAGAATGGAGGTATTTGACGGTTAATGGGTAATATTAAATTCATTACAGATGCAAATTCTTGAACTTGGTTAATAACAATTGTAGCAGTCATACCAAAAACCTTTATGCGATGTGGTAAATGTGTAAGTTTCCAAATTGCATTATATGTTTTTTTAGTTTCTTTAATATCTAAATCTTCATTTTGTTCATTATCAGTAATTAATCTAAGATTATGTATTTCATCAATAATAATCATCCAATCTGAAAACATTGCTATAATTTCGTTGTCACTTTTATCAGAAATTGAACTGGCAAACTCTCTATATCTTCTAACAGTATACCATCTACCTAAAGATCTTGTAATTCTATTTTTTGCAGCTTGAGCATTAACAGCTTTTAATATAGCAGGTGTAAGATAATCACCACCAGTAGATTTACATATAAGTGTAGTATTCATATCTGTTTGTTGAGTTTCTCCTTTTACAAGAATAAGAACATGTTGTATACCTCTTCTTTTTTTATTTTCTTTTTTTGCTGTTTGACCCAAAGCTCCTGCAAGGTACGATTTACCAGTTCCTGTTTCGTGAATAATCATAGCTCTGTCCCAAACTTTAGAAAAGCGATTTAAAAAAATTTGGTGCTTAAAAAATTCTCCAGGGTTTGGTACTTCTTCTTTTTCTGTGCTAGCTAATTCAGAAAATTCATATTTGGCCGTAATAAGCTCTTGTATTTTATCATCGTCTATAGGTGGATAAGTGGAGATAAGATTTTCCAATTGCATTAATGCCATCTTTAAAAAAGTTAATTAAAATTATCGTATGTTTCAAAATAAAGTAATGGACAAATACAATCCAGGTAAAATTAAAATAGTTCCAAAATCTCCCAAATTTAACTCTTCTGATGATAAAAACTATTTTAAAGAAGAATCAAAACACAATATTGTTTTTTCGAAATCAACTGATCGTCCTAAAATTATTTATTCACCAAAAAAAGCTACAAAAAATACATCAGATGATAGTAGTAATAAATCTTCACCGAAAAAAAAACGCCAATATACTGTTAAAAAATTAAGACCACCAACTAAATCACCTGGTAGATCGGTTTTAGTTGGTTTTAATAAATCTCGCAGCTATGCTGATAAAAATTTAAAAAAAGAAGAACCAAAAAGATCTCCTAAAAATAAAGGAAAAGAAGAACCTAAAAATAAAAAACCAAAAAGATCTCCCAGAAAAGAAGAATCTTCCAATGAAAAACCAAAAAGAATCATAAAAAAAAATATAAAAACACCAAGAAGAGGGAAAAAATATACTGAAATAGAAGAAGATTATAAAGATAAACTCAAATTAAGACTTAGAGATGGTAAAAATAAAATTAAATTAATAGGAGAACAAAATAAACATGTCGAAGAATTAGAAGACATATTATCAAATGATGTTTCTGTCGTGCTTTCTAATAGTGAAACAGGATCTGGAAAAACATTTATTTCTTCCGTTTTATTTTTAAAATCAGGTCTTCCAAATTTATTAGTAATAGCACCAGCTGCTGCAAAACATACTTGGTTAGAATTTTCATCTAAATATGCTGGAATAGATCCTTTATTTATATCCTTTGGTAAACTTTCTGGAATGGGTAATAAACAACCAAAAAATGGTTTATTAAAAAGAATGGATATCGACAAAGACGGAAAAAAAGTTAAAAAAACAACAATAAATAAAAAAATTACAAAAAAAATCAATCCCACTAAAAATTTAATTAAAATGATAAAAGAAGGTCTTTTTATTATAGTAGATGAATATCAAGGTATAAGAAATAATTCTGGTCAAAGTATTGCCATCACTTCAATATTTAGGACCATGCATAAAATTAATCAAGATGAGAGAACAAACAATAAAGGTGAATTAATTTATAAAGATCATGAAAAAAGAAGTAGAGGTATTTTACTCTCAGCTACCCCTTTTCAAAAAGAAGTATCAGCTATAAGAGTTTTAAGAGCAGTTGGAATTATTAAGAAAGGAAAAATGTTTGGTGTAAATCCACAATATCCCAGTGCAGGAAATGTATTTTTAGGATTTCAAGATTTAATCGATAAAGCGAGACATTTTGAAAAAATATTTGATATGAGTCAATATAAAAAATTGGATGATATTCTAAATCAATATCCACATTTTTCTCCTCAAAATGGTGCAGATATGAACAAAATTTCTTATGAAATTTTTATCGAAATTATTCTACCAGTAATAGGAAGATCATTAGCTAAACCTACACCTCCTCCTGGTATAAAACATAATCTTTTGTATAAAATTAGTAAACTTCAACCTAATTTGGAAAAAATGTATCTTGAAGTTTTAGATAAAATTACAGATAGTTCTGCTAAATTAAGAAAAGCTATTAGAAACTTAAATATATTAAAAATAAATCTTTCTAGGTTAGAAAATGAAAATAATCCAGATATAATTAGAAGAATTAATTTATTAAAGGAAAAAATATCAATGTTAAGAGGTGTAATTTCCAGAGGCCAACATTATATTGAAATATTAAAATCCGAATTATTCACCAGAGAAGCTGCAAAAGTTTTAGAAGAAAACCCCAAAAGCAAAGTAATTATTATGCTCAATTATACTACTACAATTACCTATATTCAAGAAAAACTTATTAAATATAATCCATTAATTTTAGCAGCCGGTTCCACAAAAAATAAAACAAATATAATAAGATCATTCCAAGAACATAATACAAAATACCGTTTACTAATTAGTAACATCATGTCAGGTGGAGTTTCTGCAAGTTATCACGATGAAAATGGTAAATATCCTAGAACTCTTTTTATTTCTCCAAAATATTCAGCCATTGATTTAACACAAGCAGCGGGAAGAGTAGATAGATTGGGTGCAATGTCTTCTTCTAATACATTCTTTTTGTATACAAGTCCTATTGAAATATTTAATAAATATACAATTGATCCTTTTAATTTTTTAAAAGATCTTTACAAAAATGAACCAATAGAATTATCAGCAGATGAACGTAAACCCATTATTGAAAGTCTTACAAATGAAATTGCGATTGCCAAATCTGGGATACAAAAGGGTAAAGTAATTAGAGATAATTTAAGCGGAGATTATTATGAAAATGCCAAATTACCAGATAAAATAGCAACAATTGATTTTACAGATTTCAAAATTGGAGAATATGAATTTTGGGATGATGAAGGATTTTTAGAAAAGAGAATTAATAATTTAATAAAATTATTTATAGAATGGGATATTGATTATTTACCAGAACTTGACGAAGAAATAGAAGAGAATGAAATTTCAATAATGGATACCAAAAATAAAATTAATAAAATAACAGAAGTACTCAAAAATAAATTAATCATAAAACCAAGTATTTTAGTTAAAAGTAATTACGGTAATGAATCATCTAGTGAAAATTCATCAAAGGATATTAAAAAAAAAGTTATAAAAAAGAAAGTTATAAAATTAAGTTCAAAATCAAGTAGTATAAATTCCAGTTCAAAATCAAGTAGTATAAATTCCAGTTCAAAATCAAGTAGTATAAATTCCAGTTCAAAATCAAGTAGTATAAATTCCAGTTCAAAATCAAGTAGTATAAATTCCAGTTCAAAATCAAATAGTAAAAATTCCAGTTCAAAATCAAGTAGTATAAATTCCAGTTCAAAATCAAGTAGTAAAAATTCTATCTCAGATTCTAAAAAAATTGAAGAAAAAGATTTACCAACAACATATAATGTAACTAATGTTTTAGATTAAATTTTATATTTTATATAAAAAAATATATAAAAAAATATAAAAATAAATATATCTCTTTAATGCCCAAAACCTATTTTCAATAAGTGAAAAAATTATTTTTTCACTTTTTTCTTTGTTTTGTGGAGTGATTGGAGGTTCTTGGTTTATTATTTAAAAAATTTGATGATAAAGAAACTAAAAAGCTAAAAAAAAATTTAGAAATTTAAATTTAAAATCTAGTAGCTCAAAATCTAGAAGTTCAAATTCTGAAAAAATTGAAGAAAAATATTTACCAACTGTACATAATGTAACTGATGTTTTGGATTAAATTTTTATTTATATAAAATAACACAAAAATGAAATCTATTTTTTTATGTGAAAATAAAGAAGGAAATTTGTATATAGGATTTTCTAACGAAAAAGATATCAATATATCAACTTTTTGTAATGAAAAATTTTTATTATTTAAAGAAAAAATAAATAAAACTGAATGTTTAAACTTTAGTACTTTATATCAAGGATTATCAACTCCTATTTATATTTTAACAAGTCCAAATAAAAAAATTACGGGATATATTAAATCAAAAACCGAAACTTCTGTTATAAACTATTCATTATTTGGAACAGGTATTCTTGGAATACCTAACATAATTGGAGCACCTCATTGCGATTATATTTTATTAAAAAATCCTTTAAATCTTCCTACAAAAATTCATTCAGATTTGTATCAAATAACCGCAAAAAAGACATTAATTTATTTTGATAAAAAATGCGGAAAAGAATCTCTAATAATGGGTTGGAATTTACTTTTTAATATAATGAATGAACCAAGAAAAAATAAAAATGGTGATGAGAGTTTAAATTTAATTATAAATTTGCAAACCATTAACATTATTTATGAAATATGGAATTCTTTGAATAATACCAATGATAAATTAGTACCTTCCCCTGTTTTCTTTTTTCTGAAAAAAATGGGATTTGATGGTATTGTCGACAGATATAATAATGTTGGTATATCAATTTCTTACATAAAAATATAAACTTTTATATATTATTTACAATTTCAATATATTTTAAAAAATCATCTTTATTTACATGTATATTATTAAAAGTTGTTGGAAAACATTGATATGAAAGTTAATTTATAATTATTTGAGTAGAATAAAATATTTCATCATCAAAGTCAACCATTTTGTTGAGAATTTTACAAATAAATTTTAATTCTTTTTTAATTCTAAATAAATCATGTCCACCAGTTTTAATTTTTATTATATTTTTTTCATCCATGTTATATTTACAAACAATAGTTGCGGTAAATTCATCACCGTGACCTAATATTTCATGAGGATATCCGACAAAATAATATAATAAATAAGGTGGTGGTTTTTTTGAATCTAATAAATGTTCTTTATTTTTATTACCTAAATACCATTTTTTTTCAATAATTGCCATCCCACTGGGAATAAAAATTATTTCAAGATTTACATTTATAATTTCAGCATATTTATTTATTTTTCTGGTTGAAATATCACAAGAATCTACATGAAATCCTTTTAAGTATTGATTTTTTATTAATTTTATCAGATGATATAAATAAATAGAGGATTTATTCATTTTAATTTTGTAAATTAAAATATAATTAATAATTTTTTATTTTAAAAATCAAATGTATTTTGTTGTCTTAAACCGTTTATATACAATATTGAGTTTCATTCACTTCCTTTAAATTGTCTTAATTTCCATAATATAATTTACAATTTTCTTGTCTAACACCGTTTATATACCATTCTAATTTTCCGTCACTTCTTTTTAATGCAGGTCTTTTATCTTCACGATGTAATTTACCGTTTTGATACCATTCTTTTTCACCATTTCCTTTTATTATGGCAGGCTTATCATTTTCTCTGTGATAATTACCATTTTGATACCATTTTTGTGTTCCATCACACCATATTACGGCAGGTTTATCATCGTCTCTGTGGTAAGTACCATTTTTAAACCAAAATTGTGTTCCATCTTTGAAAATTATGGCAGGTAGATCATTATCTCTATAATGTTTGCCATTTTGATACCACTCTTGATCTCCGTTACTTTTTATAATGGCAGGTAAATCATTATCTCGATGTAATTGTCCATTTTTAAACCATACTTTCATATAAACATCTATTATAGCAGGTTCATCTCCATCTCGATGTAATTGACCTTTTTTGTACCATCTTTTTCCAAATTTATCTATTAGAGCAGGATTATCTACTTCTCGATGCAATTTACCATTTTTATACCATGCTACATTTCCACCTTTTTGTATTATGGCAGGTTGATCATTGCATCGATGTAATTTGCCATTTTTATACCATTCTTTCATTTGATCATTTATTATGGCAGGTTCGTTACCAGCTCGATGTAATTGCCCATTTTTATACCATCTTTTTCCAAATTTATCTATTAAAGCCGGATTGTCATCATCTCGATGACGTTTACCATTTATGTACCATTCTTTTCTTCCATAATTATCTATTAAAGCAGGTTCATCATTTACATCTCGATGTAATTTACCATTTTTATACCATTCTTTTCTTCCAAAAAAATCTATCATGGCAGGTTCATCTTCATCTCGATGGAGTTTACCTTTTTTATACCATTTTTTATTTCCATATTTATCAATTGTTTCGTACTCGTTTTCACAAAAATCACCTTTATCATTATATAAATGATATTCAAATTTTTTGCACATTGAACATTCATTTTCAATTTTATTCATTGAAATTATATTAATTTGTTCAGTCATAATTTTTATTATTTTTTAATACAAAAATAATAAAAATCAGTTTTACAACTTTTTTAAAAATTCTTAGAATATAATAAAATTTTTCTATTTAAATCACATTTTATTCCTTTAAAATCCAAAGAACTTGAGTTGTTATTCACATTTAATAGTTATATTAATATTTAAAAAATATTAATTTTACCTAATTTTTGATTAGTCAATTCCTTTAAAATATTAATTAAATTTTATTTTTTTTTACTCCATTTATATACCATTCCGAAAATCCATTATTATATATTATTGCAGGACGATTATCTTCACGATGTAATTGACCATTTTCATACCAATATTGTGTTCCATCATTATCTATTACTGCAGGTTGATCATTATATCGATGATATTTATTATTTTGATACCAACATTGGTCTCCGTTAGTTTTTATTATGGCAGGATGATCAAAATCTCGATGTAATTTACCTTTTTCATACCAATATATTCCATTAAAATTTATTTTAGCAGGTCGATCATGATCTCGATGCAATTTACCATTTTGATACCACATTTGTTTTCCATGAAAATCTATTTTGGCTGGTTTATCACCATCTCGGTGTAATTTACCATTTTTATACCATTTTTCCCCATAATTATCTATTATAGCTGGTTGATCATTATCACGATGTATTTTATTATTTTTATACCAAATTTGAGTTCCATCACCATATATTATGGCGGGTTTATCATCATTTCGATGTAATTTACCATTTTGATACCATTTTTTAATACCAAATTCGTTTATTTCTGCAGGTTTATCACCATCTCGATGTAATTTACCACGTTGATACCATCTTTGTGTTCCAAAATCGTTTATTTCTGCAGGTTTATCACCATTTCGATGTAATTTACCATATTGATACCATCTTTGTCTTCCAAACTGAATAATTACTGCAGGTTTATCATTATCTCGATGTAATAGACCACGTTTATGCCAATATTGTGTTCCATTACTATCTATTTCAGTGGCTTCATTTAAAGCTAAACTTTTTTTGTATGCAATTATAAGTTCAATAATTAAAAACATTATTGTCTAGATTTTTTTAACCATTTTTCTTTTTTTTAATTTATCAATTAAAAAAAATATTAATTGAGTCGTTCCAAATAAAGAGAGTGTCTAATTTATATTTAGCAAAAAGCGAAAAAAAGATCTATTTTAAGATTGATATGATTAGAAATTCTTTTTAGTTGGACTTACTCAATTTATTATTTTATCCTTTCACATTGAAATAAAAATTTTAAAAGAAATAACAATAAAGGGAATAAAAGAAGAAATGAATCATTCCAAATAAAGAGAGTGTTTAATTTATATTTAGCGAATAGCGAAAAAAACTATTTAAATTGAGATAAATTAGGCACTCTTTTTACTTGGACTTACTTAATTTGTATTTTCTTTATTTTCGTCTTCATTTTCTTCAGTATTTTCTTTTAATAAATCGTCAAAATCACTTTCATCTTTCTTTTTTAGAAAAAAATAATATATTAAAAACCCTATCAATGCCAAAAAAACGAGTATACCAAATATAATAAGTATCCACATTAAAATAGAATTTCCACCATCACCATCTTCATTATTATTATTTCCACCATCCTGAGGGACGTATGCTTTATTGCATCCAGGTGGATTATTATTTATATCACAAGTTTGATTTACACAAACAGGTATTGTATTAATAATTGACCATGCTGGTGGTTTACCAGCATTATCACATAAATATACACAACCCGGAGGATTATTAATCGATTTACATATATTTTTATTATCTAAAGTAGTTTGCCATATACAATCACTAGCATCATTAGTTCCACCAGTGCATATAGTATTTCCATCATTTTTTTCCCAACAATCAGGTGAATCTGCATCTTGATCACTAGTACATGTAATTCTCTTACAATTATTAGAAGTGTCTTTTTCATCAACACAAATATTAATACATCCAGGTAAATTTTCTGCACCAGCATTACTACATATCCATTTATTATCAATAGAATCATAATAAGCACAATTCGGAGGCTTATAATAATCATCACATTGATTTATACAAGGTAAATTTTGAATATTATTTTCGCAATTAACTATGATACAATCATCATCATCAATCGTAAGATCTCCTGTACATAAATTTTTACAACCAGTAGGTGATGGTGGGTTACCATTACAAACCCAAGTTCCATTAACATTGTAATAACAATTATCATCGTCTGGATTTTGATCTTTTGTGCAACTTTGTAAACAACCAGGTGGTTTACCTCCATTATCAGTATAATCACTACAATTAACACTTACACATTTTGGGTCATCACTAACATCTCCTTTACAAGCCTTTATGCATCCTGGAGGGTAATTATTACTATCACATATATAATTACCGTCATTGTCCCGATAATTACAATTAGTAGTTACAGATGATGTACATATATTAACACATCCAGCTGGTGTGGTTCCTGTATTAAATTGATCGCAAGTGAAAACGGTACAATTATTAGGATTTTCATTATTACTGGTACACATATTGGTACAACCTCCTGGATAATTATAACCATTGCATATCCAATTGCTATTAACTGTAGGATCAGAATCTAATAATAAATAGTTACAATTATTGTTTGGATTTTCACCTTCAACACATTCTCTTAAACATCCTGGTGGATTATCACCATTAATACATAAAACAGTTTCACAATTATTACCTGTTGGATCATCATTTGTACACATATTTATACAATTAAAAGTCTCTAATCCAGTTTTACATATAATAGTACCATTTGAATCTGTCCAATAACAACCAGTATTAGTAATTGGATCTACACAATTCGTGGGATTAGACGCTTCATCATCATAACAACAAAGACTTAAATTTAAACATTCACTATTAGAAGCCAAACGAGGTTCCGATCCATATGTATTCCTAATACAACATGTGTTGGGATCAGAATTATTACTATTAAATACTACTGGGTTGCCTCCGCCATGTTGTGTTGAAATAGGGGAACCAAATAAATTATTAGGATTATTATAAGGATTGCTAAAACATCTTTCGTCATAAGTACCAAAATCATCAGTATATGTTCCTCCGCAATCTTGATTAACAATTTTAACTGTTTGTCCTTCATTTGTTTGTCCTAGACAAAATTGTGGATAGTAGTAACGAGTATTTTTATTAAAAAAAGCGTCGTTTTGATTAGTGAATCCCGGAATAAAATTATTAAGTGAATCATACTCATATTTACAAAAATTTTGATAAAATGTATAATCTGAATAGAAAGGATCATATAAAGTATATTGTGGACAAATATGATAAACAGGATTATATAATCCTCTAGTAAATGTATCACCTTCGCTAAATCCCTCTGTATTTTTACTGGTAAATGCATTTAATGGCAAAAGAAAAAATTTAAATCCATACTTATCATAATCAGCACCGGAACTTGTTATTATATGTTCACAAGCTAATCCTCCACACGATCCAGTATGTGATCCGTTATTATAAAACTGCATAGAATTTGTATCATTATTTTGGTTTGTATAATTCTCATTAAATGATGTTCTGTAAGCATAACTGGGTAATCCGTTATAATCTTTTTGTTGAGCCGCGTTACTGTTCAATTCTTGTAAAGCATAATAATACATTTCTCTTGCGAAAAATCTTGTACTTCCATCTTGTCTATCGTTGTCGGGACCAGATGAATTTGTATAAGCTTGTGCTGAAATATTCGTATTGTATTCAACTCCTGTCCATAATTTTGTCGTGTCAAGTATATGTACATCAATTCCAGGTGGCATATTTGTTTGTAAAAACCCTTTATATGACCACCCGCTTGCTTGATTAATACCACCAGGATATGGAATATTAGCATCATAAAATGTTGGTAAGAATCCGTCTGTATTCCCATCTCCAGCATAAAATGCTGGTTGAAAATACCATTGGTTCTTTAAATCATATTCATAACTTTTCTTACAACCAAGATCACCGCAAGCATTATTAGATCTTTGAGATATTTGAAATTTTAATATAGGATTTGAAATACCTGATATAATCCGTTTATTACCATTCTTATCGCAAATTAAAAAATTTATACCATTATCTACTTTTTGCCATTTAAAATAATCAGCGACCCAATAAATTTTATCGCTGGAAAGTTGATCAAAATTAATATTCATTACATCACTAACATAAAAAGTAATACCCACTTCATGCCATGCATATTCATTGACTAAAGTAATATAACTGTTACCACCACCCTTTTTTGTTGGTATTGCATTTACATAATTAATACATCTCAATAACATGTATAATTTTCCAAAAAAATATCTTGCAATCATAAAAACATCACCATCTTGATCATTTGTTATTTTTAATAATTCACCAACTGCAGAAATATCTTGTCTAAGATAAGTTTCACCACTCATTTATGAATAAAATATATAAAATATTTAATTTATATATTTCTAATTTTATAAAAACTTTAAATTAAAAATTTAAAGTTAAAATATTTCTCACATATAATCTATATCTATTATGTATTTTAGAATTATAATTTTCCATTTTTTTGATTTAATTAAAAATATTTACGATTTTGATTTACCATTGTTAATATATTAACAATGGTAAATTATATTATATACCAACTTTTTGTTTCAAAATTATTGATTATTAGTTGAATAATTTCTTCATTGACTTTTTATCTATATTTAAATTTTAAATTAATTAATATTTTATTTTATTTTTAACTTTTATATTGTCCATTTTGATACCAATATTTTGTTCCACAAGGATAAATTAAAGCAGGTTTATCATAATCACGATGTAATTCACCATTTTGATACCATCTTTTTGTTCCAAACTCATCAATTATTGGATTATTTTCTTCCATCTTACTTTTTACTTTTTAATTTATTTCATACAATAATTTTTTAAATCAATTAATATTTAAAAAATATTAATTTATTAATTTATCCTTTCACATTAAAAACATCAAGTTCTCCTTCATTTTGTTTTATTCCATTTTTCCACCATTTTAATTTTCCATCGATTTCTATTACAGCAGGTAGATCATTATCTCGATGACGATTACCGTTTATCCACCATTCTAAACCTCCATCACCCTTTATTAATGCAGGCTGATCATTATCACGATGTTCTTGACCATTTTGATACCAATGTTGCGTTCCATCACTGTATATTATGGCAGGCTGATCATTATCACGATGTAATTGACCATTTTGATACCAATGTTGCGTTCCATCAATGTATATTATGGCAGGTTGGTCATTATCACGATGACATTGACCATTTTGATACCATAATTGTGTTCCATCACTATATATTACGGCAGGTTGATTATTATCACGATGTCGAAGATTATTTTTAAACCAAATTTGTGTTCCGTCATTATATATTATGGAGGGTTTATCGTCATCTCGATATAATTTATCATTTTGATACCATTGTTGTGTTCCATTACACAACACTACGGCAGGCTGATCATTATCTCGATGTAAATGTCCATTTTTCCACCATTCTTTTCCTCCATTACTCCATATTATTGCAGGTTTATCATTATCTCGATGTAATCGATCATTTTGATACCATCTTTGTGTTCCATCATTAAAAATTATTGGTTGGATTTCTTCCATTGAATTTTATTTTCATCTCTATCCTTAAATTTTTAATTCAAATTAATATTTAAAAAATATTAATTTATTCTTTACATTAAAAATCAATTTCACCTTTATTTCGTCTCTTTCCATTTGATATTATTCTTGAACTCCATTTTTATATATTACATCACATTTAATTTAATAAAAACTGACACGTTTAAATTTTAATTATTATAAAAATGTGAACTTGATACTTTTTAATATAAAAGGTTGACAAAAAAATTATTTAAAAAATTTCGCTTATCCTTTATGAATGTTTTCTATTCTTCCAGAGGGATCAGCTTGTCCTTTCCAATTTTTATCCCATTTGAATGCAGTAGCAGTACTACAAGCTATACTATCTTCCCATGGAACTGTTAATTCAACATCACCATCTTGTCCAAAAATATCAACAAAAATATTTCTATACATTACTTCTTCCTTTGTTCTTGGAGTATTAAGTGGATATTTCTCTTTTACATTTTCCATTTCTAAATCACTAATTACTGATTCTGAATGTTTTTTAAGATTGTCAATCCAACTATAACCTACACCATCAGAAAATTGTTCTTTTTGTCTCCAAAGAACACTACTTGGAATATAACTTCCAGAAAAGAAACCCCAATCGAAAGCTTCTCTTAATATTTGTTTTTCCATTTTTCCATTTTTAATCATCTTTTCTTCTGGATCAATGCTCATTACAAAATTTACAAAATTTGTTTCTAAAAAAGGAACTCTAATTTCAACACCCCAAGACATTGTTGATTTATCAGCTCTCAAACAATCATACATGTGAAGCCTTTCGACCTTTCTTATAGTTTCTTCTTGAAACTCTTCAGGATTTGGCGCTTTATGGAAATATAAATATCCGCCAAATAATTCATCAGCTCCTTCTCCAGATAATAACATTTTAATTCCCATTGATTTTACTTTTCTCGCTAAAAGAAACATAGGCGTTGATGCTCTTATGGTAGTTGTATCATAAGTTTCGATTCTTTTAATAACTTCTGGTAGTGCATTAATTCCATCTTCAATTGAAAATGTAAATTCGTGATGAATCGTCCCCAAATAATCAGCTACTTGTTTTGCATATTTTAAATCAGGAGAATCAAATCCTTTCACTCCAATACTAAAAGTATGGATTTTTGGCCAATGAGCTTCTTCTTTTTCACATGTTTCAATTCTATTTTTAGAATGTTTACAAACAAGAGATGCAATGATTGATGAATCTAATCCTCCTGATAACAAAACTCCAAAAGGAACATCAGTCATTAATCTTGCAATTACTGATTTTTCTAATTTTTCTCTTATTTCATTTTTATTAAAATTTTTAATATATTTACCAGAATTCCATGTATGATTAAAATATCTTTTGTGAGGTTCTCCATTAATTGAGTAACAACCTGGTTCAAAAATTTTAATAAGACTAATAGGAAGACCTCTTTTTTTGTATATATTATTTAATTCAACTAAAACTTTCATTTCAGATGCATACCAAACACTTCCATCTTCTCTTTTTGTATAATAAAGAGGTACAATTCCTATTGGATCTCTTGCAACTATAAAAATTTGACTTTCATCTTTTTGAATCTTTAACATGGCGAATGCAAATTGTCCATCCAACATATTTAACCATTTTTCTTCTTCATACATTGAAGAAATTGGTAAAATAACTTCACAGTCCGATTCTGTTTGAAATTGATAATTGCATTTTTTTTTCAATTCTTTGTGATTGAAAATTTCACCATTAACAGTTAATATATTTTTTTCATTTACAAATGGTTGGGATTCTCCGTTTGGATCAACAATAGATAATCTTTCGTGAGTAAATCCACATTTTTTATCAGAAGAAATTGCAATACCTGACCAATCTGGACCTCTATGCCTCAATAAAACGGAAAGTTTTAATAAAATTTCTCTTAAATCTTTTTCTGATAAAATACTATTATAAACAGCAATTATACCACACATTTAAATTTGCATTATTTAAAATTTAAAAATCATTTTAATACTTAGAAAAATTGTATTTTAAATAATAAAAAACAACATAATTTTATTATGGTTCTTTTGTATAATTAAAGTGACTTTAATTATTTTAATAAAAAAATTATTTATTTTTTGGTAATCCACTAAGTTCAGCCCAACCTCCATTACAATCTTCTTGAATAGTACCTTTGTAAGGAAAACTTATTGTATTAGGATCAAATCCTTCCGGACAAAATCCATTTTTATGAGCAAAGTCTAAAAACTGTTTAAGATAACAAATAATACATAAATAATGATTTTCATCTTCAACTGCAATATACCAACTTTCTGCATGTCTCCCACAATCATTGCAATCAAAAAATTCTTCAGACATCTTTCTTTAAAATTATAATATATATGATATTTTTTCATATTAATTTAAAATTGCAATTTTTCTTATAATTGAAGATTAAATATTATTGAAATCGATCTTTTTTAAATGGTAAGAATTATAGTAATTGGAGATCCTCATTTAAGATCTGATCAAATGATTATGTCAAGAAAATTAGTGAATTCATTAATATCAAAGGTATCTGAAATTGTTCCAGATGCTATTGTAGTTTTAGGTGATACTTTACACACCCACGATGTGGTAAGAATTCCTGCATCAACGTTAGCTTATAAATTATTTTTAGAATTATCTAAAATTTCACAACTGATTATACTGGTCGGAAACCACGATATTATGAACAATCAAGTTTATTTACCAGACATGGAAGAACCCGAACATCCATTTGTTTCATATAAACAATGGAATAATGTAATTGTTTGTGATAAAGCTACAGTTTTTGAAATTGGGGGAATAAAATTTTGTGGAGTACCATATGTACCTAATGGTTCTTACACGAAAGCTATAGAAAATGTTGAAATATTAGAGATGGGGTCATTTTTTTCACATCAAGAGTTTATAGGTGTAAAAGCTAAATTAAAAGATGAAGAAGGTTCTACAAAAGGAGATACTTGGCCTGAAAATTACCCATTAAATGTGTGTGGTCATTTTCATGAAGCTCAAATATTGAGTAAAAATCTTATATATCTTGGAACTCCTCAACAACAAAACAGTGGTGAATCTGAAAATAAAGCTATTGGTCTTTTTACTTTTAAAAAAGAAAAAACAAAAGATTTTCAAAAATGTGGTTGTATTTATTATTTATATGAAAGATTAGAATTAAAAGATATTATTAAAAGAAGAGAATATGATATTTCAGCCAGTGATGTCGAAATATTGAGAGATATATGTGCTTTTGTGGAAAGTAACGAAATATATATGGTTAAAGTTGTTATTAGCGGACAACCTATTGAAATATCTACAATAAAAAAAAATAGATACTATCAACAATTAGATGAAAATAAAAGAGTATGTATAGTTTGTCATGCTGGGAAAGTAATAAATGAAACTTTTAATAACAAAACAGTCAAAAGAAAAACATTTCAAGATTTTTTAAATGAAAAATTAGACGAAGATGATGAAGTGAAGGAATATTTTCATTCTAATTTTAATTGATTATTCATTTTTTCAAACTCAGATAATAGTGGAAATAAAGGTAAATTTTTTTCTGGAATAATTGGTAAATTATTTAGTTTAGAGGTGTCCATTTTTAATAAAAATTATTGTAATTTTTATTATCAATTACTTCATAATTGATATTTTTGATCATTTACTTTATAATCATCTAATATTAACATTTGTATTTCAAATGTCTTCAACAGATCTTTCTGATTTATTAAAACGTGTATATTTTAGAAACAAAGATGGTAATATGGGATATATCTTAATACCAACCACGGTTGTAAGATTTCAATTTCCTTTTAGTTGTCAAAGAATACCAGGTGTCGCAACTGGTGGTATTAATACAGTTGACGCAAATACAACAATATTATTACAACCAAATACATTTATTAAAGGGTTTAATCAATTTTTTAATACCGATTATAATAATTACAGTGTAAAAGACGATGGTACGATTGTAATTGATGGTAATCAAAATAAAAGTGGTAATAATTTTTACCCTGATCAAAATTATTTTAACAGTTTAACAATTCCAAATATCGTGGTTGGAGGTTCTATGGTTTCAAAAAGTGTTATTACAGATAAAATGGATTCTTTCAGACCATCAGATTATGGAGTTGTATCATTGGAATTTAATTATTATAATCCAACAGCAACCATCAATTTTTGCAATACAAGAAGATTTGATAATGATAATAGATGTGTATATTATGACAATGGAGGATCACAGGTATTAATAGATAAAATTGAAAATAGTGGAGGAACTATTTTGGCACCTGGATATTTTGGTCCAAATAGTGTTGGTTATAATGTAGAAATAATCATTTATAATCCATTTATATCGGCAATTACAATATTTATTATTGTGTTTTTTGGTTTATTTATTTTATTTTTGTTAATTTTTGTTGGATTGTATTCATTTAGCAAATTAGGAAATTCAAAAAATAAAATTAAAATGACTAATGAGTATGACTCTTATGAAATTAATGAGGAAAATTAATTAATAATTATAAATGACTGATGATACTAGTCACATATTTTGTGCAAATGGAAAATTTAACAATGACGAACAACCACCTGCTTGTATCTATAATCAAATTGGTGATTTTAACACTTTATCATTTTCTCCAATGACCAATGTCGAAATATTTTCATATATTTATGATGAAAATGGAAATTTATTACAACAATCTCAATTCGAAGGAAATAATGTTCCAACAAAAATAAAAGTTCCACCTAATGTTGTGGCATCAATCAAAACAATTGGGGTAGATGAAAACATAAATATTTGTGGTTCTTACTTGAAAGATTATCGAGGAAAAATCGATATAGATGAAATTAAAGATATTGATGGAAATGTAAAATGTGATGGTTACGATGAAGCTAATTTAGTTGGATATTTTAATATCATAAATGCTTATACTTTTTCTACTTGGGATAAATTTAAAAATGATTGTAAGAATAGACAAACAACTTCCCAACAATGTCAACAATATGGATCACCTGGAAATCCATCAATAGATTATCTTACAGCAGGAAATAACGTAAATGTAATATATAATCAAAATAAAAATCAAAATAATGGTTCAGGTCTTATTACTTTTTTATTTTTAATATTTGCCATTTTAATAATTTTTATTGTTCTTTACTCTTCATATTTTGCTCACATGAGATATCATAGACGAAAAATATTAAAAGAAAATTTTAATGAAGAGGGAATTATAATTAATAATCAAGAAAATAGTACAAATAATTACATCAAAGAAAAAAATAAAATTGTAAAAAATCCCATAAATCAAGAAATTAAATCACCAATTCCTAAAAATGTAACAATAGAATCACCACAACAATCATCAAATAATTTTGTTCCACATGCAACTATATCAAAAGAATATCCACCAAATTATTATTATACTCAGAAACAAAATATAATGACACCTGTGATTAAAAAGACAAAAAATAATAATCCATCTTTCTTTGATAATCTATGATTATAAATGATCAAATTTTTAATCATAAAAAAAAAATTAAATAAAATGAAGATTGGCGATTACTATATTTCTCGTATCGAATGTTATTCACAAGGAATAAACGTTTCAAAACAAAATAAACATCATTTTTGGGTTATTGATAGATCTTATTCTTTATCAAGTGAAATTAATGAATTATTCGATGATATTGTTGAAAATGTGACCAAATTGAAATTTGGAGATCAGTTGGATCTTATTTGGTTTTCTGGAAATAAAGAATATGGCAGTATTTTTAAAAATTATACTATTGTAGATTCGTTTCATTCAAGAAATTTTGTAATGGAAAAAGTTAAAAATTTTCGTCATTCTGTTGGAATGACTTGTTTTTCTGAAGTATTAGATGATTTGGATAAAAATCATTTAAATTCACTGAACTTTAGTGAAGGACAAAAATCTGCTGTTTTGTGTTTTTTCACAGATGGATATCCAGTCGTCGATAACTATCAAAAAGAAATTGAAAATATTCAAAAGTTTTGTTTAAATCTTTCAAGTAAATTTTTAAAGAAAATTATCATCGGATATGGTGAATATTACAATTTGGAACTTTTAAATAGAATGGCTACTGATATAGGAGGGGTTTTTATTCATAATTCTGATTTAAAAGAAACCAGAAAAACTTTCATGGATGTTATATTAAGCGAAAATATTAATCAAGGTTCTGCAATACTTTTTCCAAAAAATTTTGATTACGAAGATTATGTTATTTTCTGTTCATTAAACGGTGAAGAATTACATATTTATAATCCAATAACTACAAAAGAAAATGAAGATGGTGTTAGTAAATCTATCAGTGGAAACGAAGCATATTTTTTAACCAAAAAAGAAGTTTTTAATTCAAATAAAATTACTGAAAAGACATTTTATGTAATAGCAGCTGCTTTAGTTCAAATGGCAAAAACTGATATAGCAATGGATATACTAAATTATATTGGTGATAAATACTTTATTGATAGAATTTCAAATGCTTTTACTATTAGCGAATATGGTGATGTAGTAAAATCTATACTGGAAGCTTCTAATGATCAATTTATGACTAGATACAGAGAAGGAAGAGTTAAAAATTATTTACCATCTAATGATGCTTTTTGTATATTTGATTTGTTTAATTTATTAACGGATGATACAAAAGCTTCATTTTTACCTTTTCATGAAAGTTTTCAATATAAAAGAATTGGTAAGATTGCTAGAACAGAAGATGATACTGTTCGGTTTATTGTAAATAGAGATCAAATGGTTCCTTTATCTATGATTCAATGGAATAAAGACAAAATGAATTTATCAATTCTTACAAAAATTCATGGAACAGTGGATTTAACAAAATTAAAGTTTACATTTGAAGAAATGGACTCTGAAGTTTACAAATATCTTAAATCACTTGAAAATCCAAAAGAATTTCAAAGTTTTCAATATAGAAATTATACATTTATTAAAAGTTGTATTCTTAATGTAGATAAAATTCCAATTGTTTGTAATGATTTAAATAGATATATTCTTGAAGGTATTGAAGGTTTGATTGATCAAGTAATAAAAGATCCTGAAGGTTTAAGACCTGATATTCTTATTTTAAATCTTAGAAAATTACCAATTATTAACCGAAAAATGGCTAAAAATAAAATAAGTGCACTTGAAATGGCTGAAGCTTCAATTGAAGTTATTCGATTAGAGGCTAAAATAAAAGTTTACAAAGAAAAACAAAATGAAAGGATGATGTGTGAAGATGTAAAAATGGAAGGTCTCAGTAAAGAAGTTAGTGATTTTTTAATGAATAAAGGATTTAAACCTGATGGATCTTATGCTCCAAAAACATTTTTAAAAAAGAACAATGAATTGATTGATTTTTATATGTCTAAAGTTTTTAAAATAAAAGTAAAAGCAGCTTCATCCATTCCAAAAGTTTCAGCAGTAGAAACAAAAGTAAAAGGTAAAAAGAAAATGAATTGGGTTGAACAAGAAATGGCATTTGCATTGGAAGAAGTTGAAAAAACAGAAAATCTTGCTGTATTAATTTTTGAAAGTAAAAAATTATTAAAAGATATTAGAAGAATTATTCAGAAAGTTAAATTTGGGATGATTGTGGGAAAGACGTGGTTTTCGGAATTTAATTCTTTTGGATCATGTTCAGTTACTACTTCAGATAATATTGAAGTAGAATTTGAATTAAAAGAAGAAAAGGTCTTTTTTGAGTAAAATCAAATAAAATAAACAAAAAAATTTTGTTTATTAAAATAATATTCTATTAAAATTAGTTATTTGGATTTTTAGCTCTAAATGATTGAATATAATGAAATAAATAATTTTATAAAATGTTGAATAAATTAACTTTTTTACTCGCTTCAAACACATTTAGGGTAAAAAAAATATGTTTTTTTTATGCGAAAACAAGTGTTTTAATAGGAGGAACTGCTGGATTTTTTTTTAGTTCTAGAGATTTACATCGTTTTTATAAAAAAAAATTAAATAAATGCAATGATTTAATTATTATTGGTTTATTAAATTCTGTAATACTAATTTATTCTCCTTTTTACTTTGGGAGAGCTATTGTTATTGGGACTTCGAGATGTTTTTTACATCCTATTAAATTTACTCATGATATATCAAAAAATTATCATAACTATCAAATAAGTAATAATTTCGATAATTATTAAATATGTGACGCGCTTATGTAAAATTTACATATAATTAATATTATACATTTTATAAAATGTATAATTCGATTGTAGATCCAATTGATGAATTGGAAAAAGTTTTAAAAGATGTTAAAAACAATAAAGAAGACAATTTTAATTATGATTCCATGAAAAAAGTTTATTTAAACTCGATGAGTGATCTTTTTGAAGATTTAGAAAAAGCTTTAAAAAACGTTGAAGAACATATGGAAGATGATTTTAACTATGATTCTGTAAAATATTCTCACTTTGACACAAAAATTGATAATTTTCACTCAATTGCACCTAATAACAATGAAAAACATAAATTAAAACAAAATTGTATTAAAACTGTAGAAAATAGTCCATTAAGAGAATTTAATGACAAAGAAGAAATTTCATCAAGTAACATTGAATATTGTGGCCGCGAGGACCATAAAATATTGGGTTCTGAAAGAACTCAAGTATATTATAGTGCTATTATTATTTCTCCTGAATTTAATTTAGATTCTTTTGATAAAAATAAAATTGAATACGAAATAAATAAATATTCTTCCAATGAAATTTATGATTTTTTATTAAAATCATCATTTAAAAATATAGACTGCGATGTTTTGGCAAAAAGACTTGTTAAAAAAGATGGTAGATGTTTGAGATTTTTTTCACACAGACTCAAAAATAATCAAAATTTAATTATAAAGGCAATAAAAAATACACCTTCTTCTTTTTTATATGTTCCAGATACAATGAAAAGATTTAGAAATATATTGAAATGTTTTTTAATTCATTATGATGAATCTATTTCTATTTTTTTAAATTGCCCTCATTTATTAGACAGAACATTTTGCATTGAAATTATGAAAGAAAATGGATTAGCACTTAAATTTTTCAAAAATTTCAATAATGATAAATATGTTGTAAAATTGGCAGTAAAAAATAATCCAAAAAGTATTTTATACATTGGTAATAAATTATTAAAAAACAGTAAATTTAATTTACAAATTTTAAATACTCCAGAAGTTTTACAAAATTTTAATGTTAGATTTTTATATACTCATAAAATCTTATTGAGAGTCATGGAAATGTATCCTGATGTTTTTAAAAATATAAAAATTAATTTATTACTTAATAGAATTTTTATCAAATTAATAATAATATTTTTAATAAAAAAATATGTTAATATTTTCTAAAATTATTCTAAATTAATTTATAATTAAAAAAAAAATTTTGTTAATCTTGTGATAATTTTGTCGCCTCAGACTTCTTTTTGTAGTTAAAAATGGCAGCTTTAATTGCATCCTCTGCTAACATTGAACAGTGAAGTTTAACGGGAGGAAGAGATAGGTGTTTGGCTATATCTTCGTTTTTAATATTTAGACATTCGTTAATCGTCTTTCCTTTGATCATTTCAGTGGCATAAGAGCTACTGGCAATAGCAGAACCACAACAAATGTTTTAAATTTGGTTTCAATTATTCTGTTGGTTAGAGGATCTACTCGAATCTGAAGTTTCATGACATCACCACATGCTGGTGCGCCAACAAGGCCTGTTCCGACATTACTGTCTAATTTATTTAATTTTCCAACATTTCTTGGATTTTCATAGTGGTCGAGGACATTGATGTGGTACAAACGAATAAATCGAACAAAAACAAGAGAAAGACCCAGTCGAAACGACCCAAATTCAGGTATCATACTTTTTATATTACATTCATATTTTATTATTAATGTGTTATTTTTTTGGTAATTCTTCTTTTTGTAATTCATTTTCTACTTTAATTTTTTTCGGCCTTCCTCTCTGCTTTTTTTGAACTTCTTCAGTTGGTTTAATTAAAATTTCTTTTTTTGGTCTGCCTCTTCCTTTTTTTTCTTCGATTATTTTTTGTGGTTTATTTTCAATTTCTTTAATTGGATTTTTGGGTCTTCCTCTGCTTTTTTTTGGAACTTCTTCTTTTTTAATTACTTTTTCGGAGTTTTCACCATTTTTTTGTGAAGTTTCTTTCTTTTTTTCTTTTTTAGGTCTGCCTCTACTTTTTTTTTCAATTGGTATATTTTTTTCGGTTACCTTTTTAGGTCTACCTACCGATTTTATATTTTTATTTGTAGATTCTTCATTTATTTTTTGTTCCTCCATTTTTATCCAATGACTATTTTTAATCTTAATAGATAATAAATTTAAAAATAATTCATTGTTTGAAGAAAAAAAATCAACCATATTATTTTCATTATTTTTATCTTCGATTTTTTCATATTTATCTTTAATTTGTGACAAATTATTTTCATATTTTTCAATATTTTTCTTTCCTTTAATTTCATTGTCATCATTTTCTATCAAGTTAATTAAAAATTTTCTTATTACATTTTTTAAATCAGGAATTGAAGATACGATATTTTTTTCATTAAACGTGATTTCTACAAATTCTTTGAGAGACTGTTTTTTATTTTTTGCAACTATTTCAATTACAATATTATTCATATCAGATGAAGTTTCTTTATCGAACAAAGGATTAAAATTAAAAATATAAAACATTTGTTATTTGTATTTATTTATTTGTCTTTTAATCATTTATGCAGAAATAATATTAAAAAAATTGTGTAAAATTAATTATATTAATTTAATTAATATAAAAAAAATAATTTTAAATTATTATTACAATATTATATAAACAATAAATTTAAGTTTTAATAAAAATGGACGATAATACACTTCAAGCTATTGTTTTCGTGTCAATAATTGTTTGTTCGACATCTTATGCTTTATATAGTATGTATATTTTGAGTAAAACATAAAATTTCTGACAACTATTGGTTGTAAAAACATAATTAAATGAACAATAATACTATAAATTTTTCTTTTACTCATTTATGCAAAAATAATATCAAAAAAAATAATTTTAAATAATTTTAAATTATTATATAAACAATAAATTTAAGTTTAATAAAATGGACGATAATACACTTCAAGCTATTCTTTTCGTATCAATAATTGTTTGTGTGACATCTTGTGCTTTTTATAGTATATATATTATAAGTTAAAACATGAAATTTCTGACAACCAATAGTTGTCAGAACACAACTAAATGGACAGTAATACTATAAATTTATTTTTTTTGTTACAAAAATTGTGCTTCTATGAACAATAAATTTGAATCCATGCTTCATGACATAAACTCCAAATAAAATTACCATCAGAAGGAAATGCAGGATGTTTATTTTTATTATTTTCAAAAACGCCAGCAATTGTTTTTTCTAAATTACATTCTAAATATTTAAGTATTGGTTCATAAGAAGATTTACCATAATAGTTGCTCCAATAAATAGAATCTTTTTTAACTTCATATATATGAGGATCCAATAAATCGATAATTGCGTTTTTTAAAATGTTTTCAGGAATATATTCATTTTGTGTTTCACATGAGTTATCATATGTCATGTACAATTTAAAATTTTCTTTTATAGCATGTTTGATTGATGAAAGTAACAAAAACAATAGATTTCCAGAATAGCTTTTAGATTCATAAATGTTTAATTTTACTACTTCCATTTTTTAATTTAGTTGGTAATTTAATTTATTTAATTATTTTTTTTGTTATTTTGTATCAAATTTTAATCACATAATCACATAATCCATTTTTAATAAAAATGGATTATAATACATTTGAAACAATTGTTTTTGTAACATCAATTGTTTTTGTAATAATTATTGTTTGGGTAACATCTTATGATATTTATATAGTATATAAGTTTTAAATTAAAAATGAAATTTCTGAAAACTAATAATTTTCAGAATATAATATAATAAAAAAATTAAAAATTTTGTTCATAAATAACATTTTTATAAAATCCGTTTGGAGTTGGATTTCCCATTATTTTAATATTTTTTTCGATTTTTTTACAAAAATCTACTCTTGTAAATTCTTTTATTTTCCCCCCATCATCTTCTGTTCTTGTGCATCCAATTTTAAAATCTACGTTTTCATTATCTATAAATATTTTTAATGTGGAAGTAATATTTTCATCAACAGGAATAGTTAAAATTGTAAAATTATTATTTCTTTCTTCTATTTCAATTTTATCAAAAGGTTCGACTATTTTATTTATAGTAGAAAATATATAACCATTTTTATATTTGTAAAAATCAAGATGGAAATCTGGTGATATATAATAAGATATATATTTTTTTTTATTTTCATTATAATAAGATAAAAACCCACCAATTTTTAATAATGTTAATCCTTCGTTTTTACAGTTTGTGTAAGAATTTATATGATCTGATTGAAAATAAAATCCAATAATATTTACTTTAATTGATTTTTTCATTAATTTTAAAACTTTTTTTCTTGGAGTAACAAGTTCAGAATTTGGATGAAATAATGAAAAAATGGATTCAAAATTCTTTATTTCAAAAAAAGTTTCATTTTCAGTGATTTTCGGTTCATTAGTTTCACATAAAAAGATCCAATTATAATTTTTTGTAATTATTTCATATTTAGTTGTATTATTTTCGACACAAAAAATATAAATATCATCTGATAAATTATGATCAAAAATTGTCCCAGAAATTACATTCATTTTTAATAAATTAATTCATTAATATTTAATCTTCAATTAAATATATAAATAAAACATTATCTCTTTGACTCACAATCCTATATTTAATATGTAATTATCCCTCATATGTGAGCGATTGGGCGTCAAAGAGATATCAAATTTTTCATTTTTTTTGTATGATTAAAGTGGTAAGGCCAACCAGAGAATTTAATTATAAAAAATGATGAATTTTTTATACTTCCCATTCTAAACTTAAAAATTTATTAACAGCTTCACCAAGATATGAAAATTCTCCAAATTCAAATAAATCTGGATGTAAACCCATTATTCTGGAAAATACAACTTGTTCAGTTGTAAAATGTCGTTTATCAAAAGCCATCATAACTACTGTATCATATACTTTGTAAAAATTATTCCATGAATTGATATTACCAATTATAAAACAAGTAATACATAATTCATGAGCTTTAGTTGTATATTCTTCGTGAGAAGTTCCTCCAGCAGTCGAAATTGTAGGTGTTATTATTTTATTTTCTGGTATTTTTAAATTCTTTAAAAGCATGGGTTCTAATTTAATTCCAGTAGCTAAATCGTGTTTGTAAAAACCTGGATCTATCCATGCAAAATTAGTTGTAAAAAATGGATTTATTTTAATAGCTTCCATAATCGCGTATACTTTATTGCAAGTTAAAATAGAATAACGTCTTCTTTCTCTAAAATTAATTTCAAAATCCATTTCTGCATAATCATCTTTATATTTTTTAATAAGTTCCCATTCTTCAGCTGGTTTTTCTACAATAAGTGTATATTCCAATAATTCTCCTCTTTTTTCTCTAACTATGTCACAAATATCTTTATCTCCAAAAAATACGACTGGATATTGTAAGAGACAAAAATATTCTAAAGATTTTACATATTGTTCTCTGGTCTTATTTCCATATCCCAAATTATAATAAAATGCTACCACTGTAATACTTTTATCAATTTCGACTCTTTTTACTGGATTACCTCTAAAAAATCCTCTGATGGAAAATGGGTGAAGCGAAAAATTAGAAGGTGTAACATCAATATTTAATTTTTTTGCTTTTATTCCATTTAAAATATCATTAAATTTATATTCATGTTCATCTATTAATTTTCTAAATTCTTGCATGGTTTTTACTCCTTCAATTTCTTCTCTATCTACAACACCTGAAAACAAACATTGTTCTCTAATCCATGGAACATCTCTAATGTTCCCAGTTTTTAAATAATCTTTATGATAAGATTCAATCCAATAATAAAAATACAATTTTGAAACATATTTTGTGTCACCTTTATACCAATCACCAACAACAACACTCCATAATATATCATATCTACTCCATGAATTATGACACATGTGATATATACCTCCTAAATCTGGATGAATTTTATCATGTGCTATTATATCAACTATTTTTAAATTTCTTTTATAAATAGGAAAATATTCACCATCTAGTGTCTCTTTGGTTAATGCACAAAAAGAAGGTCTATACGTAGATGATTTATCTTTAATAAAATTAAAAGGAGTCCCAACTTCTTCTCCTTCAAATATATATTTAAAAATTCTAGTACTAGGTACTAAGTCACCAGTTATAATAATATTATATCCTGATATTTCATTTAAATTCTCATAACAAAGTATATATTCCATTCTATGGAAATTTGCCCAATTAATTAGTCTTTGAACAGGGTCATCTTCAAAAGCTAAAATTATTAACTTCATTTTTAACTCATTTTCTTCTTCCCCCATTTTTTAATAAACTTTTTTTCGATTAATGTAATAAAATTAATATTAATTAATATTTATTTATTAAAAAGTGTTAATTTAGATTTAAAAAATGAAAAACTTTATTATATAAATTAATCGAAAAATTAATTTATAAAAAATTTATATAAAAAAAAATAATAATCAGGGTTTTAATTTTGATGTTCAAAAAATATTATAAAATAGTAAATTCCATTTAATTAAACGTCTATTGGACGTTTAAATTAATTTATTATAAAATCATTTGTTTAAAACTCTTTCTTATTTTCTTAGTTTTCTTAGTTTTTTTTTTAATATCTAGTGAAATAGTCTTTTCAACTTTTATACCTCGTCTCAGACGCTCGCTATCTGTTAAAATTATCTCTTCTGATTTAGTTCTTAAATCTTCTTTATTAAAAAATTTAGCATCAACTCTATCTAATGATGTCTTTTGTTTAGGAGATTTGTTGTAATTATTTTCAGAAGTGTCGCAATTATCTCTAGGAGAAATTTTAAACTTAGATGATATACTTTTTTTTAACACAGCCATTATAACAGGCGAATCATTTTCACTTTTAGGACTGGGTATTTTAGTTTGATCAGGGGAATAATCTATAAAACTATCTCGCTTAGATGAGCAATTTGTAAAACTATATTCTGATAAATTTCCAGAAATACTTCGTTTTAATAAACTTTTCTTTGACATTTTCTCAATATTATTTAAATCTTCAGTGTCTTTTACGGATATTTTATCAAATTTTATACCATTTTCTATATTGTCTCTGGAAAGGATTTTAAAATTTCCAGATATACTTCGTTTTAATAAATTTTTCTTTGGCATTTTCTTAATATTATTAAAATCTTCAATGTTTTTTGCTGATGTCTTATCAAATTTTATACCATTTTCAATATTTTTACAATCCATATCGAATGTTAAGTATTTTATATTCATATTTTCAAGAGTATTAATCTTAAAGTTACTTATCAAACCGTCGCTGTGGTTAACGGTTAATCCGTCGCATTTTGGGCTACGCGAATGCATAATTTTTTCGGGATTTCCCAACGATGTCGATGTTATTAGTAATGTATCATATTTATTTAAAATAAAATCCATAAGATATTCCACATCAATCATGTTTCCAGAGTCAACATACATAACGGCATTAAATCCATTACATTTAACTTTAAGTGTGTCCGTGACATGAGCTCCGTAATATTTACTGGGATATTTTCCGAAAATAGTTCTGTTATATAACAAAACTATTTGATTTTCAATGGCATAAGAATAAAATACTTTATTTTCTATTATTTTATGCAGCTCAGGATAAAGATTAAATATTACTATCAAACTATGTCCCATTTCCATAATATAATTTAGTTGCTCATTTTGACGCTCTATATCATTACCACCACCTAAATCAATTAAATTTACAACAGCGACATGTACTTTTTTAACCTGTGATTGTATGTCCATTTATTTAAGTTAAATTATTATTTGTTCATTCATTTATTAAATTATAAACATTTTTAATTATAGAGTGAGTGTGCAAAAGATAAGAAATTAAATCTTTTATTTCTATCCTATAATCATGTTAGATGTTTTGTCTTTTTTACTTTTTTTATTTGATATAATTTTAGGATAATAATAAGGAGGAGTATCAATATCCATGACAAAAATACTTTTGTCACTATTTAATGTTCCACCATTACAAAATTGGCATTTATTACAAGTATTACAAACTGCTCGACTAAAACATGATTTACACATTGTAATTCTAAAAACTGGTGTAAATATTCCACATCCTAAACACACTTGTTCTGACATTTTACAAAGCAAGATAATATTAAAATAGAAACTCTCTCATGACTTTTTATCAAAAAATTTGTAATTTACAGAAAACTTAAAATTGGTCTAACTGGTAGATTAGATACTTTTAAAAGACAAAAAAGATGTCGAACTTAATGTTTATTATATAAACAAACTTTAATGATTATAAATCATTAAAATGTTAATTATATTAACAATATAATTTGATTATTTCCATAAATTCTTTATTCTCTTCTTTTTCAATTCTTTCAATACATTTTTTAATTATTAAAAGTAAATTTTCCAATTTGTCTTCAATATTTGTTTTATTGTAATTAGAATCCGGATTAAATCTTATAAATATCTATTTCCCACTATGGATCATATATACATCGCACATCTGAGACATTATCTTCATTGCAAAGTTTTTTTAGTCATTTTAAAATAATGTTAAAATAAAAATTAACTATCAATTAAAATCGTAAAATTGATAATTAATTTTAAAATATAAATTTTTTTAAATGGACGACACAGAAGATTTATCAGAAGAAGTAATGAATTTACTTTCTTTGTGTCCAGAGGATGATAGTGGAAATGTTGAATATAAAAGACAACTAAAAAATCCTTCCAAAAAAACATTGGAAAAAAAATCAACCCAGATGCAGTTCAGAATGAAACAAGGAAATGGAGAATGCATATACATCATTGGTGTTAACGATGATGGTTCTCCTTGTGGTCAAAATATTGAAGAACAAGAACTTACTATTGAAATTTTACAAAAAATAGCTGATATGAACGATTATTCATTGAAAATTATGGATACTAGAATTTTTAAGGATCGTACCATTCAAAGAATTTTTATTCGTGAAAATAATATTACTCAATATAGAGAATTAAGAATTGGAGTAACTGGAAGAGTAGATGCTGGAAAAAGTTCACTCGTGGGAACTCTTTCTACCGGGGAAATGGACGACGGGAATGGGAAAACAAGGACGTATGCTTTACATTTTAAACATGAAATTGAAACTGGAAGAACGTCTTCTATTAGTCAACAGATAGTTGGATATGATCTTGAAGGAAAACATATTCCGATGCATAACGATTTAAAAAAATTTACTTGGCAGGAACTTACTTCAAAGAGTGCAAAAATTGTAACATTATTTGATTTAGCTGGTCATGCTAGTTATTCTCATACAACTTATAAAGGAATTTCATCTAATCACTTGGATTATATTTTTGTTATCGTAGCTGCTAATATGGGTATTACATCCAAAGATATGACAATTGAACATATTAGAATGTCCATGGCTCATAGAATTCCACTTATTTTTATTATTTCCAAAATGGATCTTGTTGAAGATAAACCTAAAATTTTGGAAGAAACTATTAATAGTATTTATAAAGTTTTTGCCAGAGGTTTCAAAAAAAAATTTTTAATGATTAATGATATTGGTGATGTACTTACAGCTGTCGAAAATTGCAATAAAGGAAATTACATTCCTATGTTCAAAATTTCTATTGTAAAAAATACTGGCCTGGATATTCTTCACGAATTTCTCAACTTATGTCCCCCGAGACATACATTTGATCACGAGGCTCCTGTAGAATTTGAAGTGGCAGATACTTATATGGTTGGAGGCGTAGGAATTATTATTGGTGGATTTTTATCAAAAGGAACAATTAAAATTGGTGAAATGTATTATTTGGGTCCTGATAAAAATCAAAATTTTCAAGAAGTAAAGGTAAGAACTATTCAAGTAAAAAGAAAAAACACAAATGAAGCACGAGCCGGAAAATACGTTTGTTTGGGAATTCCAAAAATTAAAAGAAAAGATATAAAAGGCGGAATGGTCATTGTCAAATTAAAACCAAAAGCTGTAACAAAATTTAGTGGTGAAATCTTTGTTCATGAACATCATCATACAACTGTAAAAGTTGGTTATACTCCTCTTCTTATTTTAAGAAGTTATCGTTCAGCAGTTAAAATTACTGAAATTAATTGTGAAGAAAATGTTAATATTAGAAATTCGAAAGAATCTGCTCCTAGAGGAAAAAAGATTAATGCACAATTTGAATTGGTTTACAGACCTTGTTTTTTATCAAAAGATGATAGGATAATTCTTGTAGAAGGAACACTTAGAATTGTTGGAAAAATTACCGATATTATTTAAATACTTTTTTAAAAAGTATTTATTCATAAGATTGTATTATTTTTATTTGAATAAAGTTTTTTTATTCAAATAAAAACATTCACTGTCATCAATTGTGGGTTTATAACTTCCTAAAAAATTATTTTCTTTTAAAAATATTCCAATTTTTTGTGCATGCATATCTCCCACTATAACTATACAATTTCTTATTTCATCAGGACCATGTTCTTCTAATCCATGTTCCATATGTTTAAATATTTTAGCTAATAAATAAGAATCTAAGAATACACTATCAATTTTTATTGTAAATAATCTCAATAAATAAAATAAAGAATACATTTTATTAAAAATAATTGGATCATTAATTATTTCAGATAAAGTAACAGAAGGGTTATTAATTTTTTTAAAAAAATCATTATAGTATTTTTTGTAATTTATTTTATGCAATAAAACGAGAATATTATCATAATCTGTTAAATTTTCAATATGACTTTTTACAAAAATTTTTATTTTTGGAGATAAATAACTTTTTGAAATCACATGTTGTAATTCAACATTATTATTGAAACGATCCATTGCATTTTTACAAAATGTTGGAGTATCGTTGATTATTAAATTAATTGTATTTGAAACAAAAGGTAAATCCAATATAAATTTTGCTTTTTTTAATGTTTTAATATTATAAAATTCATTTTCTTCATCTTCTTCATCTTCTTCATCAAAATTTCTAAAAAAAGTTAACATATTATAAAAATAATCACATACATACGAAAAACCTTTAATATTATTAAAAATATTTGGATTTAATGTATTTTTTTTAAAATCTTCTATTAAATAATTAATGCTATCATAAGCTCTTACATCAACATAATCTATTCTGTGTGTTTTACATTCATCGCCTTGTTTTTTATATTCTATTTTTTCTCTTATATTTTTTATATCTTTTTCCAAACATTTATCCAATTTAATATTAAAAAATGAACTACCACTATTATCATAAATTTCAGAAGGTATTATCAATTTATTTATACCACCTTTATCTACATAATCTTCAATATCTTTGAGTAATAATTTATTTAACGATCTATCATACCAATCCTCGTATAATACATCAAAAAATAAATCACTCTTTTCCACTAATTTTTTAATATAAAATCCAACGTGTAAATTACTTTTTTTTGAAGGATTTTTTATATTTTTTAATAAAATATTAAGTTTTTTTGGTGATAATTTTTTTTTTAAAATGTGAAATTCATTAGATCTATAAATAAAATTTTTATCATTATATATATATTCTTCATAATTTGAAAGTGAATCACTTTCAGATAAAGAATCACTTTCGGATGAAGAATCACTTTCAGACGAATAATCACTTTCGGATGAAGAATCACTTTCGGATGAAGAATCACTTTCAGACGAATAATCACTTTCAGACGAAGAATCACTTTCAGAAAAAGAATCACTTTCAGAAAAAGAATCACTTTCAGAAAAAGAATCACTTTCGGATGAAGAATCACTTTCCGATAATAGTTTTAATTGTAAATCGGACGACATTTTTTTCCATATTTTATCATATAATCTAATGAGATTATTGTGGCTTTTTTTTGTTAGTTTTAATTTTTCGAGTACATTCAATAATAATTTTATATTGACATAACCAATATTTTCTACAAATGTATATTCTACATTATTTATATTCAATTGGTCTAACATATTTTTGCAAGGTTTATCATTCCCAATATGTTTTTCACCTACGATATATATATTTTTATTGTAAAAATTACTTTTATAATTGGATAATGATAATATGTTGGATATACCATTTATTTTAAAATTTTTATAATTATTATTCTCAATTTTATTTATAAAAAAATCTAATCTGTCATTTATAAGTTTTAAATTAAATTTTTTTGTTAATTCTCTGTATATTTTTAAATTTTCTTCTTTATAAAAAAATCTATTAGCATCGTTTAATGTTTCCATAAATAAATAACAATTTTTCAAAACATTCAATTCTTTTATGTTTAGATTTTTTAAAAAATCTAAATTTCGTTTCAATATATTATTTTTTAAAAAATTAGAATATAAATAATAACAAAAGACTGTAGCTTCCTTTTGATTTTTTAAATTCCAAATAAAATACTCTTTTTCTACCAAAAAACCATCTAAAATTGAAATACTTAGTATTAAATTTTTTTTATTTACTTTTTTTAATACATCAAGAACCAAATTTTTTCCTTGATAATATTTGATTTTTTTGTTAGGAATTATTCTGTTTGAGTTAAAATAAGAATATTTACCCATTTTATTGTTATCCCAATATGTTACATATCCATTTGTTCCTTTAAAATGTCTAAAATACAAAGAATCATTATTTTCACTTACATATTTTTCTTCAAAATAAAGTTTATTTTTTATAAAAGTGTTTTCTTCTTTTTTTGGAGTATGAGAACGTCTTTTTCTTCCTCTTATTTTTTTCTTTTCAGAAAACACTTTCATTTCTTCCATTTCATATACTAATTAAAAAATTTTATTTTTTAATTTTGATAACATTCATATGGACTATTATTTATTAGTTAATTCATCTATACGATTAGTTAGTTCATCGATACGCTTTTCTAATTCAGTAATTCTTTTAGATCGTGAAAGTAATTCACTAAATTCATCATATTTATCTAATAATATGTTCCAACAATTGTTACATAATTTTCTACAATATGGATTATTATTACAACGAGGATTCATATAAATAAAAGATTCGTTTGCACCACAGTTATGACATCGAAGTTACCAGAATTCCAATTTGCTCCTTCACAATTTTTATTTAATTTTGACGCTACATGTCTGAAAAATATCTCATGTTCCATATTCATTTTTTTTATAATATATATATTGTATTTATACATTTGGTAAATGTATATTATTAAATTGAAACGGCTTAATGTGTAGTATATAAATTAAAAAATGGAACAATTACATTGGAGTGATATGTATCAATCAAAAAATGATTTAATTAATGATAAACAATTAGTTGATATTATTAGAAATATTCCACCTAAATTAAAACTTCCCGATGGCATTAAATTAAAAATATACAATTTTCCCATTCAAAAAATGTTATCTAAAGAAATGATGGAAAATATAATAATTTTTAATAATACTCACAACCAAGTGGGAATATATAATAAGACACTTATCGATGAAGAATATTTAATAAAAATTATGAATAATATGACATGTTTTGCTTTACTTTTTGATAATGGTAAAATTATTGGAATGATGATATCAATTGCATTTCGTACAATTTACTTGGATAATAAACCAATGTACACATCTTACACTACTAATTTATGTATACATGAAGATTATAGAAATAAAGGGTTAGCAATTTCACTCATTGGTGGAATTATAAAATCTGGGTCTAATGAACGAAAAGTTTATCATGGATATTATTTATCCGAAGAATCTCATCAAAAGATTAATACAATGAAAATAGAATCTTGGTATAGACCAATTAATTATATTTATTTAAATGAAGCTGGATATCAGACTATAAAAAATATATCAAAAAAAGTAAATCAAAAAATATTTTATCATGTCAAAAATTTGTCATCATCTGTTGATGATAATCCTCTAAAATCACCATCAATAGAAAATTGGGAAAAAGCTTTAGAGTTTTTTAAAAATGATTCCATTTATATGAACCCCACTTTTGAAGAATTTAAATCTATTTGTAATTTATTTAATGTTTATTTGTTTTCAAATGGTATTATCTTTTTAATAAGTTTTAATGTTAATGTGACTAAAACAAATAAAGTTGTGAAAAATGCATACTTAGCATACATTTCTGGGTTTCAAATGAACCCGCAGACTGAGTCTGTTGGTAATTTATTTGAAAAAGCACTTTATATTGCAAAAAATACAAAAAATGATTTATTGTCTGGATTTTATCATGGATATATTACAGAAGATGTAGTTACCGAAAATAAAGGACATACAACAATATCTGCTTTAAACCTAGAATTATATAATAGTCCAAATAATATAAATATAACTGATAAAAATTTTCATTTACCCATTTTTTAAGAAAATTAGATTATTTGTATTTAGAATAATCATTAATTCATAATCTCAACATTTATACAATAGCTTAATATAATATTAGAAAAATTTATTTGTACAGTTGTAGATTATAAAAATTTTTAAATGATTTTAAATCATTTAATTTAAATTTATTAATTATTTGTTTTTAATATTTTTACATTAAAATAATTAAGTTGAACCCAGTAAAATCAATTATTAAAGTATTTAATTTTTAAGCCATCATTAAATGATTTATATTTTGTGCAAAATATAAATCATTCATATTTTTATAGTACATATTCTGACTGTATTCAATATGCTCGTTTGATAGAAAATTTAAAGGTCGATGTTTTATAACAAATTCCTCTTTTAATGACAAAAATTTACAAATTTCATAATATTTAGATCCATTATCAATATCTAAACTCAATTTTTCGCAAAACAAATTTTGATCAACTATAACCAAGTGTGCTTTTAAAATTTTAAAAACATTAAACTTTTTTCCATCTGAAAATATAGTTTCAAGTATGTTAAAAACATCATCTAAATTAATTTTTTCAAAAATATTTCCTTCATTAAAATATTTTATAACATCTATTTTGCTATTATCATGATAAAAACAATCAATAATAGATGGAATTTCTTTAATATTTACATTTATGGAATTAAAAATATTTTTTTTTATAAATTCATATTTTCTATCATCTCCATAAAGTGAATTCAAAATTTTAATTAAATTTGGAATATTCATTGAATTATTTTATTTTAATGTGATCATAAAATATTTTTATCATTTTTATTATTTTATAATAAAAATTTGTTTTTAATTTATTTTTAATTTTTCCATTTCATCTTCAATTTCTAATATATTTTTCTTATCACATTGTATAATCTTATCATACCATCCAGTTACACTAGAATGTCCGACACATAATGTAACTAAATCATTTCTTTTGGCATGTTCTAAAATAACTTTAATAGCCATTTCTCGATCCTGTTCTGATAAAGGTGAAAAAGTTTCATCTAAAATAATTATTGGTGAAGTTGATAATTTTGTAAGCGCCAATGTCATCGCTAAAGATAATCTCTCTTTTTCACCTCCACTAAAATCTTTGGGATTAACTTCTAATCCATTATAAGTTACATATACGTTTATACTAGGTTTTTCTCTTTTTGAAGCTGTTATTTTAGTAGTTCTAATTTCGACATAAATAGGATCTACAAATAAATCTTTTACAATATTTATAAGATTTTGATTAATTAAATCACATGCATATTGATACACTTGATATTCAGATTCAATAAAGTAATCAACTAAACGTGCACATTTATCCATTTCATTCCATTTATCATCTACTTCTGATTTTGAAATAAAAAGTTTATCTCTTTGTTCGATAACACTATTAACTGTCCTAATATGTTCCAATCTTTTCATTTCATTTTTTATTTCTTCTTTAATTTTATCAATCTCTTTTTCTGCATTTTCTTTTCTTTCATCAATATCTTTTTGATAATTATTTAATTCTTTTTTTTTTGAAAATGCATGTTGTGCTTTTTTCAATCTTATCATTGCTTCATTTTTCATTATTGGTGGTCTTTTTAAATTTTCTTCAATTTTATTTTTTAACTTTTCTTCCAAATTGTCTCTTTTGATTATTAAATTATACAATTTACATTTCATATTATGATTTTCCATAATAATAGATGATATTTCAGGTATTTCTATCCATAATATATTTTTTAAATTGTAATATATACTTTCAAGCGCCTCTATATATTCAATATCTTCATTTTCTATAAATTCTGGAATTTCAGTTGATTTAATTTTATCATTGATGTTTTTAATGTATAATTGTGATTCTTCATATTCCTTTGTTTTTTCGGTTGATAAATTAAATTCTCTTCTTTTTTTATCCAATTTGGAACCAATTTCAATAACTAAATTATCTCTGTTTTTTTTTAAATTTTCAATTTCTTTTAATACTTTATTTTTATCAATCGTAGGCATTTTCTCTAAAATGCCTCTTTGATAAATTACTGCTCCAGAACAATGTGGACATTTTATAACATCTTTTCTGGTCGTTTGTTCCAATTCTGATATTTTTATTTTATCCATATCTTTTCCTGCTTCTAATTCTAATTTTAATTGATCTATTTCTTTTTTTAAAATTTCAGGAGTTGGTGAAGGTTGCACTATTTGTTTTAATTTTGTAATTTTTAAATTAAATTCATCTATTTTTTTTAAACATTCCTCTCTTTTATTGTTATTTTCATAATCTTTTTTTGCTTTTTTTGCTCTTTCTAATAAATCTTTTTTAGTTTCTTCGATTATTATTCGATCATATTCCACATCAATAGTTTTACACGTTTCTAAAAAATGTTTTCTTTTATTTTCTGCTTCTAAAACAGAAGATATAAGTTTTGAAGAAAATAATTCAGATTTTGAATAATCTTCTTTATCTGATAAAAGAATATCAGAATCACAATTTTTAATTTCATTTTTTATTTCTAATAATTCACTCTCTATTAAATTATAATATCTCTTTTCTCCGTCCCATTTAGTATATTTTTCCCAATCTTCTATTATATTTTCTAATTCTGTTATATAATCTTCAATATTTTTATTTTTCCATTCTTTATTTAATGAATCTCTTATTTTATTTCGTTGTTCTATTAATGTTTCTAATCTTACTTTTTCAGCTTTTTTTATATCTATTCTCTCATTTAAATCTTCCAAATATTGTCTATCAATTATTAAAATTTCATGCAAATCTTCATCGTTTACATTTTCTCTTTGCATTCTACTCTTTAATTCTAAAACTTGTTGATTAAACCCTTTTACCAAAGATTCATGTACAGATTCTAATTTTTTTAATTGTGTTTTTCCTTTTTCAATAAATAATTCAGGGTCGTTTTGATCAAAACAAATTTTAGAAATCAATTCACTTTTAATGTTAGAACTTCCAAATATAAGTTGATTTATTCCATCTTGTACAATATAACTTGTTAATATCCAAAAATCGTAACTACCCAACCAATCATTAATATAACATTGTGCTGAATGTCCTTCTAATGTTTCCTCTTTTTGTAAAATATTTTTTGAAGAATCTGCGTTTGAATTAACTATAACCTTTAATGTGTTTGGTTGCGTTGTTCTAATAATTTTAGCAACATCTGTTTCCAATTTTACAATTGTTTTAATTTTTAAATTTGCGCTCCAAGGTGTTATTTTAATAGATTTATCCCCTGGTACTTTTTTATAAAGACACCATGAGATAGCATCGAAAACAGACGTTTTACCAGATCCGCTATTCCCTTCTAAAAGAATAATTTCATTATTATTAAAATTAAATACACAATTTTTATAACATCGAAAATTTTTAATAATGAGTTTCATATTTTTTTAAGTATATATTTTACACGTTATGAAATAAATATTCATCGATTTTAAATAATTTTTATTTAAAATGTAAAATAAATAAGTATGATATAATAATTATTTCTATCAAAAATTCAAAATAATAAGATTTATATTTTTAATTATAAAAATTCATAGATTTTAAATAAATAATTTATTTAAAAATGTAAAAATGAATCCATATTATAGTTATCTTTTGGGTTTTTTTACCATATTAATTCTTATATTTCCATTTTGGGTGCTATCAATGTATAATTATATTATTTCTGACATTTATTTAACATTTGTGTGTAGTAGTGCTTTTACTTATCCAAAATAAATATAAATAAAAGCTCTTTTTATGAAATGGATAATTTTTATGCTTATATTTTGGGATTATTTACAATGATTATCATTTTAATTCCATTATGGATTTTAGCACAAAATTATTTTTATATTTCAGGGGCTTATCTTAATGTCTTCTGTAAACAAGCATTCACATACCCCCTTGGTAACATATCTAATTAAAATCAAATATATTTGATTTTACAATTTAAATGATTCATTATCAAAAGGTTAAAATATTATTTTAATTATAAAAGTATGCCAATTAGAAATACAATTAAAAAAATCAATAACGGTATTGTAGGTGTTATTGACTGGAATGATACTCCGGAGGAGTTTATAAAAAAATTAAAAAATGTAGAATTTTCAGTTGTAACTAAAATTTCAAAAAATACATTATTATTATCAATAGACTACGAAGATATAAATGCAATTAAAGAATATAATTTTAGAAATTACACACCCCCAGAGAATGAATTAAAATCTACTTCTATTTTTATTAAAGATGGACTTACACAAAAAGAAGAAGATCATCTTTCTCATATTATTAAAATTTTAATTGATAATGGTAGTATTAAAGGTAGCGGAGTTAATTTAAAGGTTCATACTAATGGTAAAACCTTCGTAAATTTTTCACATAGTTCCGAAAACGATAGAAATTTAGTAAAAGCTTTTATTAATCATTTATGTGATTAATGTATTAAAATCGAATGAATTCCTAATTCGTGTCAATCTTAAAATAGCTCTTTTTTTCGCTTTTCGCTAAATATGAATTAGATACTCTCTTTATTTGGGACTACTCAATTAAGAATGTGTGGTGTTTTTTGTGATGAAAAAGATTTTTTAAAACAAGAAAAGTGAATAAAAATATCTAAAATAAATCATATTTTAAATGATTATTTTGAAAATATGAGATAATGAGTTTTTATCATTAATTATAAATTTTAATTAAAATTATTAATGTAACATTAATAATTACAACTTTTAAAATAATTGTATTATTTTATATGTGAATAAATATAAAATGATAAATAGAGAGATAACAAATTATGAAAAAGGTCTCCTTTGTGGAATCGCAGTCGGGAGTATAGTAGGTCCTTCGATAACACTTGTAGTGTTCTGTTTAATCATTTGTTATGATTTAGGACGACCACAAATTATAGATATAGGACAGCGCACAATATCTAAATTAATCGGTATTAAAGAAGATAAAAAAAAAGAAAAGGGGAAAAAAAATAATCAATTAACAAAATCCATTAAAAACATCGATCCAAATATTTTAGAAAAAATATTAAAATTTTCAGCTCAATTTGTGAGTAATGAAAAAGAAGATGAAAAAGAAGATGAAGATGAAGACGAGGAAGAGGAAGATGAAAAAGAGGAGGATGAAGACAAAAATGAAAAAGATTAATAAAGATTATAAATACACTTAATTATTAAGTATATTAACATTTTGTAAAAAATAAAAATAATGTATATTAAATGAGTTCTGGTACTCCTGATGAACATAAAGATATGGTGGTATCAAAATGGTGAATTACATAGAAATAATGATTTACCCGCTATAATAGAAAGCGATGGAACACAATATTGGTATCAAAATGGTAAATGGCATCGAGATAATGATAAACCTGCTGTAATATATGTTACCGGAACACAAAAATGGTATCAAAATGGTCAATTACATCGTGATAATGATCTACCTGCCGTAATATGGGGTGATGGATCACAATTGTGGTATTAAATTGGTAATTTACATCGAGATAATGATCAACCTTCTGTGATAAATAGCGATGGATCACAATGGTGGTATCTAAATAATAAATTACATCGAAATAATAATTTACCTGCCACAATAGATCGCAATGG
>Ga0315288_10000638_pt1 | contig 44040 bp, 64 predicted proteins | sample YL17G11_20_MG_FD_203454 | JGI IMG/M metagenome (GOLD analysis project Ga0315288, IMG submission 203454) | Sediment microbial communities from Yellowstone Lake, YNP, Wyoming, USA - YL17G11_20 | ecosystem: Environmental > Aquatic > Freshwater > Lake > Sediment | place: USA: Wyoming | collected... | reverse complement strand
TCATCAGGCATATTTCAAGCCTTCCAACTCTATAATATATTCCAGGATTGACTCGCTGAATCCATCAATGTGATTCCAGGGGCCGTATCCCACGCCATGTTGATATGTTGCAACGTTAATCATGTAAGCTTTGGAAAAAACCAAAGGTCTTTCGCCGCCATCTTGGGATTGCTCATCTGTAATAACGATGATCCTATCGTAGTCATACATCAAATTGATTTGTTTTATGGCTTGGGCAAGGTTTGTGGCTCCCCCGGATGTTACCCTGATAGCGTCTCTTAAGGCAAACCCATGTCTGGCGGGTATAGTGTGCAAGGTAGTATCAAAAGAATGGATATAGACAGTTTCAAACCATTCCCTGACAATCATAGCCAAGCCACAGGCAGCGTCTAGTTTATCAATTTCGGACTTCTCGGAAACGGTTGTTCCAATCATTGAGCCGGACACGTCAACCAATAAGACAGTCCCGCCGGGTATTTTTGGCTTATCATTCAACTGTTTTAAAAAAACCTTCTCAATCTGGGCTTCCCATTGTGGGGCGTATTTAGCCGCGCTGATGAAGCGGAAGGGCAAGACCCTGGAAGTGTCAAGATGATCCAGGGTGCAAAAGATCAAACCCTCATGAACGCCTGCTTCGTGCATGTTTCTGAGATTGCGTAGCAGGGCCATTGCGCCTAACTTATTCTCTTTCAAAAGTCTCTCAAAGGTTTCCTTTTTATCTCCCCCGGTACTAAGGCCAACCTCCCAGGTGTCGGGGCTTGGTAGTGTGCCATCAATCAATTGTTTCCAGGTAGTTTCCTGTTCAGCGTTTAGGGGTTTTGCATGACAAAGGAACAAAACGTCTCTCAATTTAACAGCCGCGTCTCTATTGTATTTGGCTAATTGATAAGCGTTGAACTTTTGAAAAGCTTTTGCCAGTCCCTTTTTAACCTGAGCGGCCAGAGGTTTTTTCCCTTCGAGCCAATACAGGCTCAAAAATTCTGTCAACTCATCAGGTCTTTGGATGATTTGTCTCAATGTTTCGCCGACCATAAACCGATGGCTGGGGATATTGGCCATTGCCTTTGCTATTAATAGGGGGGCGTGTCTCAGATTTGCCTTGGTACGGGCTTCTATGGCGATATTGCTAGCTACAATTGGATCAACCTGGGCCACGCCGATCTCGATTCGTTCAGCGATTGACTGGCCGTCCTCATAGAACTGGTCCTCCCATAACATGCAGGCCATGACCGAGCGTCGCAGTTGGCGGATTGGGTCAATTTTGTGAGCTTGACCGCCCTCATGGGTTTGGTATTTGATTGGGGATTTAATGTTTGTTTTCAATATGTTCTCCATTTTCGCAACATGAATATTGTGCTTTAGGCCAAATTTTAAGAAATTCGTTTTTTAATTTCGCCATTTCGGGAATGTCCATATTAATAAATGCAACATCTTTGATGTGGTTATAACGAATAATGCCATTAATATTATAAAGTTTTTCCAATATTTCACAATTTGATTCGGGTATAGTGAGAGGAATATAGATATAACGCAGTTCTCCGTTAATTTTAATAGGGGGCATTAAATTTAAAAACATGAACACCTCTCAGAAAATAGCGGCAGGGGAATGGATGTACCCCCACCGCCTGACTTTTAGAGCTTGAAACCGAGACCCTTTTACAAATAAAAAGGACGGGGAATAAGCTGACCTGGTTTTGTTTAGCTTTCGCCAAACGATCTTTTCAAGAGAAGTAACCAGACCATTCGCCGCCGTCCAAATTTGTCCCTTGATAAGGAGATGCCAAACCTTTAATAATGCAGCCGGGAGGGCCATTACTCCTCCCGGCAAGGACCGAGACTTCACTCGTTCCAATACAAAAGGCAACCGAAAGGGATTATGGTTGACTTTAGGTAAAGAGAGATAAACTAATCCCTTCCGGCACATGAGCATTGCTAGCCGGGAACAATCTGACGGGGTTTTATGCTCTACCAGTTGAGCTATACCAGCTTTCGCCAGCAATTGGATTCGAACCAATGACCTAATCATGTAATGTGAAGTAACCCCACCATACGCCACGGCTAAAATATTGCATAAAACCAGGGAACAATCACCCATTGTATTTAGCATAGTTTTATAATTTTTATGATGTAGCAATGAGCTACGCCACTGGTTTTTGTATGTCATTTTTTATTTCCAACTTTGATATAACCTCATCTACAACCTCATCAGGGGTTTTTTCCTTTTCCATTTTTGCTTTTAGTTCCCGCATCTTTGCAACTTCCTTATCATAACCATCTTTGAACTGTGTACAATGTTCAGTCAAGACATCTCTTAAAAATTGGGACCCATGCAAGGCAATTTTGGCTGTGGTATCCTCTTCTATTTTATTTAATCTCTCAAATGTGCTATCGAGGCCATTCATAAAATAAACCAAAATGGTACATATCTCAACCTCTCCAATCTCGCCATTATGGCTGATTTGAAACACTTCCAACAAATCTTTTAAGCCATGAACACTATCAACCCTTATCATTACATCCTCTTTAGTTCTTCATCCCTAACCATTTCCTGGAACCTCTCCTTCCCCAATAAATCCCCCATAAGCCTCCGATAATCCCTCTCAATCTTCCTTAACCGCATAATCATATAAACACAAACAATAATCAACCCCAGCCATATACAGCATAACACCACCTGCACCATACTCACTATATTATATAATTATCCCATTTCTGTCAACTATTTGCATCACTTTGCATCACTACTACCCCAACCCCCCATCCCTGGTCTACACCTTACAACTAATGTGATGTAGCAACAATGCAGGTGTAATGAGTCACTTTTGTTGGGGAAACTCGATGAAGGGGTAATTGTAATGGGTGTGTTTTTGGGGGGAAATCGAAGGAGGTGTAATATTTACCCCGTACCCCACGCCGCACCCATACCCCCTGCACCCCCAATTACCCCACCCTAACCCCTATTTTTTTTGTTAATTTAAAATTAAATAGTGTGTATAGTGTTGATATGTATACGTCTTGGGTTATACACACTGGTTTACATAATATACATTATCCGAAGTTGACCACCCATCACACTGTATTTATCAGGGTCTTGGGTATGGTCGAGGGTGCTTGAAGCCTGAAGAGTAAGCCCTCACCCCCATTAACCCCCATACACCACACCTCAACCCGCATCCACACTGCATCTCTAGTTACACACACCTTGTATAATATGATTAATACTAGATATGGAGCATATACATCGCGCGCGTCGTTATTGGGGTGCAGTACGAGGCGAGCGGAGATGACTGAAGAAGGGCTTGTCAAGTTTTGTGCACAGTTTTAGGGCATAATTATTTAATGAATGGGATTAATAAGATAGGATCAGTGTTACCAGCTTGTTAAAATATAACATATAGATTTACTTTACCTTATTAAGGGAAAGGGCTAAAAGTGAAAGGGGCTTCGTTGCGAGTAATTTATAGGGGCTGGTTTAGTTGGCAACAAAATAATTTTATTTTAATTATTTTTTAGATTGGCGACTAATCAGGTTTTTAAGATGCAGTGAAATTTTGTCTCACCATTATCCTAAGACATTTTTTGCTACCACACCTAACAGTGACAATTAATGGCAATCTCAGTGCCATTATATGCCATTCGGCATACAAGCCCATGCCCGGTTATAACAACCAGCAAACGTGTAAAGCCTATACACTTTTGAGAGCGCAAAAGGTATAAGACATTTTTTGCACCCCCCTATTTTACAGTGTGTAAACTTTATACGCTCATCCCGAATAACCCCATCAGTAAGCGTTTATGGCTATTACCCAAAAAACGTATGTTGTTTGGCATACAAATTGCTTGGCATAAGGGGAGAGGTAAACAAAATGAAAACAACAAACGAACAAACAAACAAAGAAGAAACAAAGTACATTACCATTAATGGAGCTTCGATCCGTGTTGCAGTGTGCAGCGTATGCGGTCAATACTACATCGACGGCGATGACCACGATTGCCGACCAATTGTCAACGATTGGGTCAATGGCAATATCTGGTTAGATGATCTGAGGAACTAAAAAGGAGACAATAATGAAAACAACAAAAAAAGTTATTATCGAAAGTAACGGGCAACAAGCCCCTTATGGCATCGGAGAAATTATTGCAATTATGCCGGCTGCTCATTACAAAAAAATTCATGCGTTTGTATCCCAATGGTACAACCCTCCGACAATAAGGGATTATGCTACCAAGGCATTATTAAGATTCTCTTATTCCTATGATTGTACTAATAAACAAACTTTAATCGGCTTTAAAAAATTTAACGATCCTAGGAGTTAAACATGAACAAACAAACTAAACACATATCGGCAATAATGACCCAATGTCCAGTCTGTTTAAAAAGACTGTATGTAACCATAAACAAACCAAACATAAAAATACGCTTGGGAATTAATGAACCTGTCTCAGTGCAATGCGCTTACTGCTTTGCAACGTTTAATTGTGAATAAAAGGAGTTAAACATGAAACAAACAATCAAACGCCTGCGCGATATGAACAAACAAGAGATACAAGAACTACTGGAAAGCATTATTAAATCTAATGAGAGGAGTAAATAACATGAAAACACAACAAGACATTATTGACAGATACCAAAAATATATTACTTACTATGAAACTGAACAAAAATTGCAAAATTGTTCAGAACAACGAAAAGCATATTGTAATGGCCTGATACAAGCATTTACTTTGGCCATTATAATTATTTTAAACTAAAGTAAACCCCGTAAACCCTAAGACTATGTCTAGGTAAGGGATAAGGTAGATAAAAACATGAGCAAACAAGACAAACAAATTTTAGTCGAGACAATGATCATTCTATGGATTCTTGAATGGGAATTATGGAGCCAAAAAAAGGAAGGTGTCCAATGAAAAAAGATTATCGAATCAACTTTTGGAGCAGCCCTTACAATTCGACACACTTCGCCTGTAAAGTCACCTTCAACCGACCAGATAAAGCATCGCTAAGAGAAGTGATTGAAGCCCTTACAAAAACGGATCAAACAAAATTGTACAAAGCTTTTGCAAATAATAATGTAAGTGTTATTGCTGCTAAAGGCTATTGCTTCGGAAACATAAATCAAGCGACCTATGAAAAAGGCAAACGGACACTTGAAAATATTCTTAAAAAGGAAGGTGTAGAATGAAAATACTATTGCCACCCATTAATGAAATACCAGAATTCAAGACATTGCAAAACTACATTATTGAAACATATGGTATGCCATGGACACTAAGTATTATTGCACAAATTTGTTTTGACCAGGCTGACAAATACCCATTAAGATTTGATTGGTGGGAAAGTTTGGGAAAAGACATTGATACACTTTATTTCACCTCATCAGAGAGAGATTAAAGAGGTCCAGCAATGACACCCAACGAAACGGCAATTTTCAATGACTGGAAAAACGAATCCTTGAAAATGATGGGCTTTGAAGGTGAATAACATGAAACAATTGACATGGTACACAAGTAAAATTAAATCAATGCAAGCCCTGGTCCTTAACAATTTCAAAGGCTTGCGAGATTTGAAGCAAAAAAAATCATACTTTTTTGCCCTATCCAATCAGCAATTTATTACCGAGCTATCCAAGAAACGAAACGGCGAACAATACATCCCGCTTGCCTATCTCAAACTAAATGAATTTTACGTTATGTCCCTGGACCGCAACTATTTTTTGCTAAAGCCCATCGACATACAAGAAAGCCACGTGGTTTTTATGATTCGTGAAGCTTCTAAGGCCGACATGTTTGACAAACAAATCATTGTGCGCTTTCGCGGCTATTGCCAATGTTGCAAGACGTTTTTACCAGTGAAAAGCCAGGCGTTTTACACGCATAGCAAAAAACTGTTTTGCTTGAAATGTTTTGGAGAATAACATGAACACACAAACAGATTATACCCGTTGTCAACAATTTTGCGCCAAGCATGGCTTCACCCTAAAAGGTTCGATCATGGATAAACAGGCAATTGGCGATATGTCCGGGCGTATGTCAGCCTGGAAGGGTACTGAGTTAGTAGCAAGGTTTAACTGCTACCGGGAATTGGTCACCCAATATATTGATTGGGAATGGCGAGAGAAAAATAAAAACTTTTTAGTCCTGTAAATCCTGACTGAAAAGCAGGTAAGAGAAAGGCAAAAATATGGAAATTAAATTGAAAAAAATCGGTAACACGCGAGGAACAATTGGATGGTTGACCGAGGGGTTGACTAACGGTTCTATTTTAATTTCTGAAGGAAAGGGAGAATCGGACGGTTATCATGGCCTATGGCTGAAGGAAACAAAGGACGGGGAAAAAAGTCATTCAGAATTTCTTGCTGGTTTTAATGTTTTCGGAGCTGGGCCAGCAAAGTACTCGTTGTGGCCTGAATTCGATTCCGACCGGGTTTTTACCCCTTCTGCAAGAAAGGCGATCATTAATGCTGCCCAGGAATGGGTTGACGAAATGAATGAAGCACTAGAAACCGAAGAAACTATTGAAATCAAAATAATCAGAGTTGAAACTAACCCAGCCATCCAGCCGAATCAATCCAAAAATTAATTATTATCACAGGAGCAAAATTGAATGGGAATGGCGAAACAAGAATAAAAACTATTTACTCCTGTAAATCCTGACTGAAAAGCAGGTTTGGAATAAGGAATATACAATGACCAAACAAGAAAAATTATTAAAAAAAGAAGTACTTGAACATGTTGACACTTTGGTACATGTTATTGTTAGAAATGCGGGAAATAAGTTTCGATCTGGCGCTTTAAACCTTGAATATTACAAAGGCAAAGAATGTTTGCTTGCATTGGTTTTAATTCAATCAGTGCTTAAAGACTTGTCTGATGCTTCTTCTGAAATCACAAACGAACAAGCCCAAAAAGATTTAAAAAATTTAGAGTGTTTTTGAGGTGAAAATGATCTGCAAAATTTGTGGTAAAAACGTAAAGAATCCGGCTGATAATGATCTACATCCGGCATGTTCAAACAAGACTTATTTAATGCACACAGACAAAACCAGCCCAGACATTTTGATCTTGGAAGTCAATCGCCAACATGGTTACATCATTCTTAGCGATATGGACATAGGTCATAAAAGCCTGACAAATGCCATAGGAGATGATCTTACTAAAATCATGACAGCCCTGGAAGGTGTTCTTAAATTGAATTTGAAAGGTTTTAAAATCGCTTATGAAGGGTCCGACAAAGAATTTACCTTCATCAATTATTGGCTTAAGGACAATACCTATCTGTTCCATGATTATGAATTTGCCGGAAATTCCTTAGAGCAAGTGCAAAAAATATTGCAAACAAAACAGGAGCAAAAATGAAACAAACAAACAAAATACGATTGCAAGACATTGGTACGTTTTTGGTAATATTAATCATGGTTTCGGTCATGTATGTAAATTGTTAAAAATGTATTATATGACAGAAAGCGAATATCTGAATATAATTAAGGAGTAAACAAATGAAGCTACTAAAACAATGGTTAAAGGACAATGGAAAAACTGGCTACTGGCTATCAAAGCGGATTAACTGGAACATTGGCTACATTTACCGGATTTTAGAAGGTCATCAGAAAGGCTGTTTGCTTTTCTGGCTTTCCGTCTCCGATCTGACCGGGCTTGATTTTGAAACACTTTGCCGGTCAGTCGCTATCAATGAAGGAGGATTTATACCAGAAGATGAACAAAAAACCGTTACCAAATTACCCGGCAAATTTGCACGGCTTATCAAAAATTGATTTTGAATGGTTGCTAAAAGATGAGTACGACCATGATGACTCACTATCCACGACCACACTATTAAAGCCTATCAGGGAGCTTGTCGCCATAAAAAATTGTAGCGACAAGCTCACCAGCGACATATCCGATAAAATCTGGGCGGTTGTCGGAACCGCCTGTCATGCGAGCCGGGAGCGTGTCAAGTATCCCGGCTTGCTGTCAGAAAAACGCTATTACACAACAATAAACAATGTTAAAATCTCAGGTAAATTCGATGCCCTGGACCATGCAAATAACTTTCCTTGCCTTGAAAACAAAAGAGTTTGCCAAACAGATTTGGTAATTAATGACCTAAAAACTACAACGCTTTGGAATGTGGCAAGGGGAGAATTTGATGATTGGATTAATCAACTCAGCATTTACCGTTTGATCCTTCATGCCAACAAAATAAGGGTGTCTGAATGGGCTGTGATCTCGGCCCTGGTCCGTGATTGGACCGATCGTGCAGCAAATCAAAAAGGAATAACCGGCTGTCAACTGCAAAATATCCCAATCCAATTAATAGGACTGGCCGAAACCCATGAATTAATCGCCCATAAAATCGACAAAATATCTCCATACCTGGATTGCAAGGACATTAATACAATTCCCTTATGCTCAGAAGAAGAGAGACAAAAATACAATACCAAGATTTGTTTAAAATACTGCCAAGCTCGGCAAATATGCGATTATGGCCAATCGCTATGGGTCGAGGTATTGGCACAAAAGGAGGGTGTTTGAAACAATTTAATACGAATGAAATTCAGGAAACAAAAATTAAAATCCTGATCTATGGCAAGAGCGGGGTTGGGAAAACAAGCTCAGTGCTAAGTTTGAAGCCAGAAAACACACTGATCATTTCAGATGAGAGCGGCTTGCTTGCCCTGGCTGGGAAAAGTTTTGACGTTTGGAGGGTTGATAATTGGGATGATTTGCACAAAATATATGCAGATTTGCTAAAACCCGAAAATCAAACCAAATACAAAACGATCATGCTTGACTCACTGACTGAACTGAATGAGATGTGCAAAGATCAAATTGTCAAAAAGGACCGCCCGGGAAAAGGCATAAACCCCGGAAAGGTTTACGATGAGATGATGACAATGGCTGACTATGGCCTATTACAAACCCGCATGATGAGATTTATTCGATCCTTCCGGGACTTGCCTTACCACGTCATTATGACGTGCTTAGAAGATTCCCAGAAAGATGAGACCACGGGCGCAACGCAAATCACGCCAAGCTTAAACGGCAAATTGGCAAGCAATGTCTCGGCTTATTTTGATGAGGTTTTTTGGATGATCACGAAAGAAGAAGATCAAAAAATAGTACGCTATTTTGTGACCGGCAAAGTTCCTAAAGCCTTGGCCAAAGACCGATCTGGAAGCCTGGAATTATATGAACCAGCAAATTTATCTGTGATTTTCAAAAAGATTCTCAGCGTGTTTAAAAAAGCTGATAAAAAAAACAAGGAAGGAAAAAATGAAAGTGCCATTGCATAATGTCCAGGATAGTAATTGGTTGTCTGAAGGGGTTTACGAACTAACCGTTACCAATGCAAGCTATAAAGAAATCAATGGAAAGCAAGCTGTCATTATAATGATGGCCAATGACCTTGGCCAAGTGCAAAGGGAGCCATTTTTTCTTACTGAAAAAGCCCTTTGGCGATTGAAAAAGTTTGCCCGTGCTTGTGGATATGAAGGGACCAATTGGGAAGAGTTTGACACAGAAGGCTTGCTTGGCTGCTCGGTCATGGTGCAGTTGGTTAGAGAGCCAAACCCCAACGGCAAATATTATGTCAAGATGTCTGACTTTTGGCAAAAGGATTTGAATGTCCCTGGAAGTCCAACCCCACCACCCCAACCCGAACCCCCAAAAAAAAATGATTCCTGGGAAACAACCACAAAAGAAAATACATGGGACCCCAGCGACCCATTTTAATATTTCCTTTTTTCACCCACTTCAAAAACGTGGCTGGGTATGACTCTGCAAGCCCAGCCACATTTTTTTTATTTTTTTTGTTGACAAAAGTTTATTGGAAAATTATTATTTGCTTGCTTTTAATTAAAACAACATGTTAAAATATGAAACTAAAAGATAAAGTCCGGGTTTTCCAACCAAATCATATTTTAACATTTAAAAGCACCCCGGACTTTACCTTTTTATCAGCATTGCAATATAAAAGGAGATAGAATAATGAGAATTGATCGGCATTTCCCTGTTCGTAAAAATTCAAAACTATTACTAGGAGGCTGTTATGACTTTTAGGGATCAGGATTTTACTCATTCTAAAGCAAAAATCAGTGAGCCGTCAGCAATTATTCCACATCGGATAACGGAATTGACACTGGATTCCGACATGCCCACAAGGCCCAGGAGGCTTTATGATGTGATCATTCGCAAAACCTTTGGCTGGAATAAAACCACAGCAATCATCTCAAGGAAAGAGTTTGTGGATATGACACGAATTGACGGACCCAATGTCAACCGTGAATTGAATAAGTTACTGAAATTCAAACGAATTGTCAGGGATAATCAGGGAGCTTATTCAATCAACGATAATAAATCAGAATGGTTGCCCTGGATAACAAAAAGGTCTCAAGCAATTACAAATAGTGTCACCGGTGAGACCATACACGAAACAAAAACAGTCTCATCGGTGACACCAAAAGATGTCACCGGTGACACCCCTTCTCAATCGGAAGGGATGTCACCGGTGACACCCAATGATGTCACGGGTGACACTAAAAGATGTCACCGGCGACACCCCCTATATATAATTAAAGAAAAGAAAGAAATATTAAAGAAACCTCCGAAAGAGAAAACGGCTCCTCCGTCGCCGGAAGCTTTAAAACTTACAGAGATTTTTTTAAGTACTTTGCCGGATGACTACAAAAAACGAATCTCAAATCAAAATCAATGGCCTATTGAATTTGATAAGATGTTGAAAATGAATTATAAATTTGAAACCATTGAAGCAATTATTTTAAAATACCGTAATGATGACTTTTGGAAAAAGAATTTTTTAAGCCCTGCCAAATTACTAAGCCGTGATGGGAAAGAAAAAGTCAGATACATTGACCGATGGGAGTTAGGATTAAATGAAACAAACAACTACCGATCCAGTCATTACAATGTCAATTCAATCAACCATGTTCCTGTACCAACAAAGAATACAGATTCAAAACCTTTTCACACCCAAGTTTTAGATTCGGGGAAAAAACGAGAGGATTTAGATGTTAACGCTCGCATGTGGTTTGATCGCAGTATGCAGATCACAGAAGCGGAAGCAATAAGAGTTTAATCCAGATGATTAAAGAATTGGAGGCCAAATGAAACTAAAATTCACACCTGGACCATGGCTAAGAGAAGATAGATTGATTTATTCTTTGCAATCAGCAGGATTCAAAAAGGGAAAAGAGCAATTTGAAAATAGATTCGGGGCTGTTTTTCTTCCAGGAAAAACTTGTCCAATTGATGAAGCAGAAGTAAATGCCAGATTAGCTCAAGCAGCACCGGAAATGTATGAGCTATTGGCGAAATTCAAAAAAGTGCATTTTATTTGCGAACTTATGCCTGGGGCTGTTATGTCAGAAATACAGGACATGTTTAAACAAGCAAAAGATTTGGTTGTAAAAATCAATGGTGAACCGGAGGCCAAATGATCGCAAAAACACCAGGCGGAAAAATGTCGGTAACAGTCCAACATCCAGAAACCCCAGAGGAAATTATTAAGGCATACAAACACGCATTACTAATATCCGAAGAAACAAGTACAAAGGCGTTAGTGAGAATATCTGAATTGACAAAAATTATTGACATGATGGCAAACGAAATATGGGGTTTGGAGATGCCAAATAAGGAGAATTACTACGATAAAACAAGGGCGGATATAATCGAACGCTTCGCCAAAAAAGCAAGGGAAACCAAATGATCCAACTATTACTAGGCTTTTTATTCGGCTTGCTAATCGCGGCCTTTGCCCTGGGGATCATTATCTGGCGAGCGGGAAAGGTTGTGATTGTTCACAAAGACAACGTCAAAATTTTTAATACCGATCATTGGGAAAAGGTGATTTAGGAGGAAAAACATGATTGTTAATTGGTGTGGAAGCATAAAATACGGTTGGACATGCCCGAAATGTGGCTGTTCTTATGCGCCCTGGGTTTCTCAATGCTTCTCGGAAAAATGCAAAGAGAAAATCGAATCCGTGCAAAACAATGATTTAATAAAATGATTGAACGTATCCTGATAATTGAGAACACAGGCCACTATCCAACCAATAACCAGTTTTACGACATCGTTACGAAACTGAATGAATTGATTGAGCAAATCAATATTCAGCAAACCGAGTTGCAAGACCTCATGGAAAGGCTTGATAACTTGGAAATAGGAATTAAGAAATAAACCAAGAGGTGAAATAATATGCAACAATTCAATGATTTAGTTCTGGACATTGCCCGGCAAGAGCGAGATGCCGGCGCCGGGGAAGTCGGCGAAAATAACGCCGGACCCTGGGTTGAAATGTATGTGAGCGACATGGCTGAATCGCCCGTTAATTGGTGCTGTGGCTTCATTTGCTGGTGCATCATGCAGGGCGTTATTGTTTCTTATAAGGGCGACATTCCAAAATGGATTCCCGAAGAAACCTTATCTGTAAGGAATTTACTCAACCAATTCCGGGAACACAAAAAACTTGTAGAACAGCCCCAGCCTGGCGACATTATTTTTTTCTGGCGCGAGGACCCGAAGTCATGGCTTGGCCACGTAGGAATTATTGAGAAGGTAACGGGCATGGAAATTATCACCATTGAAGGAAACAAGGGAAAATTTCCTTCCAAGGTGCAAAATTACAAATATACCAATTGGCAAACTATCCCCAATTTGCTTGGCTTTGGGAGGTTATGAAGCATGATGGAAATGTTTAAACTCGAAGGTAAAAATGCAGTACCTTGCATACTCAATGAATGGATTGAAAATATCTCTAAAGACAACATGGTTAAAAAAACAAAAATTGGAAACGTCTTTATCAGTACAGTTTTTCTTGGTCTTAACCACAATTACCACGAAGGACCACCCATCCTTTTTGAGACTATGGTTTTTGGAGGCCATTGTGATAATTTGATGAACAGGTATTCAACTTGGGAAGAAGCGGAAAAAGGCCATGATGAGATGATAGAGCAAGTGAAAAAACATCCCTTGTTTGGAAAGTAATCAATGACAATAATCCTTTACGGCAATACGCCAAGCAAAAAAAACTCGCAAGTGATTGGCCGGGGCGGTCGGCGACTGTTCCCCAACCCCTTATATGGCTCCTGGTATAGAAAAAATTTCGGCAAAAAAATTGGACGGCTCAAAGACCATGTTGAAACATACCGGGAACAAATCAAACTAATCAAGAGAAGGCCAATGTTTCTTGAGATGTATTTTTTCCGGAGAGACAAGCGACGGTTTGACTATATCAACCTGGCTCAATCTGTGCAGGATGCGTTAGTCCAAAGCAAGATAATCCCGGATGACAACATGACTCAAATCATTCCCCTGTTTTTGGGATACAAAGTTGACTTTAACAATCCACGATGTGAGGTTAAAATAAATTAAATGGAAAACAAAAAAGAAGATTATTTTCAATCAGTTTTTGTAAAAACAAGCGACGGCCAGGTCCATGTTTTTTCCGGGCCGGTTGCTTTTTGGCAAGAAAACAAGGAGGTACGAATTGATTCAATTAAATTTACAGCACCAAGAAAATTACCAGAAAACTTTTGCTTTGAAAAATTTACCCCAGAAATTTCTGTTCCAGTTGGAAACAAAATTGATTGAAACCTGGACAGACAAAATTCCAACCGAATCCGGCGAATATCTTTTGAAAAATTTACAGACTGAAAAAACAAAAATGGTTTACGTCAACTCAGAATTAAAAATTATTGGAAAAAATTTCAACTGGATTCCCCTCATGACCGTAGTCGATTCAAAAAACTATCTTTTCAAAAAACTGTGAAAAAATTAATGCGTACAATCAACCAGGTTAAACGATCTTATGTCTCCAATACATTCATGTATCTCGGATACATATCGCCTCTCCTCGTTTTGATTTTAAATTCCTGGGGCTTTTATATTAATATTGTCGGGCAATGTTAAATTAAATATTATCAATGGAGATAAAATGATAAAAAAAGCAAAATTGGAATTTGGGAAGTTAAGTTTTTTAAGACAATTTCAAGAAAAATTTGAGGAGCAATTTTGCCCGTATCGAAATGGCAAAAGATGTGGTTCATGGTGTCCACTTTTTTACATCAACCAAATTGAAACAGAGCAAATTGAGTTGCAGTTATGCCGACAAGGTTATTTTTTTGAGCAAAAGGACTTCGAGATTCTCGAATAGGAAAAACAAAAATGTTAACCTATAAAAAATTTTGGCACGAATTGAATGAAGAGTTTAAATTTACAATTGACGTGGCAGCCGACGATCACAATCACATGTTACCCCGCTTTTATACCTCAAAAGAAAACGGCTTAAAACAAGATTGGGGTAATGAAGTCGTATGGGCCAACCCCCCCTATGGGAAAGACACTTTTGAATGGGTGTTAAAAGCTTGTTTGGAATTGGAAAGGCACTGGAAAGAAAAACTGCCTGTCATTGTTATGCTCTTGCCGAATATGAGCCACGAATGGATTTGTGATGATCACATGCTTAAGGGGCGCATTATGAAGCGATTTGTAGGCAGGTTAGAATTTACCGGTCCCTATGGCTATCCTGATGATTTACAGCTACTTATTTTTAGGAATGTCAAATGAAATTCAACGGTGAGTTTGAGCAATTGCGTGACACAGTAAAAAATTTTTTGGGGGATGCCATCATGCGTGGACAAAAAAATGTTGAAATCGAAGTTGAGACGCTTACCAAACTTTGGGTGTTGATTGAAAATTTGAAAGCCCAAATCACAGAATAAGGAGACACAAATATGGACCAATCAAATTGGAAAAGCTATATAGGAGACGCGGTATATGTTGAGTTTGACGGGTATGGATTTACATTAAAAGCCAATGATTTTAATTGCCCATCAGACATAATATATTTAGAACCAGAAGTATTGCAATCTTTGATTAAATTTGCTGAACAAATCAAGAATCAAATAAAAGAAAACCAAATAACATGAACGTAAACTTTACCCTGTTAACAATGGACCAATGTAACCCTTGCAAGGAAATAAAAAAGAATATCGAATGGGCGTTAGATAAAATTGGTATCCAGGGCTATGATTTGAATGTCAAAAAACTAACCACTGAACAGGCGGTCAACATAGGCGGTGTACCACAATTATTTTTAAATGCTGAGAAAATAGTTGACGGCAATCCCTGCAAACAAATTGTAAAACGGAATATTTCAATGGCTCTAAAAAGACAATTCTTTAATGAGACCCTGAAGCTATCGGATACTTTTAGAACACATAAAAAACTAAATTAATAACCCTGTTCAATCAACCATTGGTTCCGGGCATCTTTACCAACCTCATTCAAGATTTCGTGCATAAATGCTACTTGGTCATCTGTATTGTCCATTCCCTTCAATGCTTCCAGGTTTTCACGGACATATTTACTAAATAATTGACCTGTAATCTCTTGATAGCGCAAACGATTCTCTTGACTTAATGGTATCTTTTTGCCTTGATAGGAGATAGTACTTGTATTGGTAACATCTCGCGGCAGAACTTTTGCTTCACCCGTTTTTCTATAAAGTGTTTCAACAAATTGAATCCCCGGTTCTGCCTTATATTTTTTTGCAATCCAGGGCTTAACAAAAAAAGTTGCAACATCCCAAAATTTTTCAAAGTCGGTTCGCTTTGGTTCAAAGATTTCCATTTTTTGTCCCAGCACATTAACCTTGACTGGCAATTGATTTGACACGCCAGGGATTCTTTTTTTCATCATGTTCCAAGCTTCGCTTACAGAATTGTTTTCCCTTACATCCTTTAAGGTTGAACTTGTTAACAAGGCTATATCCGAAGCCAATTGCGGAATAAAACTAGCAGGTACATTTTTAATGAGATTCCCAACAATATCTGTAACCTTTTTGCCACCTGCCAACATTCTCAAACCTTGGGTCATGGGTTGCTCGGCTACAACATCAGCAGCAGCCAAATACATATCAACAATAGCACCACCAACCTTTAACATTTTTTGATTAGCATTCAACTTCGATTCAGGGATTTGCTCATATTGATATATATTTGCTCCAATCGAAAGAGGTATTGCCAATGGTCCAAGCCAGTCATAATCTTTTATATCATCATCTGGCTTTGGTATTAACTGATCCAATTGAAAACCGGAAGCAAGCCACCTTAAACCTGCGCTTGTATTAATGCTTCGATTTCCTTTTCCAGTAGCAATATTTAATTTTTTAATTTCTTCATCTGGTTCCCCGCCTGTCATGGCTCCATTTTTGGCCAGCATATAACCCAACAACATAACGCCTGTACCAGTTAAGGTTCTTCCCCATTCTATCGCGGTCTGCCTTTGCAAGCTGCCATATTCAGCCGCTTTTCCTTCTAAAATTCCATGCTCTGTTCGTATATCCTTTCCAGCTTTCATCAGTCGAATAGTATTAACAATGGCTTTTACAGACCCTAAAGGTGAATGTTCAATGCCTTGGTTTATAATGTTTAAAGGGGTTTTAACAAACTTCATAAAGGCTTCGCCCCCAAAATACAAATATTTATTCAATGCTCTTTTCAAACCCAATGCGGCCCAAGTTCCCAGAGTCTTATTTTGAAAGGTAACTTGTAATCCTTCGCCTATGGCTTGCTCAACCATGTTTGGATTCACGCCAGAATACCCCTTTTTAATTTGGCCAGCAGCAATTTGATTTGCCAATGAATTTTCAAACCTGGCCCAAAACGCTGCCCTGTCTGTCGATCTCATAGTGATTGCCAGTGTAGCCATTGCCATTTTACCAGCCCGGCTTTTGAAAACTTGCTTTTGCCCTAATTCAAATTTACCGCCTTGTTCTTCCACTGCCTGGCGTTTATACAGTATCTCATTAAGATCATGGTCTGTAATTTCCCCGGTCATGACTTCTTTGATACGTTTTTCGAGCAGTTTATGATTAATGTCTAAACCTTCCAGCGCATACTTCGCATCCTGAGCAAATTTGGATGCAAATGTTTTTATCCAACTCTCTTTTAATTCTGCACCAGTACTCCAAGCAATCGTTCTCCCCTTATTTCTCAAAGCAAACAACATGTCAATGGGAACAGCCACTTTATTAACAATTCTGGTAATGCCTTCAAACAATGTATTCCCCACCAAATTTTTAATGGGCGACCTGGGCCTTAAGAGCATGGACATAGTTTGATACAAAGCCAATTTTTCTTTGAAGGTCACTGGCATTAATTCACCTATCTTGTTACTAAGCCGCCCTTCCCATTCAATTCTTGCAATCGAATCCTTCGGCAAAGCATCTATTTTGTCGGAATATTCCTTGATCATTTTGATTGTCGAATCATCCAAAACAGGTATCTTTAATTTTGTTTTGACTGCTTGTTCAAAACTGGACCAGTCGGTTTTCCCATCAGGATTCAACGTCTTATTAACTTCTGCTTTAATTTCTGACGCGGACCGTTTGGGATATTTTTTGCGAAATTCTTCTGTCAATATTTTGCGCTTTTGTTGTAAGTTAGGTGTTCTAGCAACTTTTCCTTTGAGAGCATTTATCTCCGCTTCAACTTCTTTCATCTTTTTCTTTAAGCGTGGTTGTTTTTCAACTGCCGCTACAACCTGTTCGGCAACTTTAACCCGGCCTGCAAATGACTCTTGCCATTGCTTGAATGATTCAACATTTTTTCCAGCTTCCGTTCCAAATACTTGCGCCCGTTTTGCCAATGATCTGATCTTGTCAATATTTTCTGGGCTTAAATCCTTTTTCAATTCATTAATTTTTTCACCAACAAAAACATTATCAATCTCATCCTTAACACCCTGGCTCTCAATTCGATTAATTATATTTTGTTCACCTTCGCTTTGAACGCGTTGCTTAACCTGCTCATCTCGCCAAGGATGGGTAGATTCTGGATACATAAACTCTTCCTTGGGTAATTGCTCTTTAATTCCTATCTTTTCACCAGTGTTAGAGCGGACCTTACTTTCTACTAGACGGGGTTCTTGGGCAGATGGTGTCTCCCCAGGAACGCCTGTTCCTCCTGGGGGTGGGGTTATTGGAGGTGTGACCGGAGGCGTTACCCCTTCACGAGCAGCAAAATTCATTGGATCAAATATTGCGCGTTGGGGTTTCCCAGCCGAATCCACTCCAACCACTCTACTTTCCAATCCCTGATTTTGGATAACTCTATCAATTGAATGTGAGGCAGCCGGAGTAGTGGAAGCCGAATCATCAAGCAACACACCACCTTTTTTATTTGCATCATCAATTACATTTTTATAAATTTCATTACCTGCGCCCGATCCTGGTTTTTTTGAGTCAATCCATTTTACTTGATTGTATGGAGTACCATCTTCTAAATACCCCTGACGGATCGTTGCGTTAATATCGTTTTGATAACGACGCGTTACGGAAGGATAAGGATTGTCAGCCGTCGTAGGCTCAACTTGCTCATCAACAAGTTTTATATCATGTCGCCCTTCAACTTTGGGCATGTCAGGAGCGGTTGGAACTTGGCCCGGTTCGGGTTTTATTAAGTTAGGATTTATTGGCAATGGCTCAACTTGCACAAATTCTCTCCCACGCGCCGCTCTTTCTTGTAAAGTTTTGGACAAGATTGGTTTTGGAAATGGACTGCCCAAATCAAGGACCGTCTCTCCACCTTCGGGTTCCTGTGGTTTTTGTTCAATTGGTTTAACCTGCTCAAATGGTTTTATTTCAACCGGTTGACCTTCGATAGTAATCTGTTTTTGTTCGGGCGGTAATGGACGCTCGGTAAGTCTAGCCTCGGCTTGCTCCCTTTCTGTCAATGGCCTTCCAAGTTCCTGTTGCGCCCGTAATTGGTCAGACAATAGTTGTTCCAATGTCATGCCCTCGGTTTTTTCTCTGGTTGGAATATAACTCACGCCTTCCGGCTTTATGTAGCCTTTTAGTCCAGACGTAATATCCGATGCTGTCGGTTCCAAAGTTGAACCGGCCCTAACTTCCTTCGGTCCATACGCTTCTTTAAGAGTTTGTTTTAATTCACCAGCCGATGCGCCTTTCTTTCCACCCATTTGTCCAAAGCCAACTGTCATAAAACCCTCGGTCAAGGCATCCTCTAGCGAAGCACCAGAAGCCAACCGCATCCCAGCAAAAACGCCAAAATTTGTCAACGCTCTAGGAATAGGTTTTAATTCTCCTGTTCCTTTCATGATACGATCCATTAATGCGCCTTCAATCGCCCCAGGTAAAACCGCTCCCAATTGCCCCAATGGACTTTTCCCTGCTTCCTTCGCTTCTCTTGCTCCCCTCAATCCACCATGAACAGGCAAATTGGCAACACCCAAAGGAGCGGTTACTGTTAACTTTGTCAAATCTCCCGCCGCACCTCCCAGACTTGTAACAATCCTGCCCGCCAGGTCTTTTGGCACACCCGCATCATCCATTGTCTCTGCTAAATATTTTCCACTGTTACCCGCTTCACCAAAAAATTTTGAAATTGGATTTTCGCCAAACCGACTGGTTAAATATTCCAAATCTTTTGAAAATTCACCTAACGTATTGTAATAGCCCTTATAAAATGTAGGAATAACGGACAATAATGGTTTGACCGTTTGTTTAATAACCGGCAAATCCAAAGCTTTTTCACCCAGCAAAGCCGCTTTTTCAAACAGCGTTTTGTCCATATACTTCTCAGCCCCTAGCGTAATTTCCGTTTTTGGTTGAGCATTAAATGGGACACGCCATTCACCTGTTGGAATTTGTTCAACGGGTGCGCCTGCTTCCACCATTTTTTGATGACGTTCCGAAAGATATTTTTTTGGTTCTTCGGTAAATAAATTGTATGGATCAAATTTATTTTCTTTTGGTTTACTTATTGTATAAGATTTATCATTAAACAAACCATAAGGGTCTTTATTATCAGGAGCATTCTCTTGATTTGTGTCCGCAAAAATATTAAATGGATCAAAGCCATAAGCCATTAAATTATTCCTTTAGCTTGCATTCTTTTTAAAATTACAAGTTCCTGACCTGGATAACTTTGCTTATATTGTTCATAAATTGTTTTTTGTTCAGGAGTAAGAGTATTTAGGATAGCGTCAATCTCAGGTTGTTGCTCCTGACCAGGTATATTACCCGGCACTCCTGTTGTTTGAGGTCTTTTTATAGGCGGTAAAGTCTTGCCAACTGCGGGATTTTTTGACCTTCCCATTGCTCCACTCTCATCATTCACGGGAATTTTGCCTTTTAATAAAAATTGATTAATATATCCAGGCAATAATCTTTGACCCTCAATACTCTCAGGTCTTTTCCCGTCCTTAATCATTTGTTGCCTGGCATCATATTCAGCTTGGGCTTTTTGTAAGTCAGTAAATTTTCCAGTATTTTTTCCCTCAGAGGGTTGTCTTTTAATTTTTTTAAATGCATCCATATTTGGAAGGTATTCGTATTTAGCAACTTGTTCTTTCAACCATAATTTAGCTCCTGCCGGATCGGTTTCTTTCATGTTTTCGTAATTATAAACAATCCCATTTGCAAACTCTTGATGTTTTTGGTTTACTTTTTTATCAGTTTCCTCAAATTTTTTCGTTGTTTGTTTGACTGCGTCTTGCTCAACCTTTTGCACCTTCAAGGCTTGTTCTTGTAAAAACTTTTTTTCTTCCCAAATTCGATTAGATTTAGCTATTTCTGCCTGACTCTCGCGCATTAATTTACGATTTTCAATATCACCCGTCAACTTTTGCCTTTCCAACCCAACCCCAATATTAAATTGCCGAGTCTTTTCCACGTCAAGTTTTGCCCTGTAGTCTTGCTCTTCTTTGCGCCGTTTGCTCTCAACATAGAAATTTGCCGCGCCTTTAATGGCTTCCCCGAAAGCATCCCACACGGAAGGCACGCCCACGCCCGCCGCACGCATCCACATTTCACTTGATGGACCTTGCATCACTGGTATATTTGCCATTTTATTCTCCTTTTTTTTAAAGCACTGCTCCAAGAACACTACCGGCTGCGCCAAACACACTACCAATGGCTCCCCAAATCTGGCCTGACTTTGCAGTTTTAGCCGCTTGTGCAGCAAGCTCACGGTTCAAATCTATCATCTGGTTGTTGTAAGTTTTTGTATATTGAAACTCATTACTCCATTGAGCTTTTCCCATATCGAATTGTGCGCCCTGCATGTAACGGCCAAATTGCTGATTTTCATAATCCATTCCCATTCCTGCGGCTTTGTCAGCCAGATTTAATTCCATCATGAGTTGCCATTTCGCATCCCCCGCCGCCGCGCTTGCCGCGCCCGCCGCCGCCGCCGCATTGATTTGCTGTCCCTGCATGATCATTGCCCGGTTTTGCATCTCGGCTTGGTTAAAGCTATCATGATAAGATCGCAAAACCTCTGATTTTTGTAAGCCATATTGAGCATCCTGCTCCGCGTTTTTCTGCATGACATCCGCTTTTTGCATCTTTGCGCCATAATCCATCTGTTCTAAAGCTTTCTGCTCCTGGGGTGATCCGGCCTGACCCCGCGCCGCAAAGTCGGCTTTGATAGAATCAATCTTTTGTTGATTTCCCATATCAATATCACGGGTCTTTAAGTTGACAGCAGTTTGCCCAAAGGGAGATTCCTTAGTCATCAGGTCTTGGGCATATCCGTATAAGCCGCCTTGAAATTTTTTGAAATTTTCGCTATACCCTGGCGTTTCTACACCGCCACCGCCACCGCCGCCACCACCACCACCACCACCACCCAAAACACCAACCTTCTCTTTCGCTGATCCCAAGTCCTTAAGGTATTGTTGATACCAGGGCGATGTTTCCATAGCTTGCCTACTCTGTTCAGTACCTTCATGGAAAGTGCTTTTGGCCCCCACATTGTAAGACAAACTTGGCACTAGATATTCCATTGGTTTGTAGGCCGGTGCTGGATGTTCCCCTGTTGTTTGAGGAGCTTTCGGCTTTGGCCCATAAACACCTAAATCTTGATCAAACGAATAATCAGCCATATTACCCTCCCAATGTCGGCAATAGCGGTTGCTTCGGGCCTTGTTCCGCTTCTGGATTTTGTTGAGACATAGTTTTTGTGAAATTCGGGTTCATCATTGACAGTGTTGAATTTGTTGATTGTTGAGCTTTAGTAAGAATGGCTTCATACAATACACCCGCTAAATCCAGGGACAATGGCTTATCCAAACCAACCTGCAAAAATATATCCATAAGCATTTTCAAAGCTGATTTCTGATCCATCCCAACAATTTGTTGCATCTTTTCAGGAGGCATCTGGGAAACAATCTGATCTATCTGTGTCTTAATATCGCCCTCTCCCCCAGGCATACCTTGTCCCTGATCCTGGGGCATGGGTGCGCCCGGTCCTGGTCCCGGTCCTGGTCCCGGTCCTGGTCCCGGTCCTGGTCCCGGTGGCGGTCCCTGGGGTGGTCCCTGGGGTGGCATTGGCATTTGTCCTGGTACTGGCATGATTACCTCCTAGATATACTCACTTCACTATGTTCGATGTCTGGATCGGTCCCGCCATCGGTCGCCATCAAAGCTCTAAACACATAGATGGGAAAAGCCTTGTTGACCGTCCAACTCACGAAACGATGCGCGTCTGCATCGGTAGGAACTTCATAATAGTCCGTTGTCCCATCGCTCGAATCCTTGTATGGGACAAGATATTCTGATCCAGCCGTGGCATACATCCCGTACAAATATATCCTGACATTTTGTGCGCTATTAATGTCAAGCTCAAAGGTCAAATTGATAAAATCTGCACCTTGACAACCCGAAATTTCCCCGCCCAACACCTGCGGTACTGTGGTACTGAGCAGAGTTGTTGCAGTAGCTTTGTAAACAATTTTGTCCATATAACGGCCAGACTCAGCCAGCCCGGCAGAAAAAGAAACGTTTGTTTCACTCATTTTTTTACTCCTTGTCCTTAACTAAACCATGAATCATCTATATCTGCATAAGTCAGGGTTCCAATGGTTCCCGTCAGATTTAAAACAGTTAAATTTAAAGCCTTGGCAATTTTTATCTTTTCCCAATTTTTTACGATTGTTTTTTGTGTGTCCGTAAGCCCGTTGTAATCTGGTAACATTGACATTTTAAAATTCACGCCGACTTTTTCTGAGCCAATGCTCGCCGTAGTTGTGCCATAGATATTGAACTGACTGAAATAGGTCATACAGCTTGGCAGATAAAGGCTAATGTTTTGACCGGGAATTGGGATAATTTTTTCTTGACTCATCTCATTATTCCTTATGGGTTATAGTCTCTGGTCGCTAACCAGGCCACGTTCAAATTGCCTTCTGCGTTTCCACTTTTTGAATTTAACGTGGTTATTGTAAATCCAGTATTGGCAATGTTAGAAAACAATACAATTGCAGGCTTCCCCGTGTAAAACTCAATAGTCAAAGTGACCGTATAAATATTGTTGATAAAAGGTGTAACAAAAACAACATTGAATATGCCGTTCGCATCGGTAGTTATTTTCCCTGATTTTGTAGCTTTAATATAGGAAAGGCCAAGATTAATAAAAGTAAAGATACCATTGATACGGATGTAAGTCTCGCCAGTATCAAGCTCTTTATAGAAATGACCATCTCTAGCACCTTGGGCATACGTCGGCCTACTCTCAACGCTAGTCCCTTCCCACACTGTATTACTTAATAGTAATGCCATTTAAGCACTCGCAATTAAACCAATTTCTTTCATACTCGCCAACAATAAATTAAATTGGGCGGTAACACTTGCTAAACTGCCATCAGCGACCGCGATAAGCGCGGGCTGATCCACTGGCGTTGCGTTCCAGAAACCCATAAGTTGAGTTGCGCCAGTCGCTATTTTGGTTCCCGTGGTTGTAGATAAGACAATATTCTTGGCCGAAATGATTGTTAAATCATCACGAAAATTTGACTTGCCATTCACGTCCAGGGTCATACCCGAAGTCACAGCAGTATCATTAATGACTAATTGCCCGGTTGTAGTCAGGACCATCTTGGTAACAAGCCCGAACTCAAAGGCCATATTATAAGCACTACCCGTCCGCCAACTGCTTATGAACTTAGCAAGCGATGCGGTATCATCTACGCGGAAACCACAAACTCTGCTTGCTCCTGACTCAATCCAAAACTGAATATCGGTGTGGGTTGTCACAGCATGGATGATCTGTTCGGGCGCACTGGTGTTTATGCCCATCTTGCATTCAAAAATCGCTCCAACCTTATTGCCTTTCACAAAAACCATGTCATTGAACGTGTTTAGAGCAGTCGGTAACTGTAACGATATTTGAGCCTTATCATAGCCACCACCAGTTGAGTTAAAGGATGAGTAAATGCGGCCACAATTATAAACTGTCGGCCCGGCAGCAAGGGTTCCCCAAAACACAATGTCCGGGGTTGACAATGCGCCTGTGGCAATGGACAAATCAAGGGAATTTGTAGGAGCAATCGCATCCCCGAATCTTGATAAGCCAGACACGTTTAATGTTCCAGCAATGGCTGTGTTTCCTGTTGCAGCAGCGACCGTTAGCTTTGTAGTGGCAATATCGAAATCACCTGTCGATCTGACCGCCCCAGCAAATGTGGCAAGTCCAGTCGCGGTTGCGGCGAAAGTCAACACTGAGGCATCGTTGCCAATTCCGTTGGCTCCAATCAAAACATTTCCCCCAGCTGTGATTGTTGATGTGGTAGCCAATGTTAAAATATTGCTAATAGCCCTATTGCCCATGTTAATAGCCCCGGCCATAGTTCCACCAGCCAAAGGCAAATAGGTTGAATCAACTGCCTGTAATTCAGTGTATTCAGCCAAACTTAAATGGTATCTCTCGGTTGCCGATCCACCTTGAATATTGAATAAATCATTGTGCATCGTACCCAGAGGAGTATCAATATGGGTGCAGTGCAAAACGCCGTTATGATACAAACTGACTAATATATTTGGCACAGAATTTGTCTTACCATAAAATTTAATTAAAATTCTGTCCGTAACTAAAATAACAAAACTTGATTGCACTGAAATGATTTCCAAAAATTCAACCGCCACATTGTTGATTTCACCGGTTGAAACATTAAACAATTCAGTTTCAGTACCCGCATCCCCAGCAGCTTTTTTATAAACTCGGATTACTATTTCAGTTTTACCGGGTGTTACATCAACCTTGCAATAGGTCTTAAACGACCACTCTCCCGCATCTATGATTGTCCTGGAAGTAGGATTCATAATATATGAATCAATCAAAACTTCCCCGGATACTGAATTGACAGTTGCCGAATCAATATCTTCCGCCGCACCAGTAGGATAAGTCAGTAATGAGTTATATGTAAGCACACCCGACGGAGTATCATCAATGTAAAATTCAATACCTTTGCCAGCACTCACCACGTGAATATCTGAATTAATCCAATTAACTCCATTGTATGTTAAAGACTGTGGAGAATAAGGAGCAGTGATGACAACATCGTCAAGCTCATCCAAAGTAACGCCAATCAAATTGCCATTTAAGGTTAATGTTCCGGCAACAATTGTGTCTCCGGTTGCAGCCGCCACCGTCAATTTATTTGTTGCTACTGAGAAATCACCAACAATATTTCCGGCCAAGGTTGACGTGTTACCGGTCAAAACACCACCTAAATTCAGATAATTTGAGGTTGAAGCCGTGGGCAAATCCACGTCATAGGCAATTATAATATTTGTTCCGCCCGAAGTGCAATTTTCACCACTGGATTTTCCAACAAAAATATTGTTGCTCCCCGTGGTTATACCAGTGCCGGCCAACGCTCCAACCAAAACGTTATTACTATGACTATTTCCAGTAACGCCTTTCCCAGCCTGGTATCCAATAGCGGTTAAGTAAGTGCCATCAACATTGTAATATTCTGCCTGATAGCCAATGGCTGTATTGTAATCACCGTCATTTTTTATCAAGGCATCATTACCAACGGCCACGCAATATTTGAGAGTAATACCCTCCCTAAGAGCCTGGCTACCAATAGCTACGCAATTATTTGGAACAATCGAATTTAAAATAGCCGCATATCCAATTGCCACGCAATCAACCGATCCAGTTGCAAGATATAACGCATCATAACCAATGGCCACCGAATCATACCCAACCGTGTTTGAATATAAAGCACCCGAACCAATAGCCGTCAATGAATTACCAGTCGTATTATTGTTTAGAGCATTATAACCAAAACTGGTATTATAAATCCCAAAAATTGCAGCCTTGGCATATCCAATATAAAATTGGCCGGCAGTTGTATTTTCCTTGCGATAGCCGCTAACTCCCAAATCAATATCAGCAGTATTATCTGCATACGTTGTTACATTATTGGCAATTATCGCAAGCAAAAAAGCACTATTTAGGTCGCCCACTTTGGTTCTAAAGATTTGTTTTTGCCAAACTTTCGCATCAGAACTAACCGGAATGGAACTCAAATTAATCTTGCCATTTGCAGTTTTATCCGAAACTGTAATAGTGTTCGACCATGCCCCCAGATCGGTTTCACCATCGTAATTAATATAAGTCACCGAATAGCGATGTGCTCCATTATCAATATTGCCTGCACCCGTACCCAATGCGGCAACACAAGCAATCGGCGCGGCCACTTGAATGAATTGCAGATTACCCTTAATAGTAAAAGCATAATCAGGGGTTGAATAATATATACCAACGCGCTTGTAAGGAACGTCGATATATATCGCCCCGCCAAAATTGCACAAGGTTTTTCCGGTAATATCAAGATCACCTGCAAAGGTGGCTTTTCCTGTTGACGTGCTTGCAAAAGTCAAAACGCTTGCATCGTTGCCAATACCATGAGTATTGAGATATATATTACCAGTGTTACTTAGATTGCCTGCCGAATCCCACACGGCTAGGGTCGTAGCGAAAGCACTGCATTGGATTTTTACCCCAACCGCTCCGATGCTGGATAATTGCAGATAAGTTAACGCGCCATAGCTGGACACCTTGTCTACATAAATAATGTTGCTGCAATATAGCCCCGCATTGACTGTAACAGTAGAAGCAAATGTTGACGTACCGCCAATCGTGAGCGTTCCAGCGTCATAGATTGACGTGTGAACATCCAGGGTCGCCACATTGTTAATGTCGTATAAGCCTTGAAAATCAAGATCGCCCTGCAATTTTGAATCATGAAAGGCTTTTTTGATTTCAACGAAATTATCCCGCGAAATTTTGTCAAGACCTTCATATCTCAAAAATAGCTCTTTCATTCTGTTCTATAATTCATGGCCTTAAAGTACAGTACCCAACCGTAAACCTTTATGAATGAATCGCTTGTCTCAGTAAATTTAACAGAAAAGTTTCTCTGGGAAGTATTGAACCCCCCAATAGGTGCTTTCTCTGTTTCATTAATTTGATAGTCCCAACCCTCCAAATATAAATAGCCATGCTCCCAATCTGCTATGACTGGCTCATTCTGGATACCCGCATGGGTTAAGGTGATGCTGGTAGCAGACTGATTGCCATAATCGCCTTTGATAGCGATCGTACCCGTTGCTGCCCCGTGGCTATACCAATCCATGTGGAACGATCTCAGGCTTTTCAAGATTTCCGAACTGCCCATCGAATCCCAGCCGGTTATTACCTGGATTGTAATATTGGTGTAAGTGACCGTCGTTAAAGCCGTGCATGAACTTGTCGCGCTTGCGTCCTTGTAATGGTCGGCTTTGTCAGCTAGAAAGAAATGAGAAAACCAACTGCGCTTGCCATACTCCACGCCAGGCAAAAGTGAGCCAAAAACCAACCGCTTAATATCGTAGTCATCAGTCCAAAGGCAAAAACTATGCGGGATGACTGCATAGGCAAACCTGGTCCAATGATTTGCCAGCAGGTTAAAAACCCAAATCCGATAATTGCTATTGAGATACGGTACAAAGCAAATGTATAAATTCTCACTCGGATAGTAGATCGCCCTGGCGTTGGAGATTATTGATTTATCGACATTTTGCATGAGGTCTAAGTAAATTTTATTTTTGCATAACGATTCAAGTTTTACTCCGTCAGACCAGTAAAAACCTTCCTGGGAAAGCCAAATTACTTCCTGCCCATTGCCACAAATGCAAAATGTCTTTTTAGAAATACAGCCAATATTATTTGATAACTGGATAGGCTTAACCATGTCTGGATTGTTAGCGTCAATAATCCAGGTTTTTGTTTCCTTTTGAACCATGACATAGTTTGAGAACGCTGATAAATTGGTAATAATCTCGCCATCATCAGGGTCAAAACTAATCTGATTAATTGCCGGGACTTGTTCGGGTTTGTCAATTTTGCTGTAATAGATATAATTCGCTGTTGCATACCAGGCGCGGTTTGCAGTGCAACAAATATAATTGCTTGGTTCGGGTCGGTCATTATCGTTTCCCAGCCCTAGATTATCAGCAATCGTTGACATGGCATTGTCACTCAAAACCCCAAAGGTTACTGTTTTATAGGTTTGTCCCGTGTCAGGAGTATTGGCTACAACGGACTCGTAGTAATAAGCTGAGTCTCCCAGCTTTGTTCGGTAGAGTTTTATTTTGTCAACCTGGGCATCTGCCGAAGGGGTTACCCGAACGGTAAAGCTTTGCACCGCTCCCCCACCTGCCAGGGTTACAGCAAGCCCCGTGGCATTAAGATTGGACTCACAGCCATACGCGGTTGACCTGTAAAATGAGTACTTGACAGTATAAACGCCATCAGATAAATAACCACCACTCACAATATTTGTTGAATTGCTCGCCGTGACTGTGGGCGCGGCCACACCAATATTATAAACGCTGGTTCCATCCGTCCAGATACGGTCAGGCGTTCCTGTGCCATCTCCTATGCCATTTACGCAAAAAGCCCTATTCTGATACATTGCCCAATCAGGTTTTCCATCAGTCCACATATTTGTTTTTAGTTCTGTCACTGTCAAAATCTTTAAACCGCTTTCCAGGCCAGTTGTATTTTTATTCAAGCGGATCAAAACGCCTTTAGTCAAATAGCCGCTAGGCATATCAACCAAATCAATATAGTATGTGGCTAACAAAATACGACTTTTCACATTGGTTGTTGTGTTTCGGGTTGAGAGCTCAATCATCGAAGTCAGTTTATTGACGGTCGAATCAAAAATCCTGGTATCTGGGTCTGCCTCTTCCGGGTCCTCAATTATTTCAAGTATCTTATCCCAATGCCCAAACAAGCAATAATTGAGCAATTCCAACTGATCGGAAGTAATCTCTTTCACTGTATGATAATCATCCATATAGGTTTTAGTTGAAAAGATGGTTGGTTTTTCATTTTCAAGGCATGTTTTGACAGAAGAAATGCTGGAAGGGTCAACTTCATAAATAGTTCCATCTGTGTATTTGGTATAAAAACCTTTTGTTTCAGATGCTATAATCCAAGCATCGTAATAAGCCCCTAATAAAGCATTACTATCGAACTCAACAAACACCATAATATCTCTTTCAGCAATTGTATTAAAATTGCCTGTAACAATATAAGCAATAGGAGCTGATGTACCGCGCGTTTGGATACCACCTAGAGACGGTTTTTCAAATGCAAATGAAGGAATACTCTTAACCCAGAAAACGTAAGCCCAGATATTGCTTTCAGAATCAAGACCAAGTTGAGTAAGAGTTTCACCAGTCAGATAAGGAGGTGTTAATAATTCGCTTCCCTTGCGCTTCTTAAAACCGCCTTTGGGATTAATGATGACGTTAAGCGCGTCAAGCAATTCATTAGATTTTTTTAGGGTCAAATCTGAAACGATTCCCCCGGAAAAATCCTCTATAGGGTATCTGTGTTCCTGCACCCCGTCAAAATTGTTGGGCATTAATAGCTCCCATACTGCCCTTGATACATGGTTGGAAATTGTTGCTGTTGCCAGGGCAATTGGGGTTGTTCCATGAATTGAGGCGGTGTCCAAGAACCCGGACCTTGCCCCGTTTGCGGCCCTTGCTGGAACATAGTCTGGGGTTGAATCTGGGATTGTAATTGCGGGTAATATGGCGGGGGTGGGGGTTGCTGAAATTGAGGCGGTGTCCATGTTCCCGGATTCTGCCCCGTTTGTGGACCGAGTTGTCCAATTTGTCTAAAGATATTTGATTGCTGCGGTTGCGGTGTCCATGTTCCCGGATTCTGCCCCGTTTGTGGACCGAGAGGCATCGGTTGGGGTGGGGGCGGGGGTGGCATTGGTTGAACAGGAGGTCTACTGTCTGGACTCCAACTACCCTGACCGCCAGTCCTGGGGCCTTGCGGGATAGCTAGGGGCGGTTGGTTAACCGGACCCTGTTGCACAGGCGGGGTGAAATTTGGGGGCGGGACAAAATTATTTTGTCGCTGATTTTCGGGATTGCCTACCGGCCTGTTGTTTGGATTCATGCGTTGAACCGGTTGCGGCTCATACGCCTGGACCGGTTGCTTAACTGCCTGCGGTCTCAACAACCGATCCGTTATTCCCCCTGTCATGGCATCATCGCCCGCGCCCGGACGCTTCCGGTTTAATGTTGGTATGTCCATTGGCGATCTATCAATCGACCCTGGCTGGACCCATTGTTTAGGCATCTCGCCCCCCTTATTTTTTAATAGCTATCAAAATTTGCGTTTATTGAACCCCTCGAAAATTTTGGAACACCTTCGATATTCTCATCCAACGCGGTCATGAACGAATCCATAGCCTGCTTACGCCTGGGCATTAAAATACTTGGGTCATGATTGTCCCGGATATAAGCAATATAGCTGGCCTCATAAGCCAAAAGCTCATGATGTAAAACCGGAAAGTCAATTTCTGTTGAACCAGCAGCGATGGCCGTTGGAGTACGGAAATAGAATATCGTATAGGATTTGGCCGAACTCGGCTTGGCGTTAAAATAGACATAGCCACCCGCCAAACAAATCCCGCTAGGATCATCGGTTAAATTGTGCTGGATCGTGTTAAATGGGACCCAGCGCATGGGCCTATAATCGTTTGCATTGTCCTGCACATAATAAACAATCCCTGTGCAATCAATTGGCAATGCGGCAGTATTAGCCCCAGCCAATAAGGCCAGGGCCGCCGATTTAAGGTAATACTTGTTGTCGCTTTTTTGAATTATCGCGGTCCACTCGCGCAAGGCCGCATTCAGGGAAATAAGCAAATTGGCATCCGTCCAAAATGTTGCAGAAGTTTCCTGGATCAAAAACCTTGTGTAAGCCAACAATTGCGTGCCAGTCATGTTATCCCCCTGCTATTTGAAAATGTTTTTTACCGCCCGGATTTATGGTAAGTTTTCTTTGCCCGTCCCTGGAAGTTATTTCAATGGGAGCTTTGGAATAATCGTACATGTCTTTAGCCAGCGACCGGGAAGCGTATTTAATATCTTCTTTGATTTTCTGTTTGTTATGCTCTTTCAAATCTTTCGCTTCTTTGAGAGCGTCCCGTAATCTGCCATTTTTTATTTTCCAAAGGTGCTTTTCCACCCTCGATTTAATGAAGGGTTCCCCGGTTGTAAATTCCAGGATTTTTGAGCCATGCCAAAATACCACCCAATTTTGATTTTCGCGGTCAAAGCAGACAATCACATCAGCCCAACTTTTTGATCCATCCCGGACGTACCGATCACTCATTAGTTTTTTCTTCGCCCCGGTCCTTTTTAGCAAACCTGCCAAGTTGCATCTGCAAAGCCCTGATTTTCTTTTCATTGTCTATCTTGCAGTCTTGGAGGGCTTTTAGTTTTGTGTTTGCGTCATGGAGTCTTGCTCCCAAAGCGTTAACTGTCTCATCAACGCTGGTCGCCATTTTTTCTGTTGCAATGTCCTCGAAATGGCCATCGCCATAAAGACGTAAAACTGCCATGTGCCAATCTCTCACCTCGGAAAAGTCCCATGAGGGATGATCATTCCACACCTGGACCGCGTGTTCATGGACTTCTTTAATTGTCCGATAACCTCTCAGTCCAATTACATGATCTTCGGTTTTGCTCACTTGACCACTTCCATTGGCGTTTCGAGCATGTTCCAGGCATACCCAACCACCACGGTTGAATACATTTTTGCAACAACTTTTTTCAAGTCGGCAATATCCTGAGATTCGATGTCTACAACGCCGTCTTTCGCATTGGAGATATTCATTCCAATTTTGAAGCGTTTCATTTTCTCCTCGCCGGTAAGAGCTTGCTCATCCTGGAAAATTGCACCTAAAGAATTTAAGGCAACTCTTTTCAGCGTGAGCGGAAATTCAACCTCGACTGGTTTTCCCTGGACTTCAACCGTTTTCTTATCCAGAATCGGCTGACCCTCCCAATCAAGAATTTGTTGGTTAAAATTAATTTTCATTAAAAACTCCTTGTTTTATTTAAAGGGGGTAAAATAAATTACCCCCTTTGTTATTTTACTTTTAACTAATGTGAGCCGCCAAGGTCCATCCGGTTGACCCGTTGGTATTAACATATAGAGTTGCGTCAATAGCCTGACCGGTTCGTAAGTATATTGAACCTTGAACCGCGCTATGAGTTGGAATGTCGGTTCCACTGCCAATCACCACGCCGCTTTGCAGTTGAATATCATATCCAGCCGTTACAGCCCCAGCCTGCACAACAAATCCATACGGCCATTTATTAGTTGAAGAAAAATGTTTGCAAGCGACAAAGGCCCCGAACGTTGTTCCAGCAGTGATTGAACCGGCGGAAGTATAAAGCCTTGACAATACTCCACCAACGGCTCCTAGTCCAGCAGTGTTGACGATGTTTCCATCCGACCAGATTTCTCCCATGATTGGGGTATAGAACACACCCGCGCCAATGGTGAGTTGACCCGCCAATTCGCAATAGCCATGAATCGCTGTTTTAACGCTAGTGTCACCACTGAAAGTAAGGGTGGTAGCAGATTTTAACTGACCTCGGATCACATCATAATCAGACGCAAACCCTGTTTGACTGACGCTAATATAGGTTCTGGCCAAAACGTTGCGACAAACCGTACTAGCGGTTTGAGCGGCCCCGCCATCATCCGAGAAGAATCCATTAATCCATGTCGAATTGTTGATCTTTAAGCCATCACCCGCCGTACTAGAGCTAGTTCCAACACAGATAGCCCTGGTAATAGCACCGGTTGAACTGTTTATAATCCGCAAACCATAATCAACGGTTGAAGTTGCGCTGCTATTCGTCAGTAAACAGATGTGAGAATCACCAGTCCCTAATGTTATGTCTGGTTTCCAATCTCCCCAAATTGCACTGACATATCTTGCAGTAGTCCAGGTTCCACCCGTACTCGCTGTCACACCGCCATATAAACCAGTAACCAAAACAGCCGTTCCGTTGAGAGTACCAAGCACATTCACCGTGAATTGACCACCAATGAGAACGCCAACTGCCGGGTAAGCTGAACCAGAAAGGGTAATACCAGCCGTAAGAGTTGAATCGCCAAGGACGCTGCACATTGCACCAGTACCAGTACCAGACAAGGCGTAAATAGCACCAACGCCAATCATTGTTCCCGAAGTTGAAACAAATTCCCCTTTAAACTCATTGATGTAAGTGAGGTCATACGTTCCACCACTGTTATTGACATTCGCATGGGTATGAATTTTAAGACCGCCGCCAGTTGTAGCCGGGGCAGCATTTAACAGAATCCCGGTATTGCCACTGACATTTATTGCCGTAGTGCAGGCTCCAATGTATAGGCCCGTTGCGACTGAACTGTCAGCAATCAATAGCCCATAACCCCAGGTAGTTCTAGCTGTCGCATCTGACCAGTTTGTTGTATCATATTTGGTCACATAAAAGCCCGCCGTTTTACCTGTTTGCGTCAAGGTAGCTTTGAAATCAGATATTACAGCACAACCAGCAATAACATGATATGTGTTTACCGTTATGGTTCCGCTTGTCGCTACCGTTCCCATAAGCCCAGCCGACACGCCATACCCGCCAAACGTCATAGTCCCGGATACTCTCACCAATTCCAGGTAGCCATAAGCTCCTGCGGCCACCTCACCATTCCATGCGCCCGGCGTTGCCGTAGCACAATAACCCTTAAGTTGCCCCTGACTTCCATAGAGACGGATGTTACCGCCTGTTTGATTTGCTGTAATGAGAACCCGCGACAAAGAGCCTCGGATGTCCGGCACACTCCCAGACCCATACAGTGCAGCCCCTTTATCATCAGCATAAATTCTGTGAGCAGCAGTATATGGACTGGTACGTGTTAATGTAACGCCATATCCGACGGTAGCCGAACTGAAAGCACCAGCACTCTGCAAAAAATTATTGAAGAGCGTTACGCTATTATGATAAATTCGTCCCGCCGTAGCATGGTCCCGTCCTTCCCTAATATAGATCGGTCCGTGTGTTGCCATGTTTCACCCCTCTTACGAGATAGAGGATTCCTTGATGTTAATCCACTTGCCAAACTTTTGAGGATTGGTGCAGACAATCTGCCAGTACCTGGCCATAGCACCCTCATAAATATCGTAATTGGGTTTCCGTTGCATTTTCGGGTTGTTTTCATCGGTGAGCCAACCGATCGGTCTTGACTCAATAATGTGCATGTAGTCAGTGTTTAGAGCGTACATGGTTTCAGGCGGCACATCCAGCACGACCTGAAATTCAATTTTCTTCCCTGCGTAAGTGTAGGAAAGAACTTCCGCGAAGCCCACATTGCTGACAACGGGTTCCAGGCTTTGATGTTTGGTTTCCATCAGCAATTGAATTGAGTTGCGGACACCCGTGTTAATCATGTACAGATCAGGTATTTCTCGGCCCCGTGTGTAAACTTCATCGATGAAGGAATTGAAATCCAGCCAGGTCATTGCAGTGTCAAGCTGGTCTTTTTCGTAGGCTTGTAAAAAGCCGTAGCCCGTGGTTGCCCGACTTAATCCCTGGTAAGCAGCAGACGGAGGATTGCTTGCGCTGATATGTCCCTTAAGGCCCATAACAGCAGTATCCAAACCCGCATCGTACATGCCATAATGATAAATGTAGGCATCGTCAACCGCGTAGGATGTGGCATTCCCGCCAACCGTGAACGATTTTCCGGTTATGTCAATGGATTTGATTTCGTAACCAGTCGCATTTGTGCCAAACTGGACAGTCTCATAGGGCATGAAATGAAACCCTGAACCGTTATCGAAATAAACGGTTGTCAGGCCAGTTCCGCCATCATAAGCGGGGGTTCCATTGACCTGAGCTTTTCTTCCTGAACCATCGCCCATTGCATCGGCGTTCATGGTCCATAGCAGGTTGTCCGCGCAATCCGTAAACGCGTCTTGAATAAGGTCGATTTTCACTTCCCGGCTTTCCGCTTTGTGAAATTCAGGCCCGGTCAGGTCGATAGGGCTGTAATAATATTTGTCATCCGTGTAGCCCTCAACGCCCTTCCGGCCCTTGGGGGTAGGGATTACAGCACGTTCCGCTGAGGCTGAAGCTGTGTAATTCCCGCCAATTTTGTATTTCACATAGTATCTTCTGCCTGCCCAAGGAATAACCTTCAACTTGTCATGCAGATAGGTATAATTCTTGTAAACCTTCATCAGTGTTGGAAAGTAAGTATCCTTCACAAGCTCAAAAATCTGAGCCATATTTTCTGTTCCGACCGTAAGCAAAGTCATTTTAAAATCTCCTTTAATTTGTTTTTAATTTTTTCAACTCCGCATTTTTTTTAGCATTTTTTCATTCATGTGTTTCATTCGCGCTCGCAAGGACATTGGCCCGGTTGGTTCTTCCTCATTATCTTCGATAGTCGGAAGTTTCCCGGCTGTTTTCGGCACTTTAGCTTCGCCCCTTCTTTTGTCATCAGCCGCATTGTATTCGGCGATAATGTCCCTTTTGATCTTGTCGTATAGACTGGCGTTTCCCTTAATTGCATCCTCAGTCAACTCATAATTCGGAAGTGATTTCAAGTACTCCTGGAAAGCTCCCTGCATATATTGACTGGTCGAATATTTGTTGCCATGCTGATTTTGTAAAATCTGCATTAAGGCTGAAATATTCATAGCTGCGTTTTCCGGGATAGCATAGCCCTGACTTAGATACTGATCCTGAGTTTTTTTAAACTCCATCATCCAATTTGATGTCTCATAGTTGGAATGAAGTTTTCCCAGGATACGGTCTTGAAAAGAAACTTTTTTCTTTAGATCATTTAGGGTCTGTTTAAGAAGTTTTTCGCCCTCAGTGTCAAATTCTGAATCAATTGGGATTTCCCCGTAGTCCTCCGGTTCCTCTTTTTGCGCGAACTTTTTCATATATTGAGAAACGTCATAGCCCCGGTTTTGGAGTTGGGTAAGCAATGCTTCCGGGTCATTCATGAGATTGTCCATCTGCATCTCTTTAAGCTTTGCGTCTCTCAATTTTTGTGAAGCGTGGTAGCCGTAGGAAGCATATTCCTTTAACTGGTCTATGCTCTTAGCTTCAACTTCTTTCCCATCAGCCTTGAATCTCAAATCATTTTTTGAATAACCCTTCGGGGCTTCCTTTGGTTTGTCCTCTTGGCCTGGTTCAGATTTTGAATCTTCAGTTACCTTTGTTTCTTTTTCTTTAGGTACTTCGACCGCATCTTTGCCGGAGTGAATATGTTCGATGGTCCGTTCGTTGCTTTGCTCAGTAACCGTCGAACTTTCCCCGCTTTGCGGATTTTCTGCCACCTTGGAAGCCTGATCGCTTGCGATAGCTTCTCTCATTGTGGCTCTATCAAGTCCTGTTCTACTCATTTATTTTACTCCTATTCCACGAATGGACGGATTATTGACCATTGGTTTGCACCGTCTGGGCCGGGATATTTGGTACTTCCACCCCACCTTCACCACCCGCGCCCATAGCCGCGCTTTGCTCCATTGCATTTGGAGCAGGAGGGGGTTCACCACCAGCAGGAGGCGCGCCCGGAGGCTGACCTTCTGCCCCTGGTTTTGGTTGTTTTTGCTGCAATTGCAGTAAAGCGTCTCTTGCGCTTAATATTGCTTTTTTGTAACTTTCATCCTCATCCTGGAACTCTTCTGATATGATGTGTTCAATAAGCTTTTCGAGCATCATATCTATGTTGTCAACACCATCGTAAATCATGGGGGCCTTTCGTTTCTTGGTTAACTGATCAAACCACCATTCAGTCCGAGCCTGGAATAGTTGCTCCTTTCTCATGGCCGTTTCGGTGTCACCAAATTCGAGCCCAGCCAAAACAGATTGAGCGGCCTTATCTCCCTGGGCCGCAGCCTGGGGGATTTGCCGATCCCACAAATTAAGGAACGCTTCAAATTTTGCCGATGGCGAACTGTTCACCCCGGACGTGACTTGCAAGGTGATGTCAAAACTTCCGTCAAGATCAGAAGCAATGAAAGCTTGGGTTTCGTATTTATACCCATCACCCATAATGGTGAGGTAACGTTCCTCTTTATAGTTCTCTTTAATCAGTTTTAAAATAAGATTCCCGGCCAGTCTTAGACTAGATTGCATTAATCGCATGGATGGCGCATGACGAACCATTTCACTATCCATAAGCATTTTTAAGGCGGAAGCTGGCAGGTGGCTCCCACGTTCGGGGAGTTGCGCTTGACTGACCTCATGGATTCCCATTGCATCTTGCATTGAACCCATGAGCATTGAGAGATGACCAGAGACAAAACCTGGTAGGGCTTGCCCTCCCAAGGTCACAGGGGCCGCGCCAAAAGCCGCATTGTATTCATACACGTTACACATGTTCCCCATAAACTCAGACTTTTTGACTCCCCAGCCTTTCGGAAATGCCAGTGAAACGCTAGCCATTGTCCGGGCGTTAAGCATAACAATACTTGCCAAGGCATTGATTTCTTTCTGAATTGGGATTGCATCGGCCAAGGCCGAGTTACCGTGAAAGCGCATGGCGTTTTTGTCCCAAAAAAACGGAATGTAAGGGATGCTAAACAGGTCGCCATATTTTGCATTGGGATTTATATCATCATGGGCCAGAATAGTTTTGTTTAAGACAACGATATGTCTACCTTCTTCATAATCATCAGAGGGCTTTTCCCAATATTGCAGGCGAAAGCAAAGGTTCTTTTTGCATAAATCCTGGTTAGTATAATCCTGATGGCCATAGGCATAGCGTTTTTCTTCAATCTCATTTGAGGTAATTTCTTTTATTGTATCTTTTTTAACACTATATAATTTCTTAGCTTCATCAACGTCGATATAATCAGCATGTATGAGATAGCGGATGTCCTTAAATTCTTTAGCGGAAGCGTCCGGGTAGACTTCAAAGTCATCACAAACTTTCAAATCCCAATCACCTTTTAAGGCTTCCTTAACAGATTCCTTTTTTGTTTTTGGGTCGATGGTCCTTATTTTGCGATAAAGGTTTGGGTTCCAAAAAATGTGCCAATAGCTTGTGCCAAAGATGTAAGCGTCCAAAAGCACCGCGTAAAGATCACTGATCAGATTGCGCTGGTTTTGATCAAAGGCGTGTCTTAATAGTTTGGTCGCAGCACGCGCAGCCAGTTTATCTTTTTCGGAATTTCCGGTAGGAATGCCGGAAATTATTGGCAAATCCTTAACCAGTTTTGAAATAGTGATGTGTGCATAGGGTTTGATGACATTGATTTTGGATCGTTGTCTGATGCCACCGTCATCCTCATCGGTCATATCCTGGATTTGATCGTTGCTGATTTTCACATACTGATGACCGTTGTAGAAGGCCAGGTAATAAGCGCGGTTTAAATGTTCTTCGCCGTTAAGGGGATGATTGTCGTATAACTTTACGATCTGACCTGCCAGGCTGTCCTTTGATATTTTTTTATCTTCTTTCTTTAAAATCATGTCTCCTGCCTATCATCAGTTAACCAGGGGTATCTGTTTTCTTCACAAAGCAATGAATCATCAGTATCAAGCTGAAAATACAGATTCCCAACTTTTTTGAAAACGTTCCTCGTTATCTGTTTTGAGATTTTGTGAAGCTTGACCACAATCAAAATTAATAATAAACTCACAAAAAACAGCAAAAAACAAAGCGTGTAAAATTTATACATTTTCAAACATATAGTGTAGTGGAAATTGGCTTGTGTCTACTTTTTGTTAAAACTTAACTACTGTTGGATTAATAGCCATCGAAAAATGAACTAATCCGATGGGTCTTTTTTTGTTCGACTGATTTATAATACGCATCTCTATAATCTTTATTGGTAAGGATTCTTGACTCAATTGTTTCAGCCGATTCGGAGTTATATAAATCCTTCAACTGGCTTCCTTCGCTAAAATCGTGTTGATAGGCGAAAGCGTCCAAAGCGTCATCTACGCCTGGTCTTTTTGAAACGCCCTTAGTGCCATCCCATTGCGCCATCTCTCCAAGCAAGGGGATGCAGTCATCTTCAACAAACTCAAGCAAGCCAAGGTTATGATAGCTGATCATGCGGATAATCCGGTTAACTTTGTTTAGCTTTGTGTTTTCAGCAATGGGAAAAATTTCCAGGGCAATGTCCGATCTGAGGTTGCGTTCATCCAGGTAACTTTGAATTAGTTGGATTTGAAGGGATTCCGCGTAAAAGGCCAGCTTGTCCGCGAAAGGTTCGTAATCCATGTAAATCTTGTGGATATAATCGTAAAGCTCATCTGTTGAGAATTTGAATTTTTGCCCCTTAAGAATGACCATGCGTGAGCGCGGGAAGTGAGCGGCCAGGCAAATCCCTACATAATCAGAATAAGTTTGCTGGGTGTAGGCCATGTCAATAACGCAGATCAGGCGCAGGGCTTCGGGCAATACTTTAACCAATTCATATTTTGCTATCAGCTTATTTTTTTCTGTGTCAAATCTCAATTTTTTATCAACGGTTGAGTCCATCATATATTCAAGCTGAAATTCAGAGAGTGCGCCACGTTGGATAAAATCTTCACGTTTTTTTAAAATGGCCGCAGTTGGGATCATTTCCTCCCAGATACTTTGACCTTCCGGGATTCCCAGAAAGTTTATCAATTCAGCCGACATAAATTTAGGGTCAACGATAGCCGGGATTTTTACAATAGTTACGTCTCTTTGCCATTTTTTGGCCATTGCCCTATCCAGCATACAGCCGGACCCGTGAGGTGTGCCAATCCAAATGATCTGACCTTGGCGACCGTCCCGGTCCATATTTGATAAGCCAGGGATGGCGATTTTATTTATCCAAATTTGCAATTTATCAACCTGCTCTTTTATGACAGCTTTCAAAGGGTCCTCTATGTCATCCCAAATCTCCAGGTCTGGCCTATACTCTTTTGAGGAAGCCCCGGTAATGCCCTGGAATATGCCACAGCCCCTTAATATTGCGGTGTGCCTTATCACACCGAACTTGTCCAAAATATCAATCTCAACCCTGCCGGAGGGTTTAGCGGGTCGCCAGACTTTGCCTCTTTTCCATTTAAAAAACTTTTTAAATCTATCTGTTTCTATGAGAGCGATAATATCCGTTAGGTTTTCCAGGCTTTTTTCCTGGGAATAAGACAGCAAAATAATATATTTTCGTTTTAAAATAAAAATGCCATAGATGGCGAAAAGCACTGAGATAAACTTGGTCTTGCCATAGCCTCTGGGAATAGCAACGATTGTGATTTGTTTTCTAAAAGACATAACGACTTTCTCAATATAGTAATGAATCTTCGCAAATGCCAGATAATAGTATTGAGATTTTCCCCAGATAAATTTGGCAAAATAGATAAACGATTTCTTAAATGCGCGTGCTATAAAATCAGGTAAGGTCGCATCGCCATAGCTCATATATTCTGTCTGGTCCGTTCGGCTGGAAACCTTCGCTGATCCTGATATGGCCGCATATAGTCTCGCCAGTTTTCCCATATTTGCTGCTCTGTTAGGGGCAAATTTGGGTCAAGCAATTTATTTTTGCGTTGCCTTTTTGGCAGGTGTTTTAATCGTTTCATTTTTAACAACTTTGTTCAACATTTTACTGCACAACCTTTTGCTGTTTATTCTTTACCAAATCATATTTCATCATCAATTTTCCACTGCTCCTAACACGTTGCTCAAACTGATCGAATTTAAAATTTGATCCTTTAATTTCCCGGTAAGTTCCGTCAGGGTTTCTTCGTCTGCGTGCCTGGCCCATTCTTTTATTCTCTCCATAGTAACGTTTTTTTCAAAAGCCTGTCTGGCAGGTAAATAGAACATAACCCGCATATCGGATTGCAAAATTGATATGTGAAACACGTCAATTTCCGGGTAGTAATCCGCGTTCACTAAAATTTTCAAATCTCTTCCCCAATTTGCCCGGCCATAATATGCTCATCATCATTCAAATGGATCATCCCGGTTTGGGTGTTGTCAACGCCTGACAGGTTCCGGGCCTCGTCAAGCAAATCCTTATCCACATCGTTCCAATCGAATTGGCCAACACCCTTAATCGAATCATCGACCTGGCCATAGTATGCCTTTAGCGCGTCCCTATCGCCATCCAAGCCCTTAATCAGCAGGACACGCTGGATATGTGGAGCGATCATAACATCTATTTTTTTCTTGTAAGATTCGATCATTTGGTTAAACTCATCTGAATCAATCAATTCAACCAACCGGAATTTTTTCCAATTAAGGGCATGGGCGACATATTCCAGGTTAGCCGGGCGGCGAGTAACCGGATCGCTGAACCACCACCGTATGAATAGTTGTTTCGCCATTCGTTCCGAAATAGTTTTCCCGGTCTGTTCCATTTCCCTCATCATCTCGACCAGGTCAAAGAACTGATCGCCGATTATTTTGTGATAAACTTTATCCGCAGTGAGCTTCGCCCTTTCCTGATGTACTTTTTTAGCTTCCTCTTGTCTGGACCTGGTAAGGGAAATTTTCCTGGAAGTCTCGTTTTGGTTACTTGCGACAACGCCTTTAATGATTGCATGGGCGCGGCAGTAGCCATGCAGTTTTTCGCTGGTCATCCGGCTTAGGCATTTCCGGCCCGTGGCCGGGTTGACATATTTACATGGGTTTCGCAAAAAAGTCATTTTTTCTTTTGTTGTTTCTTTTTCCCTTCCACGCCCTTAATTTTGCCTTTATTTTTGGAAGCGTAAAAAACATCCTCGGCCTTTTTTGAACCATACTGTTTGGTCATCTCGCTTAATATCTTGCGTCCCTTGGCATTGATTGGCATTGATTTATCCTCCTATTCGTTATGGCTTTTCCTGGTTTGATGGCTCCCCGTGTAGCTGGGCATTCGCATAAATTCTTTCATATTGGCAATGTTCGTGCGGTTTTCAGTGATTTGGGTTTGTTGCTCCTCAAATTTATCGGTCAACACATCAATTTTAGCATTTATATTCCCCGCCATATTCTCAATTTTTGTAAAATGGCTTTCAATAGATTTAAACAAATTGGTTATCTGTTCCTTGATTGTCAGCCTTTCATTTTCGCAAATTGGATTTATTTTTTGATGGTTAGCCAGTAGATACCTTACAATCCCAATGGCAGCCCCAAGAAAACCAAAGAATAGAACAACCACTTCCCAAACTGGTATGACATGGTTATCCATTTTTGGATTCCTTTTTTATGAAAAAGCCAACAATTGCCGCGTTTGCTGTGTTAATGGCAATCCAGGTTTCAAGATTAATTGTACCCAAAATTAAAGCGATTGTTGAAATTACTAAAACGATCAGCCATTGAACCGTTTTGAAAGACACCCAAACAATGTTTTTGTTTGACATAAATCCCTCCCTCATATCCTTATCGTTGCGATTGTGATTTGAAAACCGATGTAACCCCGGCCCTTGAAATCCAAGCCGCAGCCTGGACCCAGGACAATCCAGGGTTTTTTGCATTTTTTAATTTTTAACGTATCAACTGTTATCATTGCTTCATTCAATGTTTCCTTTAATGATATATTCAGATTCTTAGCGGCTGTCAACATTTTGTCCAAGACCTTGATTTGATCATCCTTTTTAATTTCCATTTCCAGGGACAGGGAAAGTTGTTGTTTCAGATTGTTGATATAATCATCTTTTTTCTGATCCTCAATTAGTATCTGATCCCTGGTTAGGGTGCTTGCTTTTAGTTGTTTGCTGGACAAGATTGTGAAATTTAATTTCTTTTTTAGTTCTTCTTTGGATTTGAATAAAACTGTATAGTCATCCCAGATTTTTGTTTTTTCTTTTTGGTATTGGACATTGGCCAGATCATATTGTCTGCTATAATCGCTCAGTGCTTGTATTTTAACATTCAATTCCTTTTCCTGTTGTTTAACGATATTACTGATATTGGTTCTCATGCGATATTCATAACAATAGCGTTCAGTCAATAAAAGGATAGCTGAAATAACACTAAGGATAATCACGGTTTTGGTGGTAATTTTTTTCATCATTTTTTCTCCAATTTTTCAGACAATAAAAATTTAATTTCAGCAGACAGGCTTCTTTTATCCCTGTCAGCCATTTGTATTATTTTTAACAATAATGTGATTTCTTTATCTGAAAATCTAATTGTGACCGCTTTCTTTACAGTAGTTGTTTCTTTTGCTCCCATTTTTTGCATACAAACGTCCCTCTTATATCAGTAGCTGATGATCGTGAATCCCCTATCAAGCGACATTTGTTATATGTTTTGCCATGGTGGCTAATATGATACTGGTTAATACAGGTTTTGCAGCAGGTATCTTGAAAAAACCGTTTCTTATAACCCATCATTGTCAGGGTTGCGCGATACCTTCCCTTTGGTAATTGGTGGAATAGTTCGGATTCTGTTAAGGGGGTTAGGGTTAAATATTCAACCTGTTCAGGGTGAAGGGGTTTTGTTTTATCTTTAATAATCAGGTCATTAGGCATTTTTTAATCCATTGGCAATTGAATTGGTTTATCTGAAAAAAGATATTGTCCTTTATCTTTTAATCTAAAAAACTCAGGGTGTAATTGACCGCTAATAAAATATTTTAAATTTCCCGCTTGTGGTATCAAAAACTTTATAATGGGTTCATTTTTATATTCAGAAACTTTATATTTAAACCAATACCAACCTTTATTCTTGGGAAACTCTTCTGTCCATACTAAAGGAATTATGAAAGGGGTAAAGGGTGCATTATAAAAAGAATCATTTTCATCAGGCATATTTCAAGCCTTCCAACTCTATAATATATTCCAGGATTGACTCGCTGAATCCATCAATGTGATTCCAGGGGCCGTATCCCACGCCATGTTGATATGTTGCAACGTTAATCATGTAA
>Ga0315288_10000637_pt1 | contig 44064 bp, 36 predicted proteins | sample YL17G11_20_MG_FD_203454 | JGI IMG/M metagenome (GOLD analysis project Ga0315288, IMG submission 203454) | Sediment microbial communities from Yellowstone Lake, YNP, Wyoming, USA - YL17G11_20 | ecosystem: Environmental > Aquatic > Freshwater > Lake > Sediment | place: USA: Wyoming | collected... | reverse complement strand
GCGGACGGCGGATGGGCTACCGGTCCACAGTTTCCAGACGCTTCTTGCGGACCTGGCGACGCTGACGAGGAACACGTGCATCCAGGTGACGCTGGCGCCGGACCACCCGATCACGATGCTCTCGCAGCCGACACCGGTCCAGCAGCGGGCGTTGGACCTGCTGGGCGTCTCACCCATGATGTAGCCAGACTCTGCACCCGCCAAATCACCCGCAAACCCAGGCCGGGCCTCGCCAAACTGCCTACTGACAAGCAGGAACTTCGGCCTACCAACACGCGGTAGACGATGCTGCCCATGTCGTAGTCCCGCATCTCGTCATCGATCCCGACGACTGCGACGAAGCGGCGCAACTCCGGTCGGAGGCCATAGACCAGCTCCGAGTTCGCGTGCGTGCCGATCCCCGTGTCCCAAGTGCGCCCCGCGACGGTCAGCGGCTTGCCCTGTATGGACGCATTGGAGATGTCTCGCCTGAGTATCTACGCCGGCCAGCAGGGAGCGCTGTCCGAGTTCCGCAAGCGCGCACCGCTCGCACTGGCCGCGGCCTACCGCGCGCCGGATGGCCACATCGGCATTGCGCTCGCGAGTACCTCCGACGCGCCTCTGGAGGTCGCCGTCCACCTCGATGCGACTGAGTACGGCCTCTCTGGCGGCTGCCGATTGTGGCGATTGGACGACGACGACCGACGACCGCTAGGCCACTATCGGTCACTGCCCGCGGCGTTGCCGGTCCCGCTCGCCCCACGCGAGGCGGTGGTGCTTGAGATCGAGAGGGAAGGGTAAGCTCCTCTATGTCCCGACGCCGCGGGAGTCGAGGAGGCCGAACATGCGACGGTCGAGGGTGTGGATCTTCGATGTCGTCGTTGTCCTGACTGTGTTTGTCGGGGTGTGGGCATGGTTCTGCCATGAGACGTTCGACGGGCCCGGTTCCTGGGAGGTCCAGATCCGTGTGGAACCCATGGACAGGGCCGCTGATCTGGTGATCATAGGCGACGAGACCGGTTGGCGCATGGTCCGGCCCCGTCCGGGCGCCTATTCAAGTACAGGAGCGGGCCATGGTCGGTCGCGCTGAGAGCGCAGAGCAGTGGGTGCCCCTTCACAGACTGGCTGCCCGAGGTACTGCCCTTATACTGCTTGCCATGCTCGTGTCCGCATTCGCGGTGCCGCCCCTGTTCGCGCTGCACGGCCGCATGGTGCCCTTGCGATCAGCGTCGCTGTGTGGGGTGATCGATATCCGCAGCCTGCAGGGCCAGCCGCCCATCCTGTCCCTGTGCGTCGCTGATGGGCCGACCCTCGAGCAGGCAATGGAGATCGGGCGCACGGAGCTTGGTGCTGAACCAACCCGATCCACAGACGACACCGCCAAGGGTCTGACGCACTACGCCCAGTACCTGGCACGCGCGGAGTTAGCTGAGTCCAGGCCTAGGGGGAGGAATGTGCTGTTCTCCCTCTGGCGCAAGCTCGGCGGCGCGCGAGCGCCGAAGGGCGCCTTCACGCCTGAGAGATACTGGCTCTACATCGACTCGCCCGAGCCGGTGGGCGTCCGGCCATCCGCGGTGAACTTCCCGGCGGCCGGTCAGACAACGCAGGACTTCACCGTCGACTGTACTGAGCAGGGCACTCCACGCTAAGCAGGGAAGGGCATGGGTATGGAGCCAGATCAACCGAAGCCGGTGCGCGAGTTCGCTCCGCCAGGCACGTACCAACGCCGGAGTTGGTTCACGCGCCAAGGCCTCATCATCGCCATCGTCACACTGCTGGCGCTGGCGTTGGTCTGTCTCCTGCATGTGGGCGGGTTCCAGCGGGGACCCCAGAAGGAGCGCAGCATACCCTCGTTCTCGCCGTAAGTGCGGCTCCGCGCCCGCGTGGGGGCACGCGACCTACTGCACGTCCCGCAGCTCGACGCCTGCGGTATCCACTACAGCATACGCGCGGCGGGTGGTGTCTACTAGCTCGTCGGCGGGGTCGCGGATAACGGTGTTCGACCAGGTGCCGGCGTTGGCGACGCGGATGCCGGCGGGTGATAGCTCGTTGTAGGCCGCGTGCCAATGCCCCATCAGCACGGTGCGGAACACATCCCGATCGAGCCGCGCGCCGCGCATGGCATAGCCGTCGTCCTCGACGAACGCGTCGGCGGTTCGAAGCTGGACCGGGAGTTCCCCGCCGGCTACCTGGCGAGCGCCCACTTGCGCTGAGAGTTCGTCGCGGAGCAAGAGGAACTGCTGGTGCACGAACTCCATGTCGCTGGCGGTCGCGCCCCTTGTGTCGACCTGCTGCTCAGCCACGGGGGTAAGGAAGCGCTTGATGAGGTCCGTATCGCGACCGTCGAGGAAGGTCACCGGATACCCTATCTGGTACCCTCTCACCCACGCTTCGGCGGCGCGCGCTGCGATGGCGAAGAACTCCCACGACCACTCGTGGAGGATCCAGTCGATGAGGCCTGACAGGTGCGAAGGGAACGAGTCGGCCCGGATCAGCCGCGGTTCGGCCCACGACCAGAACAGACGCTGGATGCCATAGCCCGGGCTCATCCCCGACTCAGAGAAGGGGTCATCGAGCCGGCAGTTCAGATCCGCCGCCAGGACGCCTTCCGGCCCGGGGTAGAGGCTTTGGTGCCCGTGCTCTGCATACACCCCGAGAGTCGGCTGCTCATACCACCAGGCGAAGCCGACCCGGTCCTCCGCGGCACTCCCAATGGCTGCCAGCACCGCCTCGCGCCCGCCGGGCGACTGGATGGTGTGGTCGTGGTTGCCCTCGATGAACCAGACGCGTAAACCCTCGTTCGAGGCCAGCGCCTCGGCGAGTCCGGAGAAGAACACAGGATGCCGCGCGCGGATGCGGTCGATCCCCGAGACTTCGTGCTCGACGATGGCGGCGTGGATCGGGGAGCCGGGTTCCGACCGGCGTGGAAGCGCGACGTCATTGATCTTCCGGTCGAGGAGCCCTGGCGTCTCGCACTCCCAGAGATCCAGGATGTCGCCCAGTAGCACCAGGTCCTGGGGACCGTCGTAGGGCTGCACAACCTCGCGGATGAACCGTGTGAAGTAGGCGTCGCTCGCGAAGTCGTCCAACTCGGGCTCGGCGCCGAGGTGCAGGTCGCTGAGGAACAGCGCCCGCGACGGCGGGTCGAAGGGGTAGCTGAAGCCGCGCTCCCCATGCAGGGGCACGGCGGGCCTCGGGAACAGGCTGCACCCGCCCAGCCCGGCCATGCCGGCGGCGCCCAGCGCACGCGCGGACATCCGGAGGAAACGCCGTCGCGTCATGGAACACCACTCACCCGTCCGGCCGCGCGTGTTGGCGGCGATCGGTCACTCATACGCGGACCCTCTGGGGCCGATCTTCTCGACGACGACCGACCTCTGCCCCGGCAGGACCGTGAACAGCGCGCGGTACCCCCCGCACCGCAGTCGATAGAACCCCTCAAGCTCTCCCTTGAGGGGCCTGACATCCTGCCCATGGTTAGGCCAGTCCGTCAGGCGCTTGAGCCGGTCCAGCAGGCGCAGACGATGCCGCTCAGGGATAAACGCTAGCTGCCTGGCTGCTTGGCGTGTGAAGCGCAAGCTAGAGCTCATCCACGGCTCCACGCCGGATGGCATCCTCGACGTCCGCCAGGGCCAGCGTGTCCGAGACATCGCCGGCCAGATGCCGGGCCATCCGCTCACGGTCCTCTTGGGATAGGCTCCAGGTGTCTGCGTCCTCCCGGTCGAGGATGAAATCGATGTAGTCGATGATCTCTTGCTGCCGCTCGGGCGGAAGTGCTTTCACCTGATTGAGCAAGCGGCCCCACAGCGTAGCGTCCAATGTTCGCGGTGACTCAGCCATCTAGGTCACGCTCCCCTCCCAACGCCGCACGGTACCATGTCCTCACATCTGCCTCCCCGTTGCCGGTCGACACACGTGGATGTACCGCGTAAGTCCTCCCTCGGCCAGCTCGAGAACCGCGTCGACCGTGTTCCCCGCTTGGGCCAGGATACCATCGATCGGTCGGTTGATGATGAAGACGCACCGTTCCGCCAGGAACCTCGTGCGCGCGGCCACGGCATCGAGCAGCTCATCCTCATAGGAGATGAAGATGCCGTAGGGCAGGTTCGTCACCAGCGCGTCGAACCGCCCGGCGATGTGGTGCACGTCCGCGCGAACCACGTCGACAGGGACGCGGAAGTGCCGCGCATTCCTTCGTGTGCCGAAGGCCATCTTCAGGCTGCGGTCGCTCGCCACGGCGCGCATCCCCAGGGCGGCGGCCTCGATGGCGATGGTTCCGGAGCCGCAGCACGGGTCGATGAGCGACATCCCCGGGCGGCACACCAGGTTCACGCAAGCGCGGGCGATGCGAGGGCAGATCGCCGCCGAGAGCGTGTACGGCTTCCGGCGGCGGTACTTCCAGTCGTTCGTCGTCGTCTGCTCCACGCGCCCGAAGAGGAGGGTTCCCTCATCCGCAATGAGCAGGAACAGCGCCTCGGGATCGTCGAGATGCGGCCGCCCTTCGATGACGGCCCCTAGCCGGCGCATCGCCTCATGGGCGTGCAGCGGGCCGCGACGCGGGAACTTGACCACGTCCACCTTGAAGTCCTCGGAACGCACGCCGCGCTCCGCTACCTGGTGGCACACCTCGTCGAGATCATGCCCCAGCGCGAGCGCCTCCAGCCGCCGGTGAGCGTAGCCTGTGCGGTCCACGTCCAGCCAGCGGTCGGACTCGACGCACCGCGGGCTCACCCGCCGGCTGTCGAGGAGCGCCCCGGCCTCGCCGTGTGCCAACTGCCCATGCCCCGGCGGCATCGCGAGAAGGTAGAAGTAGCGGTCCACCTAGCGCTCCTCGGTCAGAGCCGGTACAGCGTGCTCCGCGGCGCCGAAGTCACCTGCCACGCGCACGACGAGTTCACCGTTCCTCCGCTCCACCGACTCGATTCTCCCGGTTGGCGCGGGCGTACCCCGGGCAAATGTGTAGAGGGTAACGAAGACAGCCGAGGACGTGCGGCGACGAAGCATCGCCATGGCGATCGGCGGCGGCGAGAGGTCATAGGACCGCGGGAAGTCGCAGAGGAGTACCTCCGCCGGCCCGTCCGTCCAGAGCGCGGCCGCGCTCGCCGCCTCGCCGCATTCCCACCGAAGCGTCACGCCTTCGCCGCAGGCGCCGCCCCGCGCGTCGGTGATCCAATGCGACCACCGGTCCGACAGTGCCGTCGGCACCATGGGTACATCGTACGCGAACGAGCCACTACCAGCCGGTGCGTGCAGGAGCAGATCGTAGGCGTGTTCGTCCGCGGACCGGACCTGCACGACATCGAGGGCGTACTCGCGCGTGAGGATGACCGTGCGCTGTTGCCGCACGCCCTCATACAGCGCCCCGTCGTCGGCGATGCACAGGTGCTTCGTGGGCCCATCCAACTGGGAGGAGACCACCCGCATCACCGTCGCGCGTCCTCGTTGAGATCCCTCGTCGACCATCACCAGGTTGTGGCAGATGGTCTCCCGGTTCAACTCGCGCTGGACGGCGGAGGAGAAGGCATGGCCCGTGGAGGTGGCCTCCGCGTCGATCAGCACCTGTCGGCCGCACGCGAACAGCGTGAGCGACAGCCCGTCGGCATTGGCGTGGATCCCGCTCTTGTCGAAGGTCACGAACGCGGCGGGCTCCTGTGACCCGAAGTAGGTCTCCCCCTCGCCGGAGCGGAGGATCGCATAGCCATGCTCCGGGAGAAGACGGGACTTCACCGGCGGAGGGTATGACGGGCCCAGCGGTACCCCGTGGGTGAGGGTGCAATACTCGTGGATGCCGCCGGCAGGCCGGCTCCGGTCGCCCAGGAGCCAGGCGTACGTCAGGTCGCCGTACGCCCGGTACCCGTACTCGTAGACGTAGTGCCCCTTGAGCGTGACCGGGTACCCGTAGCAGTCGCCAATGGAGGGAAGCGACGCGTCGGGGAATGCGATGTCGAGCGGCGCGTCCAGGAGTTGCTTGAGCCGCCGGCCGGCCCCGAACTCGTGTGTGTAGAGATCGACCGCGTGGCCTGTGTTCCGTAGTGCCTCTGCCAGGGGAAGCAGCGCGTAGAGCGGCGTGAAGTGGTAGCCCGTCGCGCTCTCGAACCACAGGCCGCTGTCGACGAGGCCGCCCTCGAGAAGCTCCGCGATGCCCATGGGGCCTTCGAGGCAGTACCGTACGCGTTGGGGCTGGTCGTAGAAGAGCCCGATCGCCCCGATCCCCCACTTGTGCCACGTGTAGTGGTTGTTCAGCGCGTTCCAGGGCAGCTTCTCGATCCAGACCGCGTCGTTCGCCTCAACGGCCGCACAGTACCGCTCGAAGAACGAGTCCACATCGGCCCGGACGCTACCATCCAGCAGATTGCCGCACAGGTCATAGGCGTAGAGCAGCGGCATTGCGAAGCCCGTGTAGTTCATGCCCACATCCCAGTGCTGGGGCGTGAAGTCGTAGCTTCGGGCGAACTGTGCCAGGATCTCGCCGGCGCGGAGGAGGTAGTCCTCGCGCCTATCGATGGTTCCGGCCAGCGCCAGCCGCAGCGCGGGTGTTGCCGCACGGCCGGGCGCGAACGCCGTGTGCTCGCTGACCTGGGGGTAGATATCCTCCCAGGGGCGGTCCTTGAGCGGCTCATACCAGGCCGGGTCGAACTCCGGCAGGGGAGCGGCGAGCGCCTCCGCCCCGGCGGCGCGGAGCCGGTTGCGCACAGCGGCGGCCCATTCGTGCTCCTCCGCGTGCTCGCGAGCCAAGGATAGATCGGTGGCGGCGCAGAACAAGCCCCTACGGGGAGCCATCTCTGGCATCACGTGCTCCTCACTCGGCTTCGGCTACGCGCGGTCGGCGGGCGGGCGGCAATGGCGTATCGAACCACTGGCCTGAGGCGGTGCGTTAACCGACAGAGTAGCACCTCGGCTCGCCCCGTGCGAGTCGCCGGGGGTGTTTGCGCATGAGTGGAAGACGCACAATCTGCGCCGGAGCCGTCATCGTGCTCCTCGCCTGCATCGTGGGCGGGTGTGGCAAGGCTAAGCCAAAGGACGACGGTCTGGCGGTGAAGTCGGCCGGCAAAGCCAAGTCGAAGACGTCAGAGGAAGCACCGGGAGAGAAGACCAAGACACCCGCTCCCGACTTCCTCTGGAAGGGCAATGGCACGGAGCCCATGGCCGACTCGTTCGGGCCCATGGGGCCGGCGCCCATGTTGCTCTTCGGGACGATGATCGCGCGCGGCAATGCCGAGGTGACCGGCTCGGAGGTCGGGGGCATCCTCTCCATGGCGCTGCCCTACATGATCGACCTGCGATATGAGCGCGATGACGACATTACGGCGGAGTGGGTCAAGCTTATCCCGCCTGCGGCAAACCCGCAGTTCTTCGCCGGCATGGCCGTCTGGGGCAAGGTGAACTGGGCGCTGGCTGGCGCGACCGGTGAGGACTATGAGGCGGAGTCGGCCATCTACCTGACGACCACTTCCTTCGACCAGGTCGTCGCCCAGTACACCGAGGCCTACGGTGAGAAGTGGCGGAAGATGGAGGTACCGCCGGCCGCCCAGGCTTCGTGTGTGGCCTCCGCGAGCTTCCTATTCCGCTCCCCCGATGAAGAGGGGTTGAAGGAAGTCGACATCGCCCGATTCGACGAGCCTGCGGTCACGCAGGTGACGTTGTCCCGCACGGTCGCGGTAAGCTCCGCAGTCCTGAACGGCCTCCTGAACTTCAAGCCCGAGCAGCTCGATGTCGAGATCCCGGAGGCCCCGCCCGAGGAGAAGAAAGCCGCCGAGGAGAAGACCAAGTCGACCGAGGGGCCTCGCGGGGAGAATGAGCTAGACCAGGGCGAGGGCGAAAAGGCTTCGAAGTCAGCGGCCGAGTCCGGCAAGACCGGTGATCGTTCGTCTCCGCCCGAGGGCGGGGAGACCAAGCTGCCCGGCGCCAACTGAGTGGCTCGTGGCTACGGGCGAAACCCGTTCGCAACCGCCGGCGGGAACCGTCGTCTCTCTACCCAGAGCTACGCCTCGCGCCCAATGTCGCACGAGGCGAGTGTTGCGCTGTCAATGCCTCCGCGGGCGACGCCACTCCGGGTCAGGCCACGAGGCGATGGGAGGAACCGTAATGCGCGCACTGATTCTGTCTCTTCTCGCCCTCGTACTGATACTGAGCGCGTTCGGCTGCGGCAAGAAGGATGATGACGCGGCGGCGACCGGATCCCGGGTTGCCGTCCAGTCCGCGGATGCCCGATCCGGCATCGCTGCGGGCACTGCGGGGGGAACGGCGGCCCCCGGTGACGGGGCTATCACGCCCGAGGTCGCAGGCGATGCCGTCGGGACGACGCCGGCCGGCGAAGAGCAGCCCGCAGAGACTCCGGGAGCCGACGGCGCCCCTGGGTCCGAGGCCTTCCCCCCGGCGAAGGGCGCCCCGATGCCCCTCATGCCCAAGGGCGACCAGGCCGGGGTCGAGATGGCCAAGCAGATGCTGGCCGGGATGAAGGTCGAAGGGGATGAGAAGTCGGGGAAGATCACGATGCAAAGCCCAGCCGGCCCGGTGGCGATGACCTACAAGAACACCGAAGACTCGAAGATCACAGCGTCAAGCATGGGCCTTGCCGTCCCTCCCAACAGCAAGCGCACTAACGGCGTTCGCATCGAGACCAAGGTCTCAGCACCCACGCCCGGGCCCGGTGGAGCAGCGACGGGCACGAAGAGTCCGGCCCAACCGCAAACGGTCACCGTCAAAGTGGACCTGGCAGTCTACCAGTGCCCCACGGGGATCGAGGAGACGAAGCAGTTCCTCAAGTCCAAGTTCGGTAGCGACCTGATGGACGCCAGCGAGGGGATAGCGGCACTAGAGCAGATGGGGCCCGATGCGCTCAACATGATGTTGCCGGGCGCCGGGAAGTTCATCGGGGACATGAAGCTCAAGGGACTCTATGTGCTGATGAAGGACAACAAGCTGCGCCAGGTCATGTTGGGCCAGACCAAGGGCTCTGGAGCCACGAAGGTCGTGCTTGTCTACATCGCAGACATGCCATCCATGATGGGCATGGGCGGCGGTATGGGTGGCGGGCCCGCCAAGGGACCTTCCCAATGAGGCCCTGAGCGGCCCACCCGAAGCGCTGCCGCCACGCCGCAGGTCCGCGCGGACAGGCGCACGAATAGCCTGTCCCGGCTGACATGGGATCAGCGCACAATCGCGGACTTAGGACACTCATGGCCAGGCAACTCGAGCGCGCGGAGGAGCTGCCGCCGGAGGCGGCACGACCTCGGAAACCACGCGGGGTCACGCTCCGTGCGGTACTGCTGGCCCTCGTACTCTTCCCGCTCAACAGCTATTGGATCATCATCTCCGAGTGTGCTCGCTACCAGGGCCACCCGACGACGATATCGCTGTTCTACAACGTCGTCTTCATTCTGCTGGTCCTCTGCCTGCTGAACCTGCCCCTTCGTCGCTGGACGCCCCGTCTGGCTTTCTCGTCCGGAGAGCTCGCGACGATCTACGTGCTGCTCTGCATCGGCTCAGTCGCCGCCGCGCATGACTCGATCCAGATCTTGGCGCCCGTCATGACCTATGTCTACTACTTCGCCTCACCGGAGAACGGCTGGCGCGAGCTCATCATGCCGCACATGCCGGGCTGGCTCACCATGCAGGACGCCGTCTCCCTGCGCAACATGCACTGGGGCGACACGAACTTCATGGATCCGGTGAACTTCAGGCCTTGGCTGGCGCCCGGCGCCTGGTGGACCGGGTTCGCGATCGTGCTGTGGATGGTGTGCCTCGCCTTCGCGAGCATCTTCCAGCGCCGATGGATCCACTCCGAGCGTCTGACCTACCCGATCATCATGCTGCCCCTCGAGATGGTGTCCGAGCGGTCGCTGGCGATGCCCCACGGTTTCTTCAGGAACACGACCATGTGGTTCGCGTTCTGCGCGGCCTTCGGCCTGGACATCCTGAACGGTCTGAACAAGCTCCACCCTACCTGGCCCAGCCTCTCCGTAAGCCCTCGCGCCAATCCCACCCTCAACCTGCTGGCCCAACTGGTCGACCGGCCCTGGAACGCCATGGGCGACACACCGGTTTCGTTCTACCCGTTTGTCATCGGCCTCGGTCTCCTGCTGCCGGTCGAGCTGGCTCAGTCATGTGTTCTGTTCTTCTGGTTCTGGAAGGCGGAGCGCATTGCCGGTGCAGCGCTCGGCCAGAACGTCACCGTCGGGTTCCCCTGGATCGAGGAGCAGGAGTTCGGCGGCTACGCGGCCATCACGGCGTTCTTCCTTTGGGCCAGCCGCGGCCACCTCAAGCGCGTATGGCAGGACATTCTGCGCCCGCCGCCTCGTGGGGAGCGACAGGGCGAGGGCATGCCGCACCGAACCGCAGCGATCATCGTCCTTGTCGGCAGCGTGTTCCTTGTCGGGTTCTCGTGCCATGCGGGGATGCCGATATGGATGGCGGTGGCGTTCTTCCTCATCTACTACGTGGTCTCTCTGGCGATCGGGCGCGTCCGGGCCGAGATGGGGATGCCGGCGCATGACATGCACTTCGCCGGCCCGGACCAGATGCTGGTGGGAGTCTTCGGCTCGCGGCGGTTCTCCTCGAAGGCCCTCGCGATCGATTCGATGTACTGGTGGTTCAACCGCGCCTATCGCAACCATATCCTGCCACACCAGGCTGAGGCCTATAAGCTGGCCGAGCGCACCGGGACCGACCGGCGTTGGATGACGGTTGCGATGACCATCGCCATCTGCGTCGCCATGCCGGTTGCCTTCTGGGCCATGCTCCAGGCCTCGTATAGCTACGGTATGGACGCGGAGATGCGGTCGGGCCGGGGGTTTGGATGGGAGCCGATGAGTAAGCTCGCGACGTGGCTGAACACCCCAACAGAGCCCAGTGCGCGGCGTGCTGTCTCCATTCTCATCGGCTTTGTGTTCCTCTTCTCCATGATGTTCCTCAAGACGCGTGTCTCGTGGTGGCCGATCCATCCGGTGGGCTATGCCGTGTCGGCGAGCTGGTCGATGCAGTTCCTCTGGTGCCCGCTGCTTCTTGCGTCCACGGCGAGACTGCTCATCACACGCTACGGTGGGCACAAGGCCATCCGCAATGTTGTGCCCTTTGCCTTCGGCCTGATTCTCGGCGACTTGTCCGGCGGGAGCTTCTGGACGCTGTACAGCCTGGTGAAGAAGGTCGATGTCTACAGCATCTGGCAGTAAGACCACGGGCATGGGGCTGAGTCTCGCGCCTTGGGCCGTTCCCGGGTCCGGACTCCGCGCCGGACACCACAGGCCTCCGCCGGCCGGTCCTTGAGCCCCCGCCGGCCCACGGCCGACCGGTGGACGAGGGCCCTTCCGCCTTCCCACACGCGGGATGGTGTGCCTCCGCGTGCGCTCCCGTGGTTGAAGGAAAGGCGGGGGAATCCTTATAATACAGAGTCAAGATGCGGTTTTGCGGCTGAGGCGCATGCGTGGTCGGTGCGCCCATGAGGAAACCGACGTTGGTTGCGGAGATCCTGTCGGTGGGTACCGAGCTGTTGCTCGGGCAGATCACCGACACAAATGCAACGTACATCAGCCAGGCGTTCGCACAGATCGGGATTGATGTCCACTTCCGGGTAACGGTCGGAGATAACCTCGATCGCATCACACGCAGCATAGCGGCCGCCATGGGTCGGTCGGATGTGGTGTTGATCACCGGCGGGCTCGGGCCAACGACGGATGACCTCACGCGCGAATCGGTCGCGGCCGCTGTGGGGTGCGGCTTGCGTATGGATGAGGGCGCGAAGGCCGCGCTGGTGCGTTTCTTCGCCGGGCGCGGGCGCCCGATGAGCGACTCGAACCTCAAACAGGCGTTGGTGCCCGAAGCGGGGGACCTGCTCGATAACCCGTTGGGCACGGCCCCCGGCATCCATGCCTGTCGAGACGGGAAGCACATCTTCGCCGTACCCGGCGTGCCCCACGAGATGCGGGCGATGGTTCGGGATGCCGTCATCCCGCTGCTGCTGGAGCTCATGCCTCAGCGGCAGGTCATCCGGTCCAGGGCCCTGCATCTGATCGGGGTCGGGGAGTCGGCGATGGCCGCCAAGGTGGAGGACATACTGGTCGGCCAGACCAACCCCACCGTGGCGCCTCTGGTCGGTGAGGGGGATGTCATCCTCCGGATTACGGCCAAGGCGGGTTCGGACGAGGAAGCGGGCGGGCTGATTGCGGAGACGGAAGCTCGGCTCCGCGAGCGAATCGGCGAGTATGTGTATGCCGTCGGGGATGAGCCCATCGAGGCGTGGCTCGTGCACACGTTGATCGCGCGGGGCCTCAAGGTCGCGGCGGCGGAGTCGTGCACGGGTGGGCTGATCTCGCACCGAGTAACGAACATTAGTGGAAGCTCTCAGTGCTTTGCGGGCTCCGTTGTGAGCTACAGCAACGAGGCGAAGACGAGTGTACTTGGGATAGACGAGGCGTTGATGGAGTCACACGGTGCCGTGAGTGCGGAAGTCGCCGAAGCCATGGCCGTGCGCGTGCGGGCGTTGTTCGCCGCCGACTTCGGCATCTCCGCGACCGGCATCGCCGGGCCGACCGGAGCGACACAAGACAAGCCCGTCGGCCTTGCATTCACCGGCCTGGCCGCTGCGGACGGCATCGAGACGCAGCGGCATGTCTTCACTCAGGATCGGTCCGTCAACAAGCAGAGAACGTCACAGGCGGCTCTCGTGATGCTCCGCAACCGACTCGTGGACCTACCCTAGTTCCTCGTCAGCCCTCGACCCGCACAGGATGGGAGCGACGGCGCAGTGGCTGGGCCGAGCGGCCCGGATACTCGCCGGCGGAGGGCATGACGACGTGGCGCAGTCGATACGCTGCTTTGTAGCGGTGCCGCTCGATGATGATGTCATTGAGGCGATTGCTGACGTCTCCTCACGCCTCCGCGGCATGTTGGACGTCCCCCTGAAGTGGGTCTCGCCGGCCGCCATGCACATCACCGTGAAGTTCCTGGGCGATGTGCCCGTGAGCCAGCTCCTCGAGGTCACGGATGTCGTCCGGGACGCGGCCGCGGATGCCGATCCGTTCCCGCTCCCGCCGCGGGGGCTCGGCGCGTTTCCGTCCCCACGGCGCCCCAGGACACTCATCGTCTCCCTCGATGACCCGGGGGCGAAGATGAGCCGTGTCGCGGCCCGAGTCGAGGCGGGGGTGAAGAAGCTTGGATACCCGCCCGAGGGGCGGCGGTTCTCCGCGCACATCACTTTGGCGCGCGCTCCGCGCGATGGGCGGGTGCCGTCCGTGGAGGGGGCCTTCGCGGCGACGGACACGGATGGTCTCCGAGAGGTGTGGGTGGACCAGTTGTGGGTCATGCAGAGCGAGCTGACGCCCAGGGGCGCGGTCTACACGCCGATGGCGAAGCTCCGATTCGCGGAGGGGTAGCTCAGGGGCATCGAGCCAACGGAGAGCGACGGCGGGCATGGCGCCCGAACAGGAGGCAGGTCTTGGTGGATAACGGCAATCGGCTCAAGGCTCTCGCAGACACCCTCGCCGGCATTGAGAAGCAGTACGGCAAGGGGAGCATCATGCGGCTGGGCGAGGCGCCGAAGCGCGCCCAGATCGGTGTCATCTCCACGGGATCGCTCTCTCTGGACCTCGCCCTCGGGATCGGCGGGATCCCGCGCGGCCGCATCATCGAGGTCTACGGCCAGGAGTCGTCCGGCAAGACGACGCTGGTGCAGCACATCCTGGCCAACGCCCAGAAAGCCGGGGGCACCGTCGCGTTCATCGACGCCGAGCACGCGCTCGACCCCGAGTATGCTCACGCCATCGGCATCGACATCGATGAGCTCATCATCTCCCAGCCCGATACGGGCGAGCAGGCCCTGGAGATCACCGACGCCCTCGTTCGCAGCGGCGCCATCGACTGTGTGGCGATCGACTCGGTTGCGGCGCTGGTGCCGCGTGCGGAGATCGAGGGCGAGATGGGCGACGCGCATGTCGGGCTCCAGGCCCGCTTGATGTCCCAGGCGCTCCGGAAGCTGGGCGGATCGTTGGCTCGGTCCAACACAGCGGCCGTCTTCGTGAACCAGGTGCGTGAGAAGATCGGCGTGATCTATGGGAGCCCGGAAGTCACGCCGGGCGGACGTGCGTTGAAGTTCTGGGCCAGCCTCCGGATCGAGATCCGGCGGGGCGAGGCGATCAAGAAGGGCACGGATGTTGTCGGCATGCGCGTTCGCACGAAAGTCGTCAAGAACAAGGTGGCCCCCCCGTATCGCCAGGCGGAGTTCGACATCCTCTACGGTCATGGCATCTCCCGCGAGGGCGACCTGATCGATGTGGGCCTGGAGCAAGGAGTCGTCTCCCGAACGGGGACCTGGTACAGCTTCGGCGAGGAGCGCCTCGGACAGGGGCGCGACAACGCACGGGACTTCCTGGCCGCGAACCGCGCGCTTGCTGACGCGGTCGAGGCCAAGGTCTACGAGCAGCTCGGGCTCGCCCGCGGCTCGGTCACCGCGGTCGTGTCGAGCGCCGAGCCTGATGACAAAGCAGTCGAGGACTGAACAGGACGGGATAGGAGGAAGACACAGCAGTACTGCACTGCCGAAGCGTGTGACGCTTCGTGTGAAAGAGCGCGCACCCGACGGGCGCTAGGGCCGCATGGTCCACTCGGAGGCCCCGCGTTCCGCGCTGTTGGTGACCGGCTATGACATCTCGGGCCGGTCCGACATCGAGAGGAGATGTCGTGTGCGCGACCATACCCGACAGGGCCCTTACGCTGCGGTCCGTCGAGGGAGGTGAAGCGAGATTTGGAATACATCGAACTGATCGTGGGTACTCTGGTTGGTGCGGCCGGCATCATCGTGGGTGTCGTCATGATGATGCGGGCGCAAGCGCTGGCGAACGCCGCCGCGGAGCGGGCCGCCGGCGCCGATGCCAAGCTCGCCGAGCGCCGCGAGGAGTTGGACCGGGACCTCGAAGCTCGCCGGAAGGAGCTCGATCTCGAGGCCAAGGAGCGCGTCCTCGCGTTTCGCGCCGAGCTGCAGGAAGAGAACAAGAGCCAGCGGGCTGAGCTTCAACGATTGGAGCGCCGGCTCGAGCAGAAAGAAGAGTCCCTCGATCGCCGCATTGCGGAGCAGGAGAATGCGCAGAAGCAGCTCCAGAAGCGCGAAGCGGAGATCGGGCGCAGGAACGACGAAGTCGAGCACTTGCTGGCCGAGCAGCGCACAGAGCTGGAGCGGATCTCCGGGCTGTCCGCGCAGGAGGCCAAGTCCATCCTGCTCAGAGCCATCGAGGATGAGACACGCCTCGAGGCCGCCAAGCTGGTGAAGGACATCGAGGAGCAGACTCGCGAGGAGGCTCAGCGGCGGGCGCGACACATCATCAGTCATGCCATCCAGAAGTGCGCCGTCGACCAAGTCGCGGAGACGACGGTGGCTGTCGTGCCGCTCCCCAATGATGACATGAAGGGCCGCATCATCGGCCGGGAGGGGCGGAACATCCGCGCCTTCGAGGCATTGACTGGCGTCGATCTCATCATCGACGACACGCCGGAAGCCGTGGTCATCTCCGGGTTTGACCCCGTGCGTCGCGAGGTTGCGCGAACGGCGTTGACCGCGCTCGTCACCGATGGGCGCATCCACCCGGGCCGGATCGAGGAGATCATCGAGAAGGCCAAGGCCGAGGTCGAGGAGCGGATGCGCGAGGCTGCCGAGGAAGCCATGATCGCCACGAATGTCACCGGGCTTCCCGCGGAGATCCGTCAGCTTCTGGGCAAGCTGAAGTTCCGCACTAGCTATGGTCAGAATATCCTGGACCACAGTGTTGAATGCGCGCACCTCGCCGGGGCGATGGCCTCCGAGCTGGGGCTCAACCCGGTGCTCGCGAAACGCGGGGCCCTGTTGCATGACATTGGTAAGGCGATGGACTACCAGGCGGAGGGCAGCCATACCGATCTCGGTCTTGAGATCGCGAAGCGCCACAACGAGCCGCCTGAGGTACTGAACTGTATCCACGCCCACCATGGTGACGTCGACTTCACGTGCATCGAGGCCGTGTTGGTACAGGCCGCCGATGCCATATCGGCCTCGCGGCCGGGTGCGCGGCGCGAGAGTCTGGAAAGCTATATCCGGCGTCTGGAACGGTTGGAGCGGATCGCCGACACGTTCGATGGTGTCGAGAAGGCGTTTGCCATCCAGGCGGGCCGGGAGGTTCGCGTCATCGTCAAACCGGACAGGGTGGACGATGTGGTCGCGGCCCAGCTCGCTCGGGACATGGCCAAGCGCATCGAGGAGCAGCTTGAGTACCCGGGCCAGATCCGAGTCACCGTGATCCGTGAGACCCGGGCCGTCGAGTACGCCCGGTAGGGGCGCGCGCCGTAGCGCCAAGCACCAACCGCGCGAGGATTCGGTGGCGATATCGGGGCAGAAGGATGCGGCATCTGCCCCGATGTCGTCGCCATACATCGCGCGGCTGGAGAGGCGGTTCAGGAACCCAACGGCGACCCGATGGCACCGGCGTCTCCGCCGGTGAACGAAGGCTGGACTGACACGGGCAGGGACGCCTGTGCCACCAAGGCGCGCAACAGGGGGTTCCTGTAGCGGCATCCGGAGAAGAGGACTGGGGCAGGCGGATGAAGGTGCTGTTCGTCGGCGACATCGTGGGCCGTCCTGGGCGACAAGCTGTTGCCGACCGGGTGCCTACGCTCCGCAGGGAGTTGGTCCTCGATTACGTGATCGCCAACGCCGAGAACGCTGCGGCTGGCATGGGCGCGACCGGCGAGATCTGCGAGGCTCTGCTCAAGGCTTCCGTGGACGTCCTCACGATGGGCAACCATGTCTACCAGAAGAAGGAGATCGAGGACTACCTTCCGACGACGGACAGGGTCATCCGTCCGGCCAACTTCCCGGCGGGGGCGCCCGGCAGGGGCTACACTTTCGCCCGTGCCGAAGGGCGTGCGCCGCTTGCCGTGCTCAACCTCCAGGGTGTGGTCTTCATGCCCGCGCTGAACTGCCCCTTCGAGACTGCCGATACGTGCCTCTCCCATTTGCGCCAACAGACGCCCTGTGTGGTCGTGGACTTCCATGCCGAGGCGACCGCGGAGAAGGCCGCTCTGGGACTGTTCCTGGACGGGCGGTGCTCCGCGGTCCTGGGGACGCATACGCACGTCCAGACCGCCGACGAGCGGATCCTGCCCGGTGGGACCGCGTACATCTCCGACGTCGGCATGACCGGGCCGTTGGACTCCGTCATCGGCATGAGGCCGGACCTGATCGCACGACGGTTCGTTCTGAAGATGCCGCAGCGTTTCGAGGTCGCCGATGGCCCGGCATCGCTCTGCGGCGTTGTTCTCGATATCGATGAGGGCAGCGGACGGGCCACCGCGATCCAGCGCCTGCAGATCGGCCCGCGTTAGTCCCAACCCCCCCGTCGAGGAGGATTCCCGTGGACCACGATCTTGCGCCCGTGTTCTCCCGCGTCGAAAGCTACCGCGATGAAATGGCTCAGTCGCTCAGTCGCCTCATCCAGGTCCCCTGTATCCGTGACGCGGGTGATGCCGGACCTGGGCCCGAGGGCGCACAGGTCCTGGCCGTCGCCCGAGAGATGAGCGAGCAGTGCGGTCTGACCTATCGCGAGGTCGCCGGACAGGTGGGCGTGGCCGAGATGGGGCAGGGCGATGGGGTAGTCGGAGCGCTGCTGCACCTCGACGTGGTCCCCCCCGGTGCGGACTGGCAGCACCCTCCGTTCTCCGGGCTGATCATCGATGGTGAGGTCTGGGGGCGTGGCGCCCAGGACGACAAGGGACCGACCGTTTCCGTGCTCTATGCGGCGCGCGCGGTCCGCGAGGGGGCCGTGCCGCTCGCCCGCACGTTCCGCATCCTCCTTGGCACCGACGAGGAAACGGGGGTCTGGCGAGACATCGATGCCTACCTTGCCGAGGAGACTGCGCCTCTCATGAGCTTCGTGCCCGACGGCGAGTTCCCGATCACCTGCGGAGAGAAGGGGTTCTGCAACGTCGCGATCACCATGCCGGCCGTGCCGGAGGAGGCTGGCGACGCCCCGCGGTTGGAGGCTCTCGTAGCCGGCGAGCGGTCGAACGTGGTGCCGGATCGGGCTACGGCGGCGCTGATGGCGAGGCGCGGGGCTGCCGGGCTCCTCGAGCAACTCGAAGAGCGGTGTGCGCGGTTCCGCAAGCAGCATGAAGAGGCTTCGCTCTCCGTCCGTGCGGGTGAGGGCGCGGACGGGATCGTCGTCGAAGCGCTGGGGCGAGCGGCCCATGGCAGCACTCCTGAGAAAGGCCACAGCGCCTTCCTCGACCTCGTCGCCCTGCTCTCCGATGTCCCCCTGGCGGACAGCGCCGCCGCGCGCATGGTGCGCTTCGTTACTGAGGCCGTCGGGTTCGACCTGAGCGGGGGGGGCCTGGGTCTCCGCTATGAACATGACTTCACAGGCCAGACGACGGTCAACATCGGCCTGGTTACGGTGCTCGAGGACGGGGGCTGCAAGGCAGTGGCGAACGTCCGTATGCCTATCGGCCTCTCTCAGCTAAGTGTGCTGAACGGCGTCGCCGCCGCTGCCAACGCCTTCGCCGGGCGAACCGGGGCGCCCGTCGATGTCCGACAGGAGGGGCGAGGTCATGAGCCCCTGTACGTCGACCCGGAGGGCGAGCTGGTCCGCGGTCTCGCCCGGGCATACCAGCAGGCCACGGGGCTGGGGGCGAAACTGCGGTCCACCGGTGGCACCACATTCGCGAAGTCCATGCCGAACTGTGTTGCCTTCGGCGCCGCCATGGACGACGACCCGCCACTCTACCACCGCGCCGACGAGCGGACGTCAGTGGACGTCCTCGTCCGCAACGGGCGGATCTATGCCGCGGCGATCGTCGAGCTGTGTGGTGCGTGACCTCCAAGGAACCCGCTCCCGGGCGCCGAAGTACAACGACGGTGGACTTCCTGCCACCGGAGATCGCAGTCCCGGGAAGGCGAGGCGACACCGATGGAGATCCAGAGCGGCAGACACGTCAACATCGAACAGCTCGTTGATCGTCGGGTAGGTGACTGGGCCCGACAGCAGCAGCTCAAGTCCCCGAAGCTCGCGGTCCGTTCGCCCATTCCCGGCCCCTATGTGGCGATCTCGCGGGCCATCGGCACCCATGGGCGACGGATCGCCAAGGCCATCGCTGACTGCCTCTCCTGGGAGTACTACGAACGCGAGGTCGTCGACTACATCGCCGAGCGCGCCCAGGTGCGCCAGGCCGTCGTGAAGTCCCTGGGAGAGACGCGCCGCGACGCCGTCGACAACTGGGTCCGGGGGATGATGGACCACGGGGTCCTCTCAGAGGACGCCTATGCGCGCCACCTCGTGTTCGTGATCGGTGCGATCGCCGCCCATGGCCAAGTGGTCATCCTCGGCCGCGGAGCGCAGTTCATCCTGCCGCCCGAGACCGGTCTCCGCATTCGCCTCGTAGCGCCGCACGACTACCGTGTCCGCGCGGCCATGGAGGACTACGGAATGCCCGAGGGAGAGGCCGAGAAGCTCATCCGCGGCTCCGACAAAGCGCAGAAGCGCTTCTACCACCACTACTTCCGGAAGGATGTGCACGACCCGCTGGCCTACGACATGATGCTGAACTGCTCCACCATCCAGTGGGAGCAAGCCGTCGATGCCATTGCGTGCGCCGTCCGAAGCAAGCTTGGCCGGGAAGCTGCCGAGATGGCCCAGGCGCAGCACTGATGTCGGCAGCACTCGGGGCGACCGGGAAGCCCCCGTCAGAACCCCTCACGCTTGTCCTGCCCAGCGGGCGGCTCGCCGCTCTCCGTCTTCGCCGGGGCTGCCGGTTGTGGCTCGGCCACGGGCTCAGCTGGCGTGGCTGCGCTCTGTTCGGGTGCAGCCGTCCCTGTGGTCTCCGGCTTCGCCGGAACCGCGGCACTTGGCTGCGGAGCCAGCACAGAGCGCTTGAGGGCCAGCGACTCGGTGATTGTCACCGATCCAACGAGTGAGTCCCCTCCCGGTGTCCCGGTCTGGTCAATCTTGGCCGTGAGGTGAACGTCCCGCTTGATCTCACCCACGCCCGGGGCGAAGAAGCTCGTGAGCGTGCCGGTGATGTTCGTGGACTGCAGTCCCTCGCCGGCGATGTCGCCCACCGAGACCTCTACCTTGATGACGTCATTGTAGGCGCCTGCCGGAACGGTCACGCTGCCCGCGGTCTTCACGGTAGCCGTGCCCAGCACGCGATAGGCGCCGACGGGTACCCAGGCGCTGAACTGCGCGCCCGCCGTCAGGTCCGCGGGAAGCCACGTGCGCGGTAACGCATCCGCCGTCTCCCGGAACAGCAGTCCTTCCGATGCGGACTCAACGGGATACGTACGAGCGAAGGTGCGCTCCCCCGTGCCCTCGGCGGATTGGGTGGTCACGAATACCTTCTCCTCCTCCACAACCGGCAGGAGGGTCACGTTCGGGATCGTTTGCGTATCGGCCGCGTCGACATAGCGCAGCAGCGTGCCGGCGTACTCGATGGGCCCGACCCAGCTCGCAAGCGGGCCGAGCGCCACGTCACCGTCCACAGTTCGCTTCAGGTCATACTCCCACTCGTTGCCCTGAGCGAGGGGCATGTAGGAGTTCCCGGCCTTCGAGATCGCAACCAGGTGGATGTCGGGTGCAGCGATACCCTCCGTCGAGGGCTTGGCGTCCACGGTGACGGTGCCGCGCTGGTACGCCACGGCCGTGGCTTCGACGGTCAGCTTCCGCGGCAGCGCCTGCAGGAGGGTGTAGCTGCCATCCTCTGCGGTCTCGACCGCCGGCCCGGCCGCGGCATCGGAGCGAACCAGCGCTCCGGCGATCGGCTTGCCCTCGCCATCGAGCACCTTGCCCTTGACCGCCACGAGGTTCCCCGCGTCGGAGACCACCAGGCCGACCTCCCGCGCGTTCTCCTTGGCGCCCACATTGTCAATGAGGTCCACTCCCTGGGTGTACGTGCCATCGCGGTCCACATCGACCACGATGTCATACTCGCCCGGCAGGAGCGGCGCGGGCCAGACGAGCGTGCGGTCGATGCCCCATGGGCCTACGGACCGCACCTTGGTCAGGTTCCCCGTGACGTTATCGAGTGCGTCGCCGGTGGCCCACGCGTCCTTGTGCTTGACGACGGCGATCTGCACATCGCCCGACAACGGAGCGCCCACCAGCGTCGGTATGGCGCGGACGAACAGGCTTTGGTCGCTCCCGATACGCGGCGCCAGGCCGTCGGTGTAGACGTTCTCCCCGCAAGCCATCCCGGTCTGTAGGGCCGCCTCCTGTGGGACCATGGCGTGCTCCTGGATGACCGCCCCGGTGGTGCGGCCGCCATAGAGGACGTCGTGCGTCGTCGTTCCACTGGCGAGCTGCACGCTCTTCTCATAGGTCTTGTTGTTGTTGAGATCCACAGCAATGTCGTAGGCGCCCGGCTCCGAGCAGCCGGTCCAGACGTCGATGAGCACGTGCCCGTTGTCATCGGCCTGGGCGTAGGTGATCGAGCCGGAGACGTCCTCGAGTTGCTCCTTGTCCGCGTGGTTGCCCTTGTCCGGGACGACGTACACGTCCACCTCGGCCTGGGGCGGGAGCTTCTCAATGCGGACGTACATCGTCTCCGCTTCGGCCTCGAACGCCGTCTTCAGCGTGCCGTCCGGCGTGCATGGGTAGCAGTAGGGGTCCTCACTCGCCACCACGCTGAAGGTCTTCGTGCCCCAGCTTCGGCCCCCCACGGCCTGGACCGTCACCGTGTAGTCGCCCAGCCCGGCATTTGGGGCGATGCCGAGATCCCGCGCGAGAAGCGTTGCAGGGATCTTCCCGTCCCCGTCCGACGTGAAGGCTCCGCCGCCGATGGCATCGCCCTTCGGGAGAACCGGTACCGGCGGCACGGCGTCCGCTGCGGCCTTCGCGGCATCGCGGTCCTCCGTGGATGGTCCCTTGGCTCCTTCCGTCGCTCCACCCTCACCGGTCCCCGGCGTTGCAGTACCGGCAGCCGTCGGCGGTACCGGCCCAGTGGGGGCTGCTGACGGCGTGCTAGCCGTGTCCGGGCCGGCCGCAGGCGTGGCGCCTGTGTCCGGGGCGGACGCCGGGGTGGCACCCGAGGACTCGGCCCCCGCAGGGGTACTCGTGGGTGCCGCGTCAGTGGGGCCGGCTCCATCGGCGGGCGCCGCTACGATGTCAACACCCAGCCCACGAGTGCGCGCGGCCCGCGCCGAGGTGTTCCCCGCGCTCGGCAGGTCGGGGAGGCTCTCGACGTCGCCCGGACCAACCGGGCCCGGCCTGCTACGGCCGGCGCCTGGGGTCGGAGCACCGGGGCCGGCCTTGCTCTCTGCGCCCGGCGTCTCGGTCGGGCCATGGCCCTTCGTCTCCTGCATCTGCTTGCCGTAGTCGGCCTGAGCACCCGTCTCCGCAGTGGCGATGGCTGTAGGGCCGGGAGCGTACAACGTCACCTCGTACGCAGCCCACGGCTCGAGGTTGGAGATCGCGGCGAACGCGGCTCCGCCCTCGGGGAAGGCATCCACCGTCTCGCCGCCGTCGTTCTGTAGCTCGATGGTTGCCTCCGGCAGAGCGGCCTCACGCGTTGTGGTGGTTCGGTCGCTCTCGCAGCCCACCAGGATGGCGAATGCCGTGACGAGTACGAGCACGGGCGCCAGGAGGCAATAGCGGGATGACACGCTCATGGCATCTCATCTCCCGTCCATATCGCTGGATCCGACACGCACAGTTGCATGCAAGGCCCGCCACCACACTTCACCGGCCGTGGCCGGAGGCCTTTGTCGCGCATGTCACTCTTACTATACGATTATACTCGCCTGCGTTTTGCCCTCCATCGGCATTAGCCGAAGAAACCGGGATCGTCCCAAGCGGAGCGGGCGGACTGTCGCTCCTGCCTATGATTGGGAGCATGGATGCTCTTCTTCTACCACGCGTTCTCGGTGCTGGTGATCAGCCCACTAGTTGGCGCGCTCTTGGCGGTGGTGTTGCCGCCGCGGCTGGGCCGCCATGTTGGGCGGGTCGTTACCGCCCTGTGCGCTGTGATCATCGTCGTCCTCTGGTTCTCACCCCCGGTTCAGCGGGGGAGCAGCCTGGTTCTCGTCTACCCGGGCGGCCGGTCTCCGTGCCTGGGGCTCGATTCGCTGAACTGGACTATTGTGGCCACCACGACGCTGCTGTGTCTCGCCGCCATGCTCTGGGGGCGTGAGGAGAAGCCGGGGCCATCCCTATCCCCGCCTCTCGATGCCTGGGTGCTCGTGTGCATGGGTTTCTCATACGCCGTGGCACTCGTCCTGGCGGTGCCCGAGGCTGTGGCGGCTACCGTGGCCACGGGGCTTCTCCCGGTCCTCTATGTCATGCTGGGCCTGAACCACCGGCGTGTACGGTTCCTCTGGCTCTGGCCGGTGGTGACCGTTGTCCTCTCCGGCGCGTTCCTGTTCGGCGCATCCGCCTTGTCCACGCCCTCGAACGACCTGGGGTCTTTCCTCTATGAGATCCCGCAGATCACGCGCGAGTTCGGTGGCCTGGCCGTCCTGGTGCTGCTGCTCAGCGCCTATGTCGGCGGCGCTCTCGTTCCCTTCGCGTGGCCGGCGAGCATGGGGTTCGCCGCAGGACGGCGCGCGGCAGCGTTCCTTATGGGTTCCACCGTGCTCCTACCGGGCCTGGTGCTCGCCGTCAGGGTCTACGCGCTGTCCCATGGGCGCGCCATGGCCCTGCAGACAATGTACGGGGTGGCGGAGCCCTTCCTCTTCCTGGCCCTTGTCACTGCGGCATGGCATCTCGTTCACCTGGTGGCCGAGCGCGACGTTGAGCGAGCTGTCGGCCGGCTAGCCGGGCTTCACGGTGTCTACCTGTTCATGGCCTTGCTCTTCATCGGGGCAACGCGTTACTCCGGCTATGCCGCGCTTCTGCTCCTCCTGCTCGCGAGGGGCCTGGGCTTCGCGTTGCTCTACTTCTCGCTCGACTGGCTCCGCCCGGAGCTGACCCAGGCGCCCATGCTCACCCGTTTGGGGCGCGCGGCGGAGAGCGCGCCGTTGGCGGTGCTCGGCTTGGTCATTGGCTTGGCCTCGGTGGCCGGTATGCCGCCTCTTGCCGGCTTCGCCGCGAAGTGGGCGCTCTATCGGTCGGCACTCGTGGTGGGCCAGGAGTGGGCCCACGTCGTCTTGGTGCTTTACGTCACCGAGGCCGCGCTCGTCCTCAAGTGGGTTGTCAACGCGCTGCGCCAGCCGGCGCCGCGTGTGGCTCACTGTAGGGATCTTCCGGGCCTGAAGCGCTGGATCGTTATCGGCCTGGTGACCCTGAACATCGGCACCATCGCCGGGCCGCCCGTCCTGGCGTGGCTCCTCCGGGGGTAGCTTGCCTCTGTCCCCCACACAGACTAGACTGCGGACACGATGGAAGCCAATGCGACGCAACTGTTGATGACCGTATTCGTCGCCTTCGTTGGCGCTCGTATCGCCGCCGAGATCCTCGAGCATCTCGGCGCCCCACCTGTGGTTGGACAAGTGCTCGTCGGCATCGTTCTAGGGCCGTACGCGCTCGGGTGGTGCCAGCCGAGTGAGGCCTTCTCGATGCTCGCGGAGCTGGGGATCATCTTCCTCCTGTTCTCTGCGGGGCTTGAGAACAAGCCTTCTGACATGTGGCGCGTTGGTCGCGACGCCCTGGCGGTGGCCTGCGCTGGAGTGGTTGTTCCTTTCGCTGTCGGCTTTCCCCTGGCCATCTTGCTCGGGCACTCCGGCACCGCGTCGATGTTCATCGCTGCATCGCTGGTCGCTACGAGTGTAGGTATCACCGCCCAGGTGCTCAGCAGGATGGGGCAACTGAGCAGCCGCGCGGCCCGGGTCATCATCGCGGCGGCGGTGATTGACGATGTCCTTGGGCTTCTGGTGTTGTCTGTGGTCCAAGGCATGGCGGAGGGCGGCGTGACCGTCTCACATATGCTGGCCTCGGCCGCTCTGGCAATCGGTTTCGTGACGCTCGTTGCTCTCATTGGCCACCGCGCTGTTCGTCACAGCGAACGGGTCATCACGCGCTTGAGAGCGACCCATGCTTACTTTGTTGCCGCTGTCGCATGTTGTCTGGGGCTTTCAGTGCTCAGCAGCGTCATTGGCATCGCACCGATTGTCGGTGCTTTCCTGGCCGGGCTTGCCTTCGCGGAGTTGGCTGAGGGGAAGCGCCTGCAGGTGCATTTCGAGGGCCTGACTGAGTTCCTGATGCCCCTGTTCCTCGTGAGCGTGGGGATGCAGTTCAGCGCCGAGCACGTCTCTAGCTGGAGCACCCTCGGGTTCGCTCTTGCACTCTCCGGCGTCGGCGTCGCTACGAAGGTCATCGGGTGCGGATTGCCAATGCTCCGACACGGGCGTCGCGAAGCTCTTCGTGTAGGATGCGGTATGGTTCCACGTGGGGAGGTCGGCATCGTCATAGCCCAACTCGGCACCAAGACGGGGATGCTGGACGACGTGGAGTTCGCAGCGGTGATCGTGATGGTTCTCCTAACGACTCTCTCCGCCCCCGTGCTGCTGGCCCCCCTCTTCCGCAGGCCTGCAGGTGAGGCCACGGACCCATAGGGCGAAGTTGGGCGGAAACTAAGCGCGCGGGGCCCCCTCCAACGGAGCCCTCGAGGCGCCGCTGTCCTCTACCGTCGCGGCGTCCGGCACACGAGACACTCCCCCGTGCCGTCGTTGTGCAGTACCCCACATCTGGGGCACTCCACATACCCCGCGCGAAGCTTCCATGCTCGGATCCGACGGTCTCTTATGAGCGCATTCCGGACGATCTGGCGGATGGGCTCGTGCCTGAGCGAAGTGACCAAGTCCTCGATATGGCGGATGTCCTCCTCGGGCAGCTCGAGCGCCGCCAGTTCCTCGTCGGTCACGCGCATCCCGCCCGCGAACTCCAGGTCCTTCCGCCGCATGGGCGCCACGCCAACGGGGCGGATGCCGGTGCCCTTCGACTGGACGTGGATGTCCGTGACGATGGCGTCGCCGAGGGCTTCATTGAGCTTGGCCGCGATCAGGTGCCGCTGCATGGACAGCTCGAAGGCCCACTCGGGGGTGTCGGCGGTGATGAGAAGCTTGCCATTGCGGCAGAGCAGCGTCTCCGTGTGGTCGGACAGCCGCTCCCCGACAACGCTCTCCCAGATGACATGCACACGGGCTTCCTTGGCCTGCCGGTCCCAGCCGCGATGGGCGAGGAACTCCCGGACGGCGTCTCCGGCGGAGGCCAGCCCCGATGACCGGCGTCCCCGCGAGCGCGAGCCTCGCGGTTCACGCTTCGCCATGTCGCACCGCCCCCTCGCACACCGTCATCTTATGCGCTCCTTGGAGCACCCCCGCCGGGAAGTCCGTGTGGGTCGTGCCGATCATGATAACCTGCTCGTAGGGCGCCAACTCGGCCATGAGCCGGTCCCGTCGGTCGGAGTCCAGCTCCGTCATGATGTCATCGAGGATGACCACTGGCGGCTCGTCGGTCTCCGCCGCCCTGCGGGCCTCGGCGAGGCGGAGCGCCACCGCCGCTGTCTTCTGCTGCCCGCGCGATCCATAGCGGCGGATGTCGCGGCCGCCGACCTTGAGCGCCAGATCGTCCCGGTGCGGCCCGACCAGGCTGGTGCCCCGCTCCGCTTCCTTGTCCATGGCCGCCTCGAACGCGACCATGAGCGCCCGGGCGACCTCCTCCATGCTCGCGCCGTCGGGGGCGGCGGTGCCGGGCTGGTAGGCCATCGTGAGGCGCTCATCCTCCCCGGCGATCCGGCAGTAGGTATCGGACACCCGGGTCGCGAGATCGGCCACGAACCCGCGTCGGCGCACCAGAACCCGCGCCCCCGTCAGGGCGAGCTGGGTCGTGAACGCCAGGACGTGGGTGGGCAACGCACGACGGGTCCTGGCCTCACGAAGGAGACGATTGCGGTGCATGAGCGCACGACGGAACTGCAGTAGCTCATCATAGTAGGCGGGGTAGGCCTTGGCCAACTCCTCATTGAGGTGGCGGCGGCGGTCGCCCGGCTCCCCGGCGATGAGCTCCACATCGTTGGCCGAGAACAGCGCGCAGCCGAGGTACCCGAGCACTTCGCCCAGCCGCGCCCGCTCCGCGCCATTGAGGAACAGCTTCCGCTCGCCCGTCCGCGCAAGCGCCGTCGCGATGGAGCATGGCCCGAGGTCGCGGCGGGTGAACTCGGCGCTCACCCGCAAGAGGGGCTGGTCGAACCGGATCAATCGGCGATCGGCGCTGGTGCGGTGGGACTTCCCGGCGGCAAGGTACTGGATGGCCTCGGCGAGGTTCGTCTTGCCCTGCCCGTTTCGGCCAAGGATGACAACCGGCCCCGCCGGCAGCTCCAGGTCGAGCGCCGCGTAGTTGCGGAAGTCGGTGCACGCTAGACGTGTCACGTACACGGCTGTCGTCCTACGACAGCGCCCTCTTCAGGCTTTCCGTCAGCGCCGGGACGACCTCCATCACATCGCCCACGACGCCGTAGGTAGCGACCTCGAAGATCGGCGCGCTTGGATCCTTGTTGATGGCGACGATGGTCTCGGACGAACCCATGCCCGCGAGGTGCTGCACGGCGCCGGAGATCCCACAGGCGACGTAGAGCTTCGGCTGGACCGTCTTGCCCGTCTGGCCAACCTGGTGGTGCGCCGGGATCCAGCCCGCGTCCACTGTTGCGCGCGAGGCGCCCACCGCCGCGCCGAGCACCTCGGCGAGCGCCCGGACTATCGAGAAGTTCTCGGGCTTACCCAACCCGCGTCCCCCGGAGACGATAATGTGTGCATCCACCAGGTTCACGGTCTCGCCGTCGCTGTGCTGGATGACCTCGACGATCTTCGTGAGCACCCCGCGCTCATCCAGCCGAATCGGCACTCGGTTCACCTCTCCGGTTCGCGATGGGTCCAGGTCCGCCTTCTTGAACACGTTCGGCCGGACGGTGGCCATTTGCGGACGGGCCTGGCGGCAGAGAATGGTTGCCATGAGGTTCCCGCCGAACGCCGGCCGCGTCTGCTGCAGAAGGCGCTGTTCCTTGTCGATGGCCAGCCCCGTGCAGTCCGCGGTGAGCCCGGCGCCGATGCGCGCCGCCAGGCGCGGGCCGAGGTCGCGCCCCTGCGGGGTTGCGGAGATGAGCACGATCTCCGGCTTCCTGTCGTTGAGGATCCCGGTGAGCACGTCGGTGTATGGTCCGGTCCGGTAGTGCGCCAACGCCGGGTCCTCGGCGACGTGCACCCGGTCGGCTCCATGCTGGATAAGCGCTCGGATGTCCGACTCAACGCCATCCCCCAGCAGAGCAGCCTCCAGGGTGACGCCAAGGTCGTTGGCGAGTCTCCGGCCTTCGCCCAGCAGCTCGAGCGTGCTCTTGACCACACCGTTCGGGCCGCGCTCGGCGATGACCCACACCCCTCTGTAGGCGGAGGTGTCGATGTCATCGCGCGTGGGCAGCGACATGATGATCGCCTGCTGCCGACATGCCTGTACACAGGCGCCGCAGAAGTTGCACAGCTCGCTGATGACGGCCAGACCGTCCTGCATGTCGATGCCGCCGTATGGACACACGCGGGTGCATAGGCTGCACCCGTTGCACTTCTCGACCTCAACCTTGATCACAGCCGAATCTCCTCGCAGGTGGAACGCGGCTCGACGGGAGAGTGTGCCGCACTCACCGGAGCCGTGGGCTTCGGGCGCGCCGGGCGTTGCTCGGCTCCCCGGTTAAGGCTTCAGACCAATGACCCCGAGGTCCATGATCCTTTGCGTGAGGGCGCCGACCTTCTGGCCAACGTCGCCATCGATCATCTCGCCACGCTGTCGGCGCGGCGGTGTGAAGATCTTCCAGACGATGGTCGGCGAGCCCGGGAAGCCGGTCTGCTTCGGGTCGAGGTCGAGATCCGCCGCCTTCAGCACGGGAATCTCGGCCCTCTTCGCCTTCAGCACGCCGCGCATCGGCGGGTGGCGGGGCTCATTGATCTGTTTCACCACCGTGAGGAGCACGGGCAGGCGGACTTCGACGATCTCCGTCGTGTTGTCCAGCATTCGCCGGATGCGCGCCTTCCGCCCCTCGACCTCGACGCCGATCGCCAGCGTGACCTGCGCGATGTTCAGTCGTTCCGCCACCCCCGGCCCTACCTGGGCGGTGTCGCCATCGATGGCCTGCTTGCCACAGATGATGAGATCGAATTCGCCCAAGTGCTGGATGGCCCGGGAAAGCGTGTAGGACGTCGCGAGGGTGTCGCTCCCGCGAACCGCCGGGTCGCTGATGAGGTAGACCTCGTCCGCCCCCATGGCGATGGCCTGGCGGAGTACCGCCGATGCCTGGGGCGGGCCCATGCTGAGGACCGTCACCTTCCCGCCATGTTGCTCGCGAAGTTGTAGGGCGGTCTCGATCCCGTTCTCATCGAACGGGTTGAGAATAGACTCCACGCCCTCGCGGATCAGGGCGTTGGTCTCCGGATCGATCCGCACGTCGGTCGTGTCCGGGACCTGTTTGACGCAGACTACGATGTTCAACGCACTACCCTTCCTTGAGGAGGGCATTGGCGATCACGAGTCGCTGGATCTCCGATGTGCCCTCGACGATCTCGAACAGCTTCGCCTCACGCATGTAGCGTTCGACGGGGAAGTCCTTCGTGTAGCCGTACCCGCCGAGCACCTGTACGGCCTTGCTACAGACGCGATTGGCGACTTCGGAGGAGTAGAGCTTGGCCATGGCGCCCTCCTTGTCGAAGGGGCGGCCCTGGTCCTTGAGATAGGCGGCGCGGTAGCACAGCAGGCGGGCGGCATCGATCTCGGTCGCCATGTCGGCCAGATGGGCCTGCACAAGCTGGAACGAGGAGATAGGCTTCCCGAACTGGTGGCGCTGCTTGGTGTACGGCAAGGCGGCGTTGAACGCGGCCTGCGCGAGGCCTACGGCGCCGATGCCCATGCCGATCCGGCCCATGGCCAGCGTCTGCATCGCGACGCGGAAGCCGCGGCGTTCGCGCCCCAGTATGTTCCCCACGGGCACGCGGCAGTCGTTGAAGATCAGCTCGCGGTTCGGCAGCGAGCCGTAGGCCATCTTCCTCTCATTCTTGCCGAAGTCGAAGCCGGGAGTGCCCTTCTCCACGATGAACGCCGTCATGCCGCGCGGGCCCTTCTCGACGTCCACGTTGGCCATGATCACGTAGATCCCCGCCTCACCCGCATTGGTGATGAAGATCTTCGTGCCGTTGAGGACGTAGTGGTCGCCATCCCGCTCCGCCCGCGTCTGGACGCCCCCGGCATCCGATCCCGCGTTCGGCTCGGTGAGCGCGAAGGCGCCAACCGTCTTGCCGGTAGCCAGAGGAACGAGGTACTTCTCCTTCTGCTCGTGTGTGCCGAACAGCATGATCGGCTCCACGCAGAGGATGTGGGCGGCGAAGACGGCGCCCGTGGTAGTGCATCCCTGGGACAGCTCCTCTGCCACGACGGTCCAGGTGAGGTTGTCCATCCCGAGCCCGCCGTACTCCTCGGGCACGGTGATCCCCATGAGGTCGAGCTCGCCCAGCTTCCTGACATTCTCCTCGGGCCAGACGCCTGCTTGGTCCGTCTCCTCGGCGCGAGGGAGGAGATAGTCCGTGCAGAACTCGCGGACGCTCTCCGCGATGGCCTGCTGGTCTTCGTTCAGGTCGAATATGATGGTAATCGGCCCCTTTCCATCACAAGTTCGGCGTTGACGACCCTCAGGGGCATCCGGCCACGCCTAGAGGCCGGTCTCTCCGGGCGTGATTGTGTACCGTAGCCCGAGCGAGGGTCAAGGTTTGGGTGCGGCCGGGGGGCTGCGCGCTGCTATGGAAGCCCCACGACCTGGTCTGCGAACTGCCTGAAGCTCTCTGAGTGGTCACCGATGGCCTGCACGTCCGGCAGCCGGTGGAGAAGCGGGAGCGCCACGCCGTTCACCAAGCGCTCGCCCGCCCCTGGCCGACCGTAGAGCATCTCCTTGAGCTTCGGGCCGGCGGGGCGGCAGCCCCCGGGCCAGTGCTCCGCGCCAAGGTACTCCGGTATGTTCTCGACGAGGCCGCGCGCGATCAGTAGCCAGGCCTCAATGGTCTCGACCGGTACGCAGATGACCACCGGCGGAAACGGGGGAGCGACGGTCGGTCCACCATGTCGCACTTTGGCACTCTCCACAGCGGCGGCAAGTTGGCACCAGCGGCAAGAGTTGTCCCGCGGTTCCCCGGCGGCCGCGTGGTGCGAGTGTCGCATCTTGGCGCAGTTGCCGGGTGCTTTGTGGCAGACCGTCCCGCCGCAGCCGTCATTGTCCCGGGCAACGACAACCGCGGAGGTCCTGTCGAGCGAGAGTCGTTTGATGGCCACCGGTAGCAGCTTGCGCACCTGCCCGTCGTTGCAGGGCTCGAGCCCGGTGCGCAGAAGCGTGGCGCTCCCCTCGGGAATGCCCCGCAGACCGCAAATGAGGCAGTGCAGAACTAGGTGGTCGTGCCCCTCGCAGTGATAGCCGATCTTCACAGCCTACGCCTCCTCGAGCAGCCGGGCATACCACATCCGGCCCAGCGAGTCGGGCTCGATGTCATCGTGTGTGACCTGCAGTTCGTCGAGGACCTCCGGCAGCGCGCGGACGCGACTGGCGCCGTCGAGGCACTCCACGACACGGACGGCTTCCGGCTGCTCGTGGAACTGATCGAGTAGGTACGGTGAGTGGGTCGAGATCAGGACCTGCGTCGGTGGGAGGCCGTCGTCACGGTGCGCGATCTCGTCGAACTGCTCGACGATCCACCGAAGCCTACCCGGGTGAATCCCGGTCTCGGGCTCCTCGATCATGAGGGTCGCCGGCAGCGTCGGCTGCTTCGCAATCGCGAGAAGCCCCAGTGTGAGGAGAGTCCCGTCCGATACATCGGCCGATGAGAGATAGCCCTCCTGATTCTCGAACTGGAACGCGAGCCCCAGGCCACCTTGCCCAACCCTTGTCAGGCGCAGTTCCTGGAGCCCTCGCAGGAGTTCGGTAGTCTCATGGCAGATCTCGTCGTACGAGCCCGCGCGCTCATCCCGTATGCACGCTAAGGCGGCGGGGAGGTCCTTCCCCGTATAGGAAAGCCGATGACGACGCGCCTTCTCGTCGTCTCCGTAACTGGGCTGGCGGAGGTCGTCGACCTCCAGGTGGTGATACCCCTGAAGGTAGAGCTGATCGGCCACACCTGCCGCGAAGCCGACTCGCTCCGACGAGTTCGGCCCGGCCATCCGACGCGCTTGGCCGAGGATGGAGAGGTCCCCGGGTTCCACGTACCCGAACTCGCCTATGTCCGCGGGCACTTGCCGCCGGTCGAAGAGCGTCTCCGCGAGGCCGCCGGTACCGAGGCCACCGCGGTCCAGCACCTCCCGAACGATGCAAGTCTCCCCGCCCAAGACCCCCAGCTCCAGCCGGTAGTGCGCCGTCATGTCCTGGGGGAACCCCTGTACTTCGGTCACGGTTGCGTGGATCCCGATGGCGTCGGTGGAGGTGCTCACTCCTCGGTGCCGGTGGGACCAGAAGTCGTAGGGGTACGGGCCGAACAACTCCGCCGGTTCGTGCGTGACCGTGTCCTTCAGCAGCGCCAAGGCCCTGAAAACGTTGGACTTGCCGCCCCCCACAGGGCCGATGAAGACAGTCAACGGCTCCAGCGTGAGCTGGCAGTCACGGTAACTCCTGTAGTTGACCAGGCGCAGTGACCGAATCATCTCACTTGCTCCGCGGAGGATGCTCGAGTCCCGACCTACGACTTCCTTGCCGGGTGGCTGGGCCCCTCTACTCCATCGCGGTGATGCGACAGTGAACGTCCCTCTACTTCCGGCCGCCCATTGCGGGACATGAGGGCGCCCGCCGGCCTCATCTCTCATCGGCTTCCCGGAGCGTCGAACGTCAGGCGAGATCCACAATCCGCGGCTGCCAGCCCATTTCGCGTACCTTGAGCATGTAGTCATCCGCGGTGAGCTGGCTCGCCGGCTTCTCCGAGAGCGCCACGATGATCGCTTCGAAGACATTCGTGCCTGGCGACTTGCCGTTGATCTCCGGCGTCGAAGTGACGAGGCGAGCGACCCCCCGCTCGCGCAGCATCTCCAGGTCGCTCTCGCGCGTCGTGTTGCTCAGGATTGTCTTCCCCTCGAGGTGGTCGGGCATCCGGCGGCGGATGTAGTGGTAGTCGCCGGCGATCACATCCGCCCATGCGAAGTACTTCCCAAAGCGCGGTCGCACGGTCTCCTGCGACGATCCTGTGGGATACACCCAGGTGAACGGCAGCCGCGAGATCGCGGGGAGCAGAACCCGGGCCAGGAGGTGCATCGTGCTGAGCCTGCGGATCGGCACCGCGAGTCCGAGCGCGAACATCACATCGCCGAACACGACCGGGCCACCTTGCGCAACCAGCTCCTCGGCGAGACCGAACCGATCGAGCGCGCTCGTCACCAGCGTCCGTGCCTTGGCGAAGTCCACAATCCCGTTCGCCTGGAGGAACCGCACGGTTTCGCGCTCGATGCTGTTCTTCAGCCCACTGCCGTCGAGAACGGGCGTGGTTTTCACCCCGGCGACGCACCGGGCGATGTCCCGGAACACATAGCGTCGCCGCCCAACCCAGAGGTAGAGGTCCGCGCCGCCGATCCCGAGGGCATCGACTTTGCCGTCCAGCTCGGCCATCTTCGCGGCGAAGGCGTCCAGGCTGCCGTCTACGCCGATTCGCTCCACCAGGATCGGTTGCCCGAGGAACGCCACTTCCTCGCTGAAGTCGCGCTTGCTGGAGCCCAGACTGACGCTGACCACGTGCTTCATTCGTCGCCCCCCTCTCAGCCTCGTGGAGGCCCGGCTTCAGCCGGGCGGCACCGGCCCGCCTTCTGCATCACGCCCTTCTTCGCCGTCGCCCTCCCCTACCCCTCGGGCCGTCCCCGCGGAGGCATCCGGAGCCGGGTAGGGACGGTCTGGGAGAACCTTCCAGTCTTCCCGTCCATCCGTCCCCCACACGGTTACCCGCAGGCCGAGGTTGCCTGATGCCCGAGGGAGGATGAACACGGTGCGGAATGCCACGGGCGTGCCGTCCGCTGGTATCTCAGAGCGGCCTGGCGCGAGCTCGATGAACTCGGGCAGGTACTCCTCGTCGGCGTTGGGGAGGGTCACGGCCTCAATGGAGAGTGAGTCGACCGAAACGGGCTTCTCGCGGTGGGACGCGGCCGCGAGCGTGATGCCGACGTAGGTCATCGCCGGGTTCTCGACAGGAGGCAGCTTGGAGCTATCGATGGACGACCAGGCGGCCAGTGCGATGTCCACCCCCGCCACGGTGGTGCCCAGGAATCGTCCCGCGGTCACGCCGCTGGGCGTCGCGCTCTTGGGCAGGTCGATGACCGTCGTCAACTGGTCGGCCCTGAGCGGTTGGATGTCGGAGTCTTCCCGCTCGGCCTCCCGGTCCGGGATGAACTCCGGCTCGACGAACCTCGGCGGCCCCTCCTCGGCCGACAACCAACTCAGCAGCCCGTAGACCCCGGCTCCCAGGGCGACGCATCCCGCCAGTATGAGCACGGCGAGGAAGCGCGTCCGCCAGCGTCCGCGTCTGCGCTGCTTGGTCTCGCTCGGCTTGTGTCCTTCGTCGGGCTCCATGGGCATCAACTGCCAAACGGCTCCGTCAGGCGCCGCGCCTCGACGCACGCGATGGCGCCATACCGCGCGCGCCGCGCCACGCAGACTTCCACGAGCAGGTATACCAGATAGAGGCCCCCGGACGCGATGGGCACCATTGTCCCCGTGAACGAGAGGGCTGCGATCTCGCACACAGCCCCCAGATACCACCACCGACACAACCCGAGAATGACGAACGCCGCCAGAGGCAAGCCGATCGAGTCGACGCCGCTCCGCCCGCCCATCCCCATCCATAGCGCGAGGTGGCCGCAGGTGTAGATGGACGCGAGCGCCCAGGCATAGCCCAGGATCACCAGCACCGGCGCCGCCGGCGAGAGGCTGATGATGGCGCACACAACCGCGAATGGCACTGTGAGCGCCAGCCCGATCAGCGCCGGGAGCGCGATGCCGAGGAACCGCCCCAGGGCGATGTCCTCGCGGGAGAGCGGCGTGCTGAGGATGAACCCGAGCGTCCTCCGTCGGTCCTCGTCGACCCACGAGCTGCCCGCGCTCATCGCCGTCACCAGGGCGAGGGCGAGTCCTGTGAACAGCGGAACCAGGCCGGCGGCCGCCTCGAAGCCGCTCAGCTCCGCCGGCCCGAGTCCCCCACGGCAGGGAACCGGCGCCCCATTGAGCGATGGGGCGACCAGCAGCCCGTAGGCCACCGCCGCCATGCCAATGCTCAGCCCGAGCACCGCCATCCCGACCAGCGAGCCCGAGCGCCCCGCCTGCCGGAGCGCGAGGACGGCCAGCGGGTTGTCCCATCGTCGTTGCAGCCAGTCCAGCACTCGGGGGGCGGTCGTTCGACGTTCGCTACGCCGCTCCCGCTCGCCCTGCTCGGCGTCGGCTACCTCAGGCCCAACCGTCGACGCACGCAGGCGTAGATAGCCTACGCCGGTCAGCGCGAGGCCCAAGGCCACCGCACCGGCCACGCAGACCGTCCAGGCAGGGACCCCATCCGGCGTGCCGGTGAGCTGTGTAACCCATTCGGGGCACAGGGCGATCAGGGCGCCAATTGGGCTGAGGGCACTCAGCCAGCCCAGCTCAGCAGCCCCCGAGAGGCGCGCGAGGGCGGGCAGCGCCGCGAGCACGGCTGTCGCTAGCAGGGAAAGCCCCGACCGCTCCCTTGGCCGCCGGCGGAGGAGAGCGAACAGCAGGAAGCCCATGCCATGGCAGCCGACCAACCCGGCGGTCACAGCCAAGGTGCACGCCGCAAGCCATGGCAAACTGACCGAGGCCGTTGGACCGCCGAGCACACGGCAGACCAGCCAGGTCGCCGGCAGAATGGCCGCGGTTGCCGCGGCGTGCAACACCCCGATGGCCGTCCGCTGCCATAGGGGAAACCCCGGCCCACACCCGACGCGTAGCGCCGTCAGAGGCGAGAGCAGTGTCGAACCTCGCTCGACAAGCTCCGCGCCCGCCACGACCAGAATCAGCCCCCCGAGCAGCAGGCACAGGGCCTCGCCGGGCGATACGGATAGACCCATCATCGCCGCCAGCGCTCCGTTGGCGATGAACGGTCGCCACACCAGGCCGGCGCCCAGCACCAACAGCGTGAGCATCAGTGCCAGCCTTCGTTGCGCCACGGCTTCGTAGGCCGGCTCGGGCGTCGTCTCGAGCTGCGCCGATGCGAGCCGGACGCTGGTGCCGAACCATTGGGCGTGGACGACGAGGACCAGCACAAGCGGGAACAGCGTCACCGAGAAGAAACTGGCCGGCTCGGCCAGCCAGTGGGACACCACGTTGGCGTATGTCAACGGGAGGGACACGATCGCCCGCCAGGCGGTTCCGGACCCGCCCGCGGCAACGCTGGCCCACGTCAGGAAGCAGAGCGCAAGGATGAGGTAGTGCAGAACCTGTTGCCGGGCCGAGCTGGCAAGGATGGAGTGCGGAAGCTTCAGAGTGGGACGGAACGCGATCATGAGGAACAGCAGGTACAGCGCGACGATCTGCGCCAGAGAGAACCCGCCCGAAGCCCAGCAGATCGCGTACATGGGCAGCCCGAGCAGCGCCGCGATCATGGCCTGGCAGCACGGGTAGAGGGCTTTCTTGCGCACGACCTCCTCTCGGCTCATCGGCGAGACCAGGATCAGCTCCAGTGTGCCCAGCTTCGATTCCAGCGGGATCCACTCCCGGCGCCGTCCCGCCATCGATGCTCGCCAGACCAGAGGCACGTGAAGCGCGCTCACCAAGGCGAACGCCAGCCCACCCCACGATCCGCCCCAACGCTCCGGGAAGCCGTACGGCCCGACCAGCGTCGCCGCGATCACCACGATGGCCACCGGCGCGGCGAGGAGGGCACTCAACCCGAAGAACGCCCACAGGGGGCTCCGCCCCCGCCACTCCGCTCGGAAGCTGCGCGTGAGGAACGGGTTGTTCCACCACGAGAACAGCGTGGCCGTGGCTGTCAGAAGGTTGGCGAGCATGAGACCTACTTCATGTCCGTTACCGGGCAGACCTCTCGGGCACCGGCTCGGCGCGAGGCGGTGTGCCTGTTCCAAGGCGGCCGGCTGCATTCAGAGTCGTGTGTACGGAGCAGCACGGAAAACCGGGGACAGCCACCGGTTTCGCTGGTGATGGTCCGCCTAGGACGCTGGGTCCCGCGCGAAACCGGTGGCTGTCCCCGGTTTTCCGCCCGTGTCTTGCGTCCCGGACGGATTTGGGCTACAAGGAGCGTGGGACTGGTGTCTGCGCGGAGCTTACGGGGTAGGACGATCTGTCGGTGAGGGACGTCGCGAGTGAGCCGGATGTGCGAGGGGTCGACATTCAGCGCGTCGGCGTGAGGGAGTTGGCGCTGCCGCTGCACGTGGCGACCAAGGAGGGCGGCTACCAGTCCGTCTGCGCGCGTGTGGACATGAGCGTGGACCTCCCGCGCGAGTTCCGTGGCACGCACATGAGCCGCTTCGTCTCCCTGCTGGGCGAGTGGCAGGACCGGCCGTTCGGGCGGCGCGAGATCGAGAAGATCCTCCGCGCGGCCAAGCAGCGGTTCAGCTCGACCAGCGCGCACATCACCGTCGCCTTCAAGTACTTCATCGCGAAGCCGGCGCCGGCGAGTGGCGCCCCGTTCCAGCTGGACTATGACTGCCAGTTTGAGGGAGAGCTGAACGGCGGGTGCTTCGTGTTCAACCTTGCCGTCGCCGTGCCGGCGATGATCCTCTGCCCATGCTCGAAGGAGATCGCCGTCGTGGGCGCTCATAGCCAGAGGGCCGTCATCCGCGCCAGGCTGCAGAACGACTTCGGGCACATCGTCTGGATCGAGGACCTGGTGGCCTTGCTGGAGGCCCAGGCCAGTCAACCCGTCTACCCACTCCTGAAGCGCCGGGACGAGAAGCTCGTCACAGAGCAGGCCTATGCCAACGCGAAGTTCGTCGAGGATGTGGTCCGCGATGCGGTGCTCGTCCTCCGTGAGTTGAGCCATGTCCCGCGTTTCCGGATCGAATGCGAGAGCCTCGAGTCCATCCACAACCACAGCGCCTACGCCTTCTACGAGACTCCCGGCCCTGTCGAGGGCTGATCGCGTCCCTTGCGAAACATCCTGAACCGCCCCACGCCGCGCGGTGTCCTCTCTCAGTGGCGACACTCGCGAAAGAGCCGGCGATGCTGACCGACCACGACCTCATCTCCCGTATCAGCGGCGGGGATGCGGTGGCCCTGGAGGAACTCCTTCGGCGCTACCGCGACCCTCTCTGCCGGCACATCCGCCGCATCGCGCGCGATGACGATGTGGCTGCCGACCTCACCCAGGAGACCTCGCTCCGCGTGTGGACATACGCGGAGCAGTGGGACGGGACGGGCGAGGTTAGGTCATGGCTCTACCGGATCGCCACCAATGTCGCACTGAACTACCTGCGCTCACAGCGGAGACGCCCCAATGTCGAGCCCGCACCCCGGGACGCGGATGGCTACCTCGCCGACGCCTCGGAGACCCCGGAGGAATACTGCCTCCGCCGAGAGGGGCTGGCCGTCCTTCACCGGCTGGTGGAGCACCTTCCGCACGACCAGCGGGAGACGCTCTCCCTCGTGTACGACTCGGGCATGGACATCGGCGCCGCGGCCGAGGCTCTGGGTGTGCCGGCCGGCACCGTGAAGTCGCGGCTGCACTATGCCCGGAGGCGCCTCCTCCGCGAGTGGGCTCAGGTCATGGAATGGGAGGAGATCGAATGAGCACCATCCCTTCGTCACCGTGGCACCGTGCTTCATACGACGCGTTCGTCCACGAAGGACTTCCCGTGCTCCTGTCCGCTCGGCTTCCGCTGGACGGCTACGAGGCCGTCGACGAGGACGATAGCGCGGTGGTCGTTCGCATCCGTGTCGGCACCGGCGCTCGCGTGGGATCTCTCTCCGCGCGGCTGCCTCGACCGGATACCGAGGGTGTGTTCCATCTGGATGACGATCCCACTGTGGGACGGGACGCCGTGCCTGCCAATAGCGGCCCCCGCCATGCCGGGCGCGTGGTGGTCCCGCTCGTGATGGAGTCGAACGTCGGAGATGCGTCCGTGCGCTGCGTCGGCGAGCAGCTTCTGGCCGACATTGACGCTCGGCTCGGCATGGCGCCGGGTGATCTCGCGTGGGACGACGCTCTGGTCGCTTCCTGGCTGCCACTCGAGCAGTGGGTTCTCGGGTTCCTTCGGTCCTCGCCTACGAGCCAGTGGATCGATGACACCAACTGGCTCGCGCGCCAGACGCACCTGCGGCGCGTGCGACTCAACGATGACCAGGACGTGCTGTGCGGCCAGGATGGCTATCTCTGCCCGGTGGAGACGCCGGAAGGGCCGAATGTCGCCCGAGTCGGCAGCATCGCATTCGGCGCGAGGATCGAGGACGCGTGGATGGTCGCCGCGGGGCCGGAGCCGGCGGATCGGCTTGGCCTCACCGCAAGGATGGTACCTCTGCTCGAGCACGACGACCCGATCCGCGCGCTGATGGGCGTCAACATGATGCGCCAGTGGCTAATGCCGCCCGACCCGGAGCCGGCCCTGGTCGCGACCGGTCTGGAGCCGCCAGCCGCCGGATTGTGGTGCGGCCGTAACCTTCTCACCGCGTTCGTACCCTATGGCATCGGCACCTACGAAGATGCGATCCTGGTCAGCGAGTCGGCGGCGGCGAAGCTCGCATATCCCTCTGCGCTCGCGTCGGGCGACAAGCTGAGTAACCGCCATGGTACCAAAGGGACCGTCAGTCGCATCGTGCCGGATGATGAGATGCCCCACCTGCCCGATGGGACGCCCGCCGAGATCGTGTTCAGCTTCAATGGGCTGTTCACCCGGCTCAACTTCGGCCAGGTCCGTGAGGCCGTGCTGGGGCGCATCGCGATGGCCGAGGGGCGTGCGGTGGTTGCGCCGCCCTTTGGTGGGATGACATCGGAGTGGCTCAAGGAGCGGCTCAAGGCTGATGGGTTGCCCGAGGATGGCATGGAGCGTCTCCGGATGGGTCGCGAGGGGCCTGAGTTGGAGCTTCGCAGCACCGTCGGCTGGGTCTACTGGGGCAAGCTCGTCCACACGGTGACGGCCAAGCTGCACTCCGCCGTGGGGGACATGGCGGCGTGCGACACCGACCCCCTGCCCTTGGGGCTACGCCCCCAGCGGTACAGCGAGCTGGAGTTCCGACTGCTCCTCGATCGCGAAGCCCACGAGAACCTGCGGGAGTTCCTGAACACGCGCGCGGCGGAGCGCGCTGATGCCGCCTCGCTGGCCGCGCGCGTCGCTGCCGGGCCCGTCGCGCACGCCGATGCGCCGACGCCCCAGTTCGCTCGGCTCCAGTCGCGTCTCGCTCTCGTCGGCATCGGTGCGGAGCTTTCGGATGGTCGGCTGCGGTTCGGCTTCGCCCCGCCGCCGGACCCGGCGTTGGAGCTGGCCCGGCCGATCCCCCACCCGTGGCTGCGCGAGACGCTGCTCCGGTCCGTCGGGCGCCTCCCCGGCCGCGAGCTCGCCGCGCTGGAGCGTGCGAACGAGTCGCTGCGTCGCCTCCTCACTGCGGGAGGGCCGAGTGTGCTCCTCGCACGGGCGGAGGCCGAGGTCTGCTCACACGCGCGGGCATATCTCAACGCCCTTGTGTCGGCGGACGATCTCCGACCCGCTGGGCAGGTTCTCTTCTCCGCCCGATCGGTCATCAGCCCGGGCGCCGGGCTCTCCTATGATGAGATCGGGCTCCCCGAGGCGATTGCCTGGGACCTTCTCGGCCCGCTCGTCGCGCGCCGCGTGGGTGGGGTCGGCGATGTCCTCGAACGCACCGATCGTTCGCGCGAGGCGCTGGCCGCTGCTATGGACGAGGTATGCGTCCTCGTGAACCGCGCGCCATCGGTCCAGAGCACGTCGTTCATCGCGGTCCGGCCGAGGGTATGCGCCGGCCATGCCATCCGCCTTCACCCGATGTGCTGCCCTCCGCTCAACGCGGACTTCGACGGCGACCAGGTTGCCGTCCACCTGCCAGTCACCGAGGCTGCTCAGGCTGAGGCCTGGGAGCGGTTGAGCGCCGCGGCGCACGTGCGCCGTGACCCGAGCCTGCTCGATTCATTCCGTCCGACGCTCGATGCGATGTGGGGGCTTGTCTGGCTCAGCCTCGGCGAGGACGGTCGGGCGCAGGTGCGACAGATCCTTGGGCGGCCCGCGTGCGGCCCCCAGGGGTTCATCACCGCCGACGCCTTGGTCGACGCAGCATCCGAGTTACTGCGGGAGCAGGGCGCTGAAGCGGCGTTGGGAGCCTTCGACCGGCTGACGCGCCTTGGCCTGGATGCCGCCCAGCGCTCCGGCGCCTCGCTCAGCCCCTTCGTCGGTATGGGTCATGCACTGCCCGGCGGGCCGCCGGAGGACCCGGCACAGTGGCGTCGGTACTGTGATGAGATGGCGGAGCGTGTCACGGCTATGCCCGACTTCGGCGACTCCGACCTGGGTCCTCAACTCCTTGCGGTGCTCTCACGTTCGCGCGGGAACATGGGCTACATTGCGTCGCTCCTTGGCTTCCGAGCGGACACACCCGGCAAGCCACCGATCCGCGGCGCCATTCGAGACGGCCTTGCTGCGAGCGAGTACTTCAGCCTCGCTGGGGCCGCTCGGCAGTCGCTGGTCCGTGTGTTCGGGGAGATCACGCACCTGGTCCGCGACACGGCCGTGTCCGGCAGATCGTCCGCATTCACGGCCCTCGCGCGCGCCATGCGTGCCCGCCGACCCGGCGTCGTCTTCGCCCGCGCCGCCGCGATCGGCGAGGTCGATCCCCTAACCGACAAAGCCACCCGCCTCCTGGTGGGCCTGGTCTGACGCCTCCCCTTCCCTCCCCCGAGTTCGTCCGGGGGAGGGCTAGGGGAGGGCTAGGGAGGGGGCCTCGCGAGCTGTGGAGTAATCTCCCTTTCGGCGCACGATCCAGAGGCGCCACAGAGGGAGACGGCCATGAACGCGTTCTACGGCCCGGGCGGGCGGCGGGCACTGGGGGATGAGGTACTGGCGCGCATCGCCGATCGTGTCGGCGCCACTCCGGTGATGGGGTTTGCGGAGATAATCGACGTCGGTGATGCCCGGGCCGGCAGTGAGCGCATCGGCGGCTTCTCGGAGCGGCACGACCTTCGGGAGTACCTTCTGCCCCTGAGTGGGACGCGGCCGATGCTCTGGCGCTCAGCGGCCGTCGAGCAAGTGCGGCATCCTCGTGTCTGCTTCGCTCTGTCGCTGGGCTTTGGCAATGGCTCCTCACTTCCGCAGCTGAGCGGCCAGTGGCACCTCTACGTCAACGATCACTTCGCGGTCTCTTTGCGCGTCGTGAACCACTCGCAGCTCTGGCGTGCTGGTGAGTGCGCTCTGGCCTTCGCCGCGAACCGGCTCGAGAGCGCGCCCCCCTTCTCCGGCCTCACCCTGAGCTCCCTCGTCGTCGATGAGGCGTTCGCGACCTTTGGCCCGGCCTTGCTTGTTGTGCCCGCGAGCTGGGTCGAGGCTGGGCAGCCGGCTGTGATCCGCGTTGAGCCCAAGGGCGACTACCCGTCGGAACGGTGGATCAGCGTCGAGGCGGCGCCGGCGCTCTTCGAGGGGACCGACATCTACCGCGCTATCGATGTGCTCGCGGGTAGTCCCCCGGAGGTCGGTGGCCTGCATGTCCACTTCGGCGATATCCACACTCACTCCGGTCAGGTGGTGGACGAGTGTGCGAACCGTGGCTGCGGGATGGGCTCGCGGGTCGACAACTACGAGTTTGCGCGCGGGCCTGGCGGGCTCGATTTCTACGCGCTGACCGACCACGAGTACCAGGTCGGCCCGGATGAGGTCGATCGCTATCTCGGGCTTGCGGATGAGTACACAGAGAATGGGCGGTTCGTGTGCCTGCCCGCGTTCGAGTTCACCAACCGGCTCTATGGGCATCGGAACGTCTACTTCCGCGGTTCCGGGGGCACGGTGGTCAACGCCAGTCGCGATGGCAAGGGGCCGCATGGGATCCCGGACCTGACGCTCACGCCGGACGAGTTGTGGGCCGCGCTGGAGAAGACGCGGGTGCCGTTCATCACTGTGCCGCATCATCCGTCCGCCACGTCGCACCCTCTGACATGGGAGCACTTCTGCCCCAAGTACGATCGCCTCGCCGAGGTCTACTCCGTGTGGGGCTCGAGTGAGTACTACGGCGACTTCCCCCGCGGCGTGTCGGATCGCTACAGAGACCTCGGGATCCGCGATGCGCTCGACTCGGGCCTTCGGTTTGGCCTCATCGCCTCTGCGGACGGGCATGACGGCCACCCGGGCGATGCCCAGAGCCCGTTGGTCAAGCACCACCATCAGTTCCACCTTTGCGGGAGCGGCCGAGCGGCGGTCCTCGCGCCGCGGCTCACGCGCGAGGACGTCTTCGATGCCCTCCATGCGCGCCGATGCTATGCCACTACCGGGCCGCCGATCGTGCTGGACGTGACCCTCAACGGTGAGCTCATGGGCTCGGAGCTGTCCCGCTCGGCGCTGGGCAAGCGGCGGCGTCTGCGGGTCGCGTGTCAGGGTACCAACGGTATCGACCATGTCCGTATCGTCCGGAACGGCCGCGTGGTCGAGCGCATCCCCGGCTACGGCGAGTTCGACCTCGCCGCGGAGTGGATAGACCCGGCTGACGCAGACGAGCTGGCGCATTACTATGCTCGGGTCGTGCAGGTCGATCGCGAGTCCGCGTGGTCGTCTCCGATCTTCGTCGGGTGACGTGTCGGGGCTCGTATTGGGTCAGGGCGGGCATCTCAGGCCGCCCTGCCCGTTCGAACCGGACGTGCGGAACTACCGCATCCGGCTCCCGCCGGCTTAGCCCGGATTGGGCGGAGCGGAGTCGCCAGGAGTGGGGGACAGGCCACAGGGGCTGAGAGCGGGGCCATGGGTGGCTAACGGGAACAGACCCAGGGCATGAAACAGCTCGTTCCCCAGTATCTGCTGCCAGCGCCCTTTGGCATAACGCCCCGCGATATGGCAGCGGAGCCGACGCCGCACGAAGCCATCCAGCTCGTCGAGACACCTTCGCTTGCTTGCGCTTCCGCTTCGGCTTCCGGCCGGGGCAGCCACCCCGGCGGCCTCGACGAGGTCTCCCTCGGTCACGCACCCATCCTTTTCCACCGTGCCGACGGGCACA